>Ga0114998_10002908_pt1 | contig 12785 bp, 7 predicted proteins | sample ArcticOcean_MG_C_5_FD_87044 | JGI IMG/M metagenome (GOLD analysis project Ga0114998, IMG submission 87044) | Marine microbial communities from western Arctic Ocean - ArcticOcean_MG_CB4_138 | ecosystem: Environmental > Aquatic > Marine > Oceanic | place: Arctic Ocean: Canada Basin | collected...
CCCCCCCCCCCCCGGCGGACGCGCCCACCCCCCCCCCCCCAGCCGTCCCGGGCGGAGGGGCCTGCGGGGGGCAGCCCCCCCCCGGGCGTTTCCAACCGAGCGCGGGGGGCCCCCCCCCCCCCCCCCCCCCCGGAACCATGTACGTCGGGCCGCCCACCCAAATTCGCGTGTTGACCATCGCTGGGGTCGCCGTGAACGAGGACACGGATTGTTCGCTCCGGTCGCCCGATGAGTTCGAAAGGCACGCGTTTGAAATCGCGACGCGCGAGTTCCGCGCCGGCGGGAAGGAAACCAAAAGAACTCCGCCTTTCCCCCGCGCTTCCGAAGAGCAAGGATCGACCTCAGCCCCCACTGAGACCCACGACTATTTCCGCGCCAACGCCCTGGTGTACGAGCGCGAGGGTGTTTGGGTTCGTTTCCTTGAGTTCGAAGCGAAGGTTGTGGGTGCTGCGACGGGTTATTTGGCCATCACGAGCGCCACGCCGAGTACCAAAATCGTGGACGGGCTTTCCATCCCCGGCATCCGATCAGGCGCGGTGGGCGGCTCCGTGGTTGGGTCATCATTGTCCGCCCGGGACCAAAGGGGGGACATGAGTGCCAAGTTCCACGATATGCGAACCAGGGCGTCGACTCCGGCTGGCTTCACGCGAGCGCTTGTGCTGAGGCAAACCATAAAAGCGCTACACGCCGCGCTCGTTGAGACGGAAAACGAAACGGCGAGGCTCGCCGACCACGGCGTGTCCTTCGGCGAACTCGGCCGCGCGGCGCGGCGACGGGCGGGGGCCCCAATCGACACCGACGGGGACACGTACAATTCGTACTGCGACGTGGTGGACAGAGGGATCGCGCTAGCGAGCAGGGCCGTGCTTCAGGGGCAGGGGGAGGTGTAGTGGAACGGGGGCGGACGGCGGACAGCGCGTGGACATCGTTTGCACTAGATGTGTCTTAATTTATTTCCATTTCGCCATGTTCGGCTTCGATAAGCAGTCAAACACGGTTCGACCGTGTCTGAGCGTCGCGTTGGCGTTTTCCAAAAGCCGATCTGCCCACTGCAGTCGATTTCGAGTTTCGCGATTCGCCCGACTATTTGCTGCGTTACATTTTCAGGGGGTGCCGAGGTGGACGCGTTTTTTCGCGCGGCCTGTCGCGTTTCGCAACGTTACCGAGTCAGCTTTTGGCCACACCCGCGCGCGCGCCTCCCCTCGGACTTCCCCGAGGTCGTGCCCCCGCCACCATCTCGTCTCTGTTCCGCGCGGTGCGACGCCTACGCTCCAGCGTCCGCCTCAACCCCCCGCCCGTGCTCTTCGTGAGCGGCGTAGAAACGCGCGTCGCCTCGAAAACCTCGTTCGGAACGATCCGCACCATGTCGTCCATCACCATCGACACCATCAACCAGAACGTGAAGGACATGCAGTACGCGGTGCGCGGCGCGATCGTGGCGAAGGCGGGGCTTATCGAGCTCGACCTGGCGAGCAACCCAACCAAGTACCCGTTCGACAAAATCGTCATGTGCAACATCGGCAACCCCCAGAGCCTGGGGCAGAAGCCCATCACGTTTTACCGGCAAGTCCTGGCGCTTTGCGATTTCCCCGAGATGCTGGACACCCCCGAGGCCGCGAGCCTTTTCCCGGACGACGTGCGGCGAAAGGCCCGGGACATCTTGGCGAACATGAAGGGCGGGACGGGGGCGTACTCCGAGAGTAAGGGGGTGGCGTTTTTGCGGAAAATGGTCGCCGACGGGATCGAAAAAAGGGACGGCCACCCTTGTGATATCGAAGACCTGTGGCTCACGGATGGCGCCAGCGTGGGGTGTCATTACTTGATGAAAACTTTGATTCGCGACATGAACGACGCGGTGCTTGTGCCTATTCCGCAGTACCCCCTGTACAGCGCCACCCTGGCGCTTTACGGCGGGACGTTGTTGCCGTACTACCTCCAGGAAGACAAAGAGTGGGGCCTCGACGTTGCTGAGCTGAAGTCGCAAACGGACAAAGGTGCGGGGCTTTCCCACCCAACACGTTCCGCCGTTCGCGATTGCCCATACGTGACTGATAACTGACACTTTCTTGTTAATCCCACAAGCCCGTTCCGAGGGGAAGTGCGTGCGTGCGCTCGTGGTGATCAACCCCGGGAACCCCACTGGCGCTGCCTTGGACCTGGCGAACCAGCAGGCGGTGGTCAAATTCTGCGAGCGCGAGGGCTTGCTGCTCGTGGCGGACGAGGTGTACCAGGAGAACTTGTACGCGGAGGGCAAGGCGTTCACTTCGTTCAAAAAAGTGATGAGGGACATGGGGGCGAACATTGCTCTGGCGAGCCTGCAGTCCACCTCGAAAGGGTTTTACGGCGAGTGCGGCCGAAGGGGCGGGTACATGGAGTTGAACGGGTTCGACAAGGACGTCATGGCCGAGCTGTACAAGCTCGCCTCCGTGGGGCTATGTCCCAACTTATCCGGGCAAATCGTCATGGGCCTCGTGATGCAGCCGCCCGTGGAAGGCGACGCGAGCTTCGCAAAATTCAAACAGGAGAAAGATGACATCTTGGCGTCCCTGAAACGCCGCGCCGCAACTTTGGTGGACGGCCTGAACACGTTAGAGGGCGTGAGCTGCAACCCGGCGCAGGGAAGCATGTACGCGTTCCCGAAAATCACGCTCCCTGCGAAGCACATTTTGGAAGCCGTCACGGCAGGGATGGCCCCCGACGCGCTTTACTGCATGAAGCTTCTTGAAAACACCGGGATCGTGGTGGTGCCGGGATCGGGGTTCGGACAACGCGAAAACACGTGGCACTTTCGAACCACGTTCCTTCCCGCGGAGGCCGACATCGCAGACGTGGTGCAGAAAATCACGAAGTTCCACGGCGAGTTCATGATGGGCTATAGGTGAATGGAAGGCGGGCGCGGCGTACCCGTCGTGCGTAACGCCGATTGAACGATACTCAACCGAGAAATAAAAATATGCGTTATTTTTTAGGCGAGGGAGCGCGCTTCCCGGACGCAAGCGCGACACCGCAAAACCAGGGACGAGTTGCGAACGAGTGATGAAATCTTTTGTTGAATTGCGTAAACTTTGTTGAAATTCTTGCTCTTTCTCTTGCTCGGTCCCCGTCCCCAGGCCGACGCTTCTCGCGCGCCCAGGCAAGCGCTTGGACGAGTCAAGTCTCATCACCTCTTTCTTTCCAAGTTGGCGGCACATTTCGCGAAACGGTCGATTTTCGTGTCGCGGAAAACTAACGGCAGGTCCCGTGTTTTTCCGTCTCGGATGCTTCGGGACGATGGCTCATCACAACTCGCGCGCCACGCTTTCGTCCCCGCGACGTACGCTCCTTGCGCAGCGAGCCACGATGTCGGACCCTTGGGCCGAGCCCGTGGGGTCGCAGGGGGGCTGGGGTGCCGGAGTGACGCAGGTGCGTCGCCGTGTGTGCCGCGTCGACGCATTTCACATTCCGAGATGGGTCCTTTTCCGAGACCGGCGCTTTTCTTTTCCCCCCGACGCCGTGCCACGTACGACACCGCCGCGGCCGCTCCGTGGCTCCGCACTACGGCGCGTGTCTTTCGCTCGTCCTAACCCCTCCCCGGGTTCACCTCCACAGGGAACCACCCCCCGTCGCACCAGCATCCGCGCGTCAATGCAGAACCTCGCGGGAGACACCGAGAACGTCCCCCTTTCCGCGCTCGCGGGCATGTCAGGCAGGGCGCCTAATAAACGTATGACCATGGGTGGCCCGACGATGGTGCCGTACCGCGGCGGGCCGGGCAGCCCGCAAGGCTCCCCGTTAGCGAACCGGAGCAACTACCCCGGGGCTCCTAACTCACCGCCGAGCGCGCCGCCGAGCCACACGTACGGCGAGCCCGCGAACTCGGGCGTCCGGACGCGCAGCATGGGCCCGCCTGCTGCCGTGACCCGCGGCCACGGCGCGCCACCTCGGGGCGAAGTCAGCGACGGCGGGGGGGACCCGTGGGGCCAGGGAACGAACTGGCAGTTAGATTCCAACGCCGCGAAAGCGCAGGCGCAGAGACGGCGGCAAACCAGCTTCGTGCCGGGCACCGGGTCGACGGCGCAAGCGCCGATGACAAATCAGTACGGTCAGTACGCCCAAGGACGCCCCAGCACGGGTTCCACGCGAACGGAAGACGAGTTTCACAACACACAAGAGGAGTTTCACTCCGTGCCGTCGTCACCGTGGGGCTCGCCCGCGAAAGCGAACGGCCAGGCGCTGCACAACAACTCGGACAACGGGGTGTACAACGACGGACGGGGAATCGGGTCGCCGCCCTCGGCGCCGCCGCCGCCGGGGGGCTCGCCGATGCGCGCGTGGCCGGGCGCCGGCGCGACGCACGGGTACGGCACGCCCGCGAGGTTGGGGGACCAGGGAAACGCTCGGAGTGGACACCCCGAGAGGGAAAAATCGGTATCCGCTCCTGTTACGAGGGTCGGGTCACCGGACAAGCACGGCAACCCTGGGCAGGAGGGGTATGGCGACGAGGACGGGCGGCGCGAACACGGGTCGTATCAGCGGGACGACGATGCGTACCGCGGGAACCAGCCGTACCCCACCCACCACCAAACGCGTCCTCGCCACAACCGCGTTGACTCGGGAAGCGGCGAGTACCCTGATGCGCGGGATGCGAGCAGGGTAACCCCGGTGGCGGCTTCGAAAGTGAAAGTCACCGCGCCGCCGATGTCCCCGACGCGCCCGGTCTACGCGAAGCAGCAGCAGCACGCCTCCCTGAAAACCAACGCGAAGTCGCAGTCGCTGTACGCCGGCCCTAACGCGCTCATCGGGGTTCCTGTGATGAACCAAGTAGCACTCGCTGGTGCCGCCCCTGACGGGTGTTACCTCGGCGGGTGGCGCGGAGACGAGCGCGCGCGCATCTTGGCCTACGAAGCCTGCCTCCAGGCTTGCCTGGAGGGAAGCCTCGGGTCAAACGCGCCGCAGCACAAGGTTGACATGGCCGTGCACTTCCTGGCGGACCGGTGCGCGGAGCTGAGGCGCGGGTTCGGGATGGACGGCATTCTCGTTGGGTCGCGTGGAAACGCGGGGACGCTTCTTGGCGGCGCCAAGGACAAGGACGGCGGCAAAGCGCAGGGCGCGAGCGGAAGAGACAAAGCCGGGCACGGGATGGACGTTGGGGTAGGGGGACAGCGGTGGGCGGGGGTTACGGTGGACGTCACGGAGGTTTCAATCACCACGAGGGGGTGGAAGCGGTTCACGGGGGGCGTGGACCCAAGGGATGTGTACGCCGCCGCGAAAGAACGCGGCGCGCGCGCCGCAGCGGCGGTGGCCACGGCGACGCCGCACGCGCGCGGGGACATCTGCCACGTACGCGCGTGCGCTGACGGCGACGGTAAGCGCCACAGCTCGTTCGCCGCCTCCCCGTCTTCAGGCGGCGGCGGCGATTCCGCGACGCTTCACGTTGGATGCGGCGACGCGCGCATCCGTCTCGCCACGGGGGACGACGCGTTGGCGTTCGAGGTTGACCTGGGGCAAGGCAAGATCGCGTTCTGCAAGCCCAGCCTTGAAGACGTGTCGCGCATGGCCGGCGAGGGGCGGAACATCGTGGAGTTGCCGTTGCGGTACGCCAACGGCAAGGAAAAGGGTTACCTTCGATTCACCGCGCACCTCGAGCCGATCGGCGGGTACGACTGGGGTGCGCCTTTGACGACGTTGGACTACGGTAATCAGGGAGAAAGCAGGGGGGACGTGGGAGGGGCTGGGTTCGGAAGCGCCGTGGAAGGCAACGGCTGGAGCGCCGCCGGTAACGGCCCGCTTCCCCCGAGCGCCGCGTACGACGTTGCGCTCAACGCGTCTTTGCGCGCGCTCGGGTTCCACCGCCGGCGGTTGGCGCTGCACGGCCCGTGGGCGTGGCTTCTAAGGGAGCTCAGCGAGCTGCAAGGCGTGTCTCCCAATCACACCTCTTTGCGGTACGTGCGGCACGTCCTGGCCGTCGCCACGCCCACCGCGGATTGCTTAGCGTCGATTCTCGACCACTTGGCGCCGTGTTTGCGCGAACACGCCTCAGGCGGCCTCACCGCGACGGAGATGAACGCGCTCGACGGCATCAGAACGGCGGTGGAGCAGCTCGTCGGGGTTTGTTTCCAGAACTACAAGAACCTAAGCGAAGACGAACCCAGGGGGATCGCCAAGGCGCTGCCGGAAACGCAACCCGCGCCGGCGCTCGCGATCGCGGTGGAGCTCAGCCGGATCCTGCAGCGGGACCCGACCTCGCCGGAGGCGCTGCGGCAGTTGCAGACGCACCTGCAAACCGCGGCAAGGGCGTGTTACCGACGACACCACTCCGTGTTTCTTGGTGACCGGAACAGGAACGAAAACGACGTCTCGGACCCTAGCGACCCCGGGCACGCGCGGCTCTTCGCGGGTTTGTCGCAGATGTGTATGGGGCTTTGCCGCGAACTAGGCGTGGATCACCAGATCCAGGACGCCGAGGTGCTTCCGGGCCGAACCCTGCTTCCCCAAATCGCTGCAGGCGTGTACTGCGTCGAGGCGAGCGCGTGCGTGAGCAAGATGCTCAGCAGCAACCCTCCTCCCGCCCCCCCCGGTGCGGAAGCCATCGACCTAGTGGACGCCCTGTGCGAGCTTCAGGAAGCGGCGGTCGCGGCGGACGTGAGCGACGAGTACGACGGCGCCGGTAAGAAACCGGGCGGGCACCACCCGCCGTACCCCGGCGCGAACGGCTCACCAGCCGCGGTGGCGCTCGACCCGAAACAAATTTTCGCACCGCACGTCGCGTCCTGGATCGAAGCCGCGAGGGAAACCCTGCTGCACGCCTGTGTAAGCGCGCTGGGGAAGCACGGCGTGGGCGGCGTGGCGATGGAGGAGGCGTACGGGGAGGCGCGGTGCGCGCTGGAGGGGTTCGAGCGCGTGGTGGGGCGGTGGCCGGACGCGGCGGTTAACTTGGAGGAAGTGCTGGCTGATGCGGACCGTTTGCTGCTTCACCGCATCGGCGCCGCGGCGGATGAAACCAAGCAAGCCACATCCGCGGGGGGGCTGTTCCGAGGGTACGTCCCGAGTGGGAACAACGGACACGCAAACGATAACGGGAACAGGGACCCGAGGAGTACGTTCACCAACGCCAACCGGGCCGGGTTCAACCGCGTGTCGGTGGCGTCCGCGTTTGCGGCGAACTCGCGACACCCCGGAACCGTGAGGGAGAGCGTCCGGTTCACAGGGCACACGTTGAGACGGGCGCCCGCGTTCGGCGCCGGCACCGGAAACGGCGCGCACGGCAACGACACCGGGATTTGTGAGGAAACACAAATCGGGTCGCCGTCGTCGAAAGCAACCAACTCAAACGCGGCAAACGGGGCGTTGCACCGTTTGCGCGCCGGGAAGGCGGCGGCGGCGTCGGCGCTTCTCAAGGCAGCCCGGGGGAAGTTCACCGACCGCGGGGGCGGGGACAGGGCGTCTGAAAAGCGGCACGGCTCGCCCGGAACCGTCGAGGAAGGCTACGTCCCCCCCGAGCTCGCGGCTGCGCTGACCGCGCTGAAAGCCATGGAGGTGCTTCGCCCGGAGGTTGGCCAAAGACTGGTCACGTGGGTCGCCGCGGCGGGCGGCGGCCAGCGCGCAGCGGGCGATACCTTCGGCCGGCGAAGCGCGGAGGTCTTGGGAGAGTTGAGGGCGCAATACGCGGGTCACCTGCGACGTGCTGTGGGCTTGGTCACGAACGCAGGCCCGTCACTGCTGGAAGCCTTAAGGCAAAGCGCCACGAGGCCGGCACCGAGCGCGCGTCCCGTACGACGCCCCACGGGGGGCACGTTTGGGAGAGGCGACGGTACCGCCGCGACCTCGCCAATGCGCTCGCCGCGTAAAGAGTGCGACGGCGACGACCTGGTTTTATCGGACGCCGAGGATGCCGAGATGAACAACGGCAATGACCTGGAGGCCAGCGCGGAAGCGGCTTCGCGGGACGAGCTCGACCTCGTCGTCGCCCCCGTGCTTCACCACGTCGAGTGCGTCGTGGACGGACTGCTCAACGCGATTCCGCAGCGCCGGGCACTGGTGGGCGTGCTCAGGGGGCTGTGGTCCAACTACGGCCAGCAGAGTTTGAAGTTCGTGGAAGAAGACTTGCGCCAGCGGTCGAGCTGGAGGCTTCGTTTGATGGCCACCGGTGCGAGTGACCGGGTAAGCGTCGCGATTTCAGGCGCCATTCGCGACGCCCTGGGCCACGACGTGAAGGAAAAGGATCTAGAGCCGCCGCAGTCCATGAAGAAACTGGCGGATTTCATGTCCGAAGGAAGCGCCCAGGAAAGCGTGTCCGTGTACTGAGCCGCATAACTTGTGGGTTAACCTTACGCACATTTATAATAAGGTATTAATTACATTCATCATCAAGGTTAGGTACACCGCACACGTGACTTGGTCACGGTTACACTCGCGACGGGGAGAGGAGGTGCCTTCCTTCGCTCACGAAGACGACCTCTCCGCGCGGTTTCTGCGATGTACATTTCGAACGTTTCGTTCAAACCGTTCCGGTTTCGGGCTTTTCGTGAAGTCTCACCAGCCCCCCTCGTGCGTCACCCCCGCCTTTTCGATCACGAACTTGCCTTCCTTGTACTTCTGACTCGGCTCGTACGCGCGCTCGTACTTCCACCCCATCAAGCTGTTGCATGAAAGGCAGTGCGCGTCGCGTACGGAGTGCAGCCCGGTGAGCAACCACCGGTCCTCCGCCACGCCCAGGGACACATTCGCGACGTCGTGAAACAGATACGCGCGACCTCGGCGGCCGCGGAACTCCTTGGCGATGATGTCGTCGTGGTACGCCGCGTGCGTGCGACAAGTGGAGCAGCTGTACACCCTGTGGCGGTTTTGGGGAAGAAGAACGACGCGGTGGCGGTGCGCCGAGGCGAGGAAGGGGGAGGGTCAGGGTCGTTCGGTGGGGATTGGCAACGCTTTTTTTGACCCTTCCGGTTGTTACGCAAAGACGAAAGGTTTGGGAACGAAAAACCGGAACCGTGAGGGCGCGGTTGCTGTCCGTGGTCGGCGGGTACTTACCTGGCGCCGAGGAGTTTCTTGGACTCGGGAGAACTCATGGCGGGTGGTGGAGCGGAGGGGCGGGAGGGCTGTCTTGCTGGCCGCGATGGCCGCAGTGATTCCCCGCACCCGCGATTTTGATATTTTGGTGAGTCACAGGTGACATCTTGGAGATACCGTTGGCCTCGGCACGTCCCAAAAGCCAAAACCGCCGACTTCGATCGTTTTCACTCGCTTCTCTGTCGTCCTCGGCAGCGCGGTCGTTCAGCCTGCATAGTCGCGCACGCGTTCGGCGGTCCTTCGGTGCGGCTGGCGGGATGGCGGACCCCGCGGAGGCGGGTGGGAAGCCGGATGGGAAGGCGCCGCCCCCACGCGATCCTTCCAAAGATGGACATGCGAAACAAAGAACGCGTGCTGCCGAGAAGAAATTGACAGTGATGGCTTCCTCGAAACCGATACCACACGCGATAGGACGCGTGCCGCTGAAGACGACTCACGCAGGCAAGGAACATGTGTTCGCGGACGGCCCGCTTGGTGACCCGCTGCACATCCCCAACATCAGGACCCGGGGCATGCCTATTATGAACCTGGCGCGCACGGTGGTTGATTGGGAAGAGGAGTGGGAGAAATCATTCGTGCGCCGAAACGTGACGTACGTCCAGGGATCGGTGGAGTTCCAGTCCCTGATTTTCGCCACGGTTCTGTTGGAAGCAGCGCTGGTGGTGTCTTCTTTAGTCGCAGGCGCCAACGACACGTTCCCTGAAACGGACAAGACTATTATTTCCGAGGGCGTTTTGTACCTGCTGTGTCTTGACTTCCTGATGCACGTCGTGGGGTACGGCAAACGCTCGTTCACGCAACCGCGGTTTTACTTCGACGGGTTCATTGTTGGGTTAGCGCTGGTCCTGACTTATTTACCAGTGTCAACCTTCGACAGCATCGAAAGCGAGTACGGCATAAAAGCAGCGAGTCTTGCTGTTTCCCTACGCTTAGGCGCGCGAGTGCTTCGCTTCGCGCTGCTGTTACGCATTCTTTACAAAACCGCGATGGACTCGTACAAACAGAAACCCACGGCTTCGGATTTGGAACTCGAAGCCAAGCGCTTGAAACAAGAACGTCTACAGCGAGGTAAGCTGCCGACTCCAAAGGTAAAGCTCACCGCTATCGTGGCATTCGCGGTTGGGTACTTGTGGAAGTTTGAGCGTAGGAACATGATGCGCATGATCGTCGAGATGTTTCTAGTCGCCGGGTGTTCAATAGCGCAGCCGTTTTTGCTGTCGCTGATTTTCGACGAGTACATCCCGGCGAAGGATTACGCCAAGTGTACGTACTGCGTGGTCGGGGTCGTGGCGGTGATGCTTTTGAAGGCGCAGATGCACTACCGGCTAGGGAACGATAACCCGAGCGGCGGCGATTTCATTCCGCTGATGACGAAAAACCTAACCCGGAAAGCGGTGCGCCTACCGTGGACGATATTTTCGTCAATGCACAGCGACTTTCTGATCAACGCCTTGGGCACGGATTTAACGGACGCGAACCTTAACCTGGACTTAATGGTCAACGGCTTCGCCGCCGGGCTCGATTTAATCGCCGTGCTGCTAACAATGACCCTGTTTTCGTGGCAAATGAGTTTGCTAATCGCCACGTCCCTACCCCTGGTGGTAAGGGCCTTTCCCAATCACCACACACCGCCTCCCTGATTACTGCACTGTATGAAGTACAGTATACCCTTCCCAATCCCTCATACACATCACGAGAGACTGACACTTTCGTCTTTTATCGGGCCAGGTGCTTTACAACAAACACAAAAGCGCGCAAGTCTCGCTTTGGGCGGAGAAGCTGAACAAAACGCGCAAGCGGTCAGAAACGCACGTCCAGGAGATCGTGCACCACGTGCAGCACATCAAGCTGTTGGGGATTGGGCCGAACATGTGGAGGCAGCTTCTTCAAATCACGGACGACTTGGGCGAGGCGTTTGATACGTTCGACGAACGCAAGTACGGGAACATTCGAGGACTCGCGTTCCTGTCAATGTTCACCACCCTGGTAACAATCGCGTACGGCACGGTACAGGTGATTCTGGGTGAGCTCACGATGGGCAAGTTGCTTGGGTTTTTGCAACTAGCACAGGGAATCGGCTCGCCTATCCAAGCCCTGACGGTTGGTTTACTGGGCGTCACCGCGTCGAGGCCCGCGATGGCGCACATCATGGGCTTGCTTGACGCCCCCGAAGACGCGCCCGGCAAGAAACCGCCGTCGGGCGGGACTTTGTCCGTAAAAGACGTGCATTTTGATTACGACTACGACAACTTCGCGCAAAGCATGGGGCCGTACACGTTCGAGGTTGAGTCCGGGGTGTCCCTGGCGATCGTGGGGGCGTCGGGGTGTGGGAAATCCACTATGTTGAAACTGGTTGCCGGACTGTTCAAACCGAAAACCGGAACGGTAACCTACGCGGGGATCGATTTACACGAGTACGACACCACTAACTTGATTTCGTGGATGGAACAGGAGTGCGTTTTGCATACGGGGACGTTGCGGGAGAACTTGGTGGCGGGGAGTAAACGCGCGATCGCGGAAACCGAGCTGATGCGCGCGTGCGACTTGGCGCGGTTCGACTGGGGAAAACTGGCGGAGGGGATGGACACTTATCTCGGGCAGAACGGGAGTAACTTGAGTTCTGGGGACCGACAGCGGATCGCAGTCGCGCGGACTATTTTGCTACGAAGGCCGTTCATCATGTGCGACGAACCCACCTCAGCGCAGGACCCCGCAACGGCCGGGCCGGTGATGGCGAGCTTGTTGGCATCCGAGTTTGACCCCGCGCCGGGCCGGCCGGCGAGGAAGGTGCGGGGCTTTCCCATTCACCACACACCGCCTCTGCGATTGCCCATACTCGTCCTGCGAAGGGCGCATTCCCTCGGACTGTTACCACGACTGTTTACGTAATACCAATCTCGGATATACACATGTCCCGACCGACTGACACTTTCTTGTTCATCGGGCCAAGTGCACGATGTTAGCGGTGACGCACTCGATATCGAACGCGATGCGGTTCGACAAGGTGTGCGTTGTGTCCCAAGGCGCGGTGGTGGAAATCGGGGACACCAAGCGGCTGTTGAAACTCAACGGCCACTTCGCGCAGATGGTGCGTAACCTGACCGGCATAACGGTTTTGCCATCCGGCATCGCCATGATCAGCGCAGAGCGGTTGATGGACCTTTGGATTTTTTCGCGGGTTCGCGAGAGCCAGCTGCTTGTGGAGTTTACCGTTATTTTCATCAGCAAGCAGTTGCGAGCTGGTGAGCAGGCGGCGGTGGGGGGAACCCCCGCGGACTGCGCGTTCATCGTGGCGCGAGGAGCTTTGGCGGTGAAGGATGATTTGGGGAACATCTTACGGACGTACGAAGAGGGGGAGATGGCGGGGGGGATCAATTTGCACGGCAAGGCCACGCGGGCGTGGGGGTTTTCGCTCGTCGCGTTGCGGCCTTCCGTGGTGTTGGTGCTTTCGAAAGAAGCCCTGGAAAGGGAGCTGGAGAAAACCGAACCCGTGGTGCGAGACGCGGTGAGGGAAACGCAAGCCGCCATGACCAGCGCCGTGCACCCGACGTCGCTGAGGCGAATCTGGGCCTTTGCCACCGTGCCGGCTACGTCGCTCGAGAGTTTAGTGGCGAGATTGGAGGTGGGTTTCTACAGCGAAAAAAAACGCCTGTTCATGCACCCGCAGGACCCGCCGCTAGACGCGATGGTCGTGGTGAACGGCGAGGTGAGCGTGCGGTACAAGCACAGCGAGTACG
>Ga0114998_10002909_pt1 | contig 12782 bp, 12 predicted proteins | sample ArcticOcean_MG_C_5_FD_87044 | JGI IMG/M metagenome (GOLD analysis project Ga0114998, IMG submission 87044) | Marine microbial communities from western Arctic Ocean - ArcticOcean_MG_CB4_138 | ecosystem: Environmental > Aquatic > Marine > Oceanic | place: Arctic Ocean: Canada Basin | collected...
CAAACAATCGGTGTGAAAATTCGCACCTGCCATTTCGACGACAAGAAAGGGCGATGCAGAAGTTTAAAAGTTGTGCAATGCTCCAGAAATTTACCAGTTATCACGCCCAGACATACAACCACTTCAATCATGAAAGACATTTAGAAAGCAGGCAATCCTTCAAGCAAAAACGCAGTGCCGCTCTTATTGAGTGGTTTCAAATCTGTGCCGCATGATGATTGACTTGATGTGCCTTTTACGGGTGTTCAAGTTTGTCTGACAATACCCTGATATTCAGGATCGGGATGGTGCGCCCGATCTCCTACAATCCATCTCCACGACCTATCCTTTGCTCCGCCATATATTCGCTGATGGCGGCTATGCAGGGCCAAAGTTGAAGGGCGCGCTGGAAAAGATCGGACGCTGGACTCTGGAGATCGTCAAACGCTCTGATAAAGCAAAGGGTTTCGAGATCATCCCGCGCCGCTGGGTCGTCGAGCGAACCTTCGCCTGGTTGGGCCGCTGTCGGATAATGGCGAAGGATTGGGAGAAAACCATCGCCAGTGCCGAGGCCTGGCTCCTTATCTCTCATATCAGGCGCGTAGTCCGCCTCCTTGCAAGGGTATGAAATCATTCAGTCAGTTTCGAGTCGGACTCTAAGCAAATAACGTTGGGGTCCCGCCATTTTTTCGCGCGAAGCAATCATAGCCGTCGACCCTCAGAGCCAATCTTTATAGAAGTCGCGGACCGGTTCCGCCAGGCCTGTCGCAAGACGTCTTTGCGCTGCTTCAGTGGCAGTATCCGGGCGATCGAGAGTACGGGAGATTTCCTCTAGGATCGAATGTCTGTCGATATTCGTGAAACGCCCTTCGCGATAAATCTCTTTGCCGCCGATCAGGACTGTCTGCACGGCTCCAGATTTTGCACGCCGCAAAAGGACGTCAATGAGCGGCATGGTCGAATCCTGGTACGGCCAGGTTACCGCTTCCCAGTCAAGAAGGACGATATCGGCCAACTTCCCCGGTGCGAGGCGCCCAATCCGGTCTGCAAAGGGGGTCGTCGCAGCACCGTGCTCAGTTGCCATGCGCAGAATTTCTGAGGCAGTCGGATGTGGTGTATTGTGTCCCGGCTTGCGGTGGAGTGTGAGCGCAAGGCGCATTTCTTGCAGCATGTCGCGGTCGTCGTTTATCCCCGCCTCGTCGATGCCAAGGGCAACGGGCACTCCGCTAGCCAGGAAGCCAACCAGATCTGCGATCCCGCTCTTAAGGCGCAGGTTGGACGAGCAGTTGTGGCAAAGGCAACCGCCGCGCTCGGCGAGGAGCGCTACGTCGCCCTTGGTCATCCAGACACCGTGGCCGATCGTGAGCTGCGGTCCAAGCAGGCCGAGGCGATCAATATGTGCTAGAGCCGACCTGTCTGAACGTCGCCGAGCATACTCGAGTTGATACGGGGTCTCGAGAAGGTGCATGTGTATTGGCGCACCGGTTTCTTCGGCCATGCGAGCCGCACTTTCCAGCCCGGCGTCCGAAAGCCAATGAAGGTTCGAGGGAGCAATCTGGATACCTATCAGCGGTGTGTTGGCCCATTGGGCGCGGAGTGTGTGAAAGACACCGATTTGTTCGGTGAGCGGCAGGCCAAAGCCCGCGAGGTAGGCCGAAGCAGGCGCACGCAACGGGGACGGCAAGGAGGCAACGAACGCCTCGTCGTCGGCGTAGATCATCCGGTTCTGGTCGCGAAGCGCGAAGGAATAGGACGCCCGCATTCCGAGCTCAGCATAAGACCCGATGATGGCGTTGGCGCGCGCGAGAACCGCGTCGGTGTCGCCGGGTGCGCGGCTGTGGAGATGCTGAACGGTGGTCACGCCCGAGGCGATCATCTCGAAGGCCGAGAAAAGCGTGTCGAGGCGCGGATTGACATCGCGCATGGCAACGCGCTCGGCGAACCAAAGCTCAAGTGGTTGGTCGCGTGCGCCGAGCTGGAACGGGGTCAGCCCCACATGGTGATGCGCATTGATGAGGCCTGGGATTGCTACCCGGCCGCGACCGCCAATCTCATGAGCCGCAGGATGTTTGCGGCGGAGCGTATCCACTGACCCGATGGCCGCAATTGTGTCGTCCTGAACGAGGATCGCGGCCTCGGAGAGTATCTCGGGGCTGCCGTCCTTCGCGAAGCCCGTGACGATCCGATCAGCGACAACGAGGGTCTGGTTCATGCGCCCATCCACGCCATCGCGCGTCGCAGCGAATGCCGCACTGCGGCTGGCACGGGTTCTATGAGCGGCACGGGTGCAGTCGCAGCAAGCACTCGTGCCGCTATGGCGAGTGGACCGCCACCGATCACAACTGCCTCCGCTCCCCCTTCGCGGACCGCCTGCTTAATGGCGCCAGCGAGCGCCGCTTCGAGCGCCGCCGGGTCGGCCATAAGCGCCGAAGGATCGCCGGGCGTCGTCCATGTGCCTGCGAAGCGGCGATGTCTGTAGCGTGAAGCGGTCTCGGCAATCTGGTCACAAAGATGCGGCGTCGTGGTAACAACAGCGAAGCGGCGCTCTCCCTTAGCCGCCTCAGCCATTGCGGCCTCGGCGATGCCGGTCACCGGTACATCGAGCGCAGCTCGAAGCGCGTCCAGCCCGGGGTCGCCGAAAGCCGCGACAATCACCGCGTCAGCATAGCGAAGCACTGGCGCAAGCGCGGCTACCGCCTTGGCCGCCTCTGCCAGTGCCGACGGCTCGGTTATGAGCGTAACTCCGAAAGTGGCCGTGTGCCCCAGAACAGTGGCGCGCGCACCTGCAGTTTCGGCCGCGATCTGGACCATCACATCAGTGGTGGCGATTGAAGTGTTTGGATTTACCAGCGCAAGTTTCATGATACGGCTTCGGCAAAGGCGGTGGCGATGTCGATCCGGCGCGCAATCCAGAGCCGCTCGCGTCGACGCGAAAGTTCAGCGAGGATCCTATCGAATGCCTTAAAGCGTCCTGGTCGCCCGACGATGCGCAGGTGAAAGCCAATGTTCAGAAGCCGCGGCAGACCGTTTTCTGCCTCAGCCTCGAGAACGTCGAGCGCATCGCAAACGTATTCCACCATCTCACCTGCCCGGACGAACCCGTTCGGATGGAAAAACTTCATATCGTTGGTGTCGAGCGCGTAGGGCACCACGATTAGGCCGGAGGGATCGCGGTAGGGCAGATCGTCGTCGAACCCGTTCGAAGTATAGACATAGCCGCGCTTTGCTAGGAGATCCCGGGTCCAAGGACTTTCCCCCCCCCGGCAGAAGAAACCGCGTGGTGATTGCCCGGTCGCGCTGGCAATAGCCGCAGAAGCGCTATCGAGATCTGCGGCCTCTTCGTCGGCGGTGTCGTACAAAGCATGGGGCCGCCATAACCAGCCGTGGCACGCCGTCTCGTGACCATCATTTGCAAACATCGAGAGCACCGGTGCGGCACGTTCGGCGGCTCGACCGCAGGCAAAGAGCGTCGCCGGAATCTTGTGGTGCCGGAGTGCGTCGGCCATCCGCCATGCTCCGGCACGGGTCCCGTAGGCAAAGATTTGCGCTTGCCCGGGATCAGGTCGGCCTTCGGGAACAACCGAGATGACCTCGCCGATCCGCTCGCTTGTTGTATCTCCGTCCAGCACCTGTAGCTCCGCACCCTCTTCGATATTCACCACGACCGAGACCGCGAGGCGTGCCCCGTTCGGCCAGGTGAAGTCTGGCCATTTTCCTTGGTAACCGACGAGATCGCGGCTCACGTCTCTGGCTCCGTTTCGCCTTCAGGAGCAAAACCTGGGGGACAGCTACGGGGCACCCAGTCGGAACATCCGAGCCCCGCGCGGGTGGCATGAGCGATTTCGGCCCGTGTTGCGAACCAAACGCCTTCATGGCTCGCGGCATAATCCAGAAAGGCCTCCAGGCCGCCAATGCGCGCGGGCCGACCGATGATCCGGGTGTGGAGCCCAATTGAGAGCATCCGTGGCGCGAACACGCCTTCTGCATAGAGCCGGTCGAACGCGTCGATGCAGTAGCAGCTAAAATCAGAGCCAAAGACAAAGCCGCCGTTGTTGTAGAACCGCATGTCGTTGGTGTCGAATGCGTAGGGCAGAATGACATGCGGCCCGGCCGTCGTCTCGACGATGTAGGGGAGATCGTCGTTGTAGGCGTTACTGTCGTAGAGGAACCCACCGTGCGCGACAAGAAGATCGCGTGTGATGAGCGAGGTGGCAGAGCGGGTGTGCCAGCCGAGGGGAGGCGCGCCGGCTGCGCGCGTGATTGCTGCAACCGTGCGGGCGATAGCACGACGCTCGGTCGCTTCGGACATGTAAACATGCCGTTCCCAGCGCCAACCATGTGCGGCGACCTCGTGGCCGTCCGCAACTGCATCTGCCGCGATCCAGGGTGTCGCAGCGACCGCCCGCCCGCATGCGTTGAGCGTAGCGCGAATGCCGCGCGACCGGAGTGCGTCGCGGATCCGCGGCCAGCCGGCGCGCGGGCCATACTCAAAATGGCTTTCCATACAGAGATCGCGCGCGCTTTCGACCGTTTCGACAGCTTCGTACACATGCTCGTTACGTTCATCGCCCTCGCTGAGCGTGAGTTCCGCACCTTCCTCGATATTTACGACGACAGAGACAGCAAGCCGCGCCCCGTTCGGCCAAGGGATCGCCGGTGGGCCCTGCCGATAGCCTTTGAAATCGCGCGGGCTCACGCCGCCCTCACCGCTTCCATGAAACGCAGACAGCGTTCGGCGTCCCATTGCAAGAGATCGTCCAGAGCAGCGTCACGGCGCATGAGCGCGCTCGAAACGATAACACCGTCGCTCGCTGCCAGGGCCTCCGCGACGTTTGCTTCGCTAACACCGCCTCCGATCAGGAGCGGCCGGCCGGGCACTGCCTTTCGAACGGCCGCGATCCGCAAAAGCGTATCGGGGAAACTCGAGCCTGTGAGAATGAGACCGTCAGCCCCGGCCTTGTCGGCCCATCCTGCGGCGAAGGGCTGGGATTCGTCGGACAGCGGACGCGCGGTTCGGTCATGTACATCGGCAAGAATGGCGATGTCAGGCCGGCCTAGGGCGTCTCTGTGCGACACGGCAGCTGCGCCAAGCCCATAGCGCGGACCCTCGGCGGTCATGGCACCACCGACAAAAACTTTTAGTCGCACAAAGTCAGCACCAGTGGCATGAGCGACCGACAACGCGGCGTCGGGATCATGCGCCTCGATGATTATGCCCAGGCCGAGTTGCGGAAACTCTGCGCGGATCAGTCGCCCCAGTGCGGCCATCATCGTAAGCGTTTCGGGCGATGCCAGCCCCGAAGTTCGCGTCTGATCCTGAAGCTTGATCCAGGGGATACCCGCGTCGGCAAAGACACGGGCATTGGTTAACGCGTATTCTTCGAACCAAACCATCGGGCGATGCCGCGAGAGTGCGAAATCCGGAAGATGGAGAGCAGCGATTATCGGTAATCCTGTCTCGAATACTTTCTGCATCATTTTGCTGCCTTCATAGTGAGAGCCGCCCGTATGGCGGTCAAATTGGCGGGCAGGGCGCCATCTGCGCCAAAATGCGCCACGACTTGTGCCGCCGAGATCACCCCAAACTGTGCCGCTGTCACCGGATCGCCAGTCTCGACTAGACCGGCAAGAAAGCCACCACAAAAGCTGTCGCCCGCGCCGGTGGGATCGACGGTTTGTACAGGCTCGGCCGGTATCTGCACGGGCGCGCGCGAGGCGCGATCCCAGATGAGCACCCCCTTCGGGCCAAGCTTGACGGCGACCGACCCAGGACAGCGCGCCGCGAGGGTGGCGAGCGCTTCGGCAAGACCCGCTGAGGGTACGAGCATCGCAAGCTCGACCTCGCTCGGAAGGAATGCATCTAGGCGAGCAAGGATAGGTGTGATTTCGTCGAGGCTTTTGGTAGCGAGCTGCGAGCCGGGATCGGCGGTGACAAGCGCTCCGCCTGGTGCGAAGTGATCGAGCATCGCCAGCATCACTTCAGGCTGACTTGGTGCGAGGTGGACGCCCTTTACGTCGCGCCACGCAGCCGGGATCTGAGTCGACGTCAACGGATGGTGAACGCGGAATTCAGAGTAGCTGATTTCATCAGGCACTACTCTTTCGGCCAGGCAGACTTGCCATTGGTGGATCTCGTCAGGGCTCAACCAGTCAGTTGGGAACCCTGCTTCGGCGAGAGAACCGGGCGGGCTTGCATGCTCTTTCGCGCGATTTCCTTCGGGGTCATAGATGAACCAGCTGCAGGTGGTGAGCCGTTCGTCCGACCAGGCGACACCACCAAGATCAACGCCGCCGCTTTCGAGGCTTTCGATGGTAGCGCGTGGATAAGTTTCGACGGCGCAACTAACGAGTCCAACGCTGGGTCGCCACATCAGCGCGCCAACGGCCGAATAGGCCCCGTTTCCACCCGCCTGGGCTAGCGCCACTTTTCCGTCAGCCGCGATAACGTTGTCGACCGTCAGACCCCCAACCGTGACCAGATCGGGGACCATCTCAGCCGCCAAGCCGTGGCGCGCCGAGGCCAATGGCGTCGCGCTCGACGGCGGCGTGGTAGCCGAATAGATGAAGCGGGACGCTGTAAATTATGGGCGCGGTTTCTTCGGCGACTGGCGGCAAATGCCAGGAAACGTCGGCGATTTCAGCGATTTCCGTTTCGCCTTCGGGAATGATCGCAACGCAGAACCCATCACAGCCGTGGCTCATGATCGCGGTTTCCAGGGCACGCTCGTGGCTTGCCGCGTCGGGTGCGATGAGAAACATTGGATCGCCGGCCTTCTGCGTTCTGTAGTGGTGGTATTCCTCGAGCGGGAAAGCGTAGGCGTGGATTGGTGCCAGTTCCTTGAGCTTTGCCGCACCGAAAGCAGCCGGGGCATAGTGGGGGCCGGCGCCAGTCAGCAGGACAAGGTTGGCGGATGCCAGTCGTTTGGCGAGCGCTTTTGCAGGGTCATAAAAGGACTTGGCCACTGCATCGACCTGAGCGGGAAGTGCGTCGAGCGCTGCCCGGAGTTTTGCGACGTCCGCACCGCGGGCTTCGGCGATGGAAGCGGTCAAAGCCAGCTTCAGTGCCATAGCAGCGGTGCTCGATTGCGTGGGCCAGCCACCGCGCGTGGCGCGGATATGAAGCGCACCCGGGAATTCCTCCATCAGTGGTGAGCCAAGGGTATTCGACAGCCCGATCGCGTAGGCACCACGGGCGGCAGCGCCCTTCAGCCCATCGATAACTGGTTCGGTTTTGCCGCTGGAGCTGAGGCCAATCACAATAGTTTCGTCGTCCACGACGTCGAGCCCATAGGTGGCAAAGTCGAAAGCTTCGCAGGGTTCGCAGACGGTGCCGAGCATTCGCTCCATCACGTGGCGAACGCCATGACCGGAAATCCAACTATCGCCGCAACCCACCATCGCCACGCGCCGTATGGGTCGTTCGGCAAGATCGGCAGCGATCGCGGCGAGTGGCCCGACGTTTGCTTCGAGGGTGGCCCGGATCGCTTCGCCCTGCGACATCATCTCGCTTTCAGTGAGCGCCACGCGGCGGAAGCGTTCCGGATCGCCGGGTGCGTCGGAGGACGATTCTCGCTGGATCTCCCGCAGTCGTTGCTCAATATTCACGTCACTTTCCCTTCAAACTGTCCGATTTAATGTTTGGAACCGGCGTGCTGGTGTGTTGTCTCTACTTACGCTATCTGTCACTTGAGTAAAAAACGCAAGCGTCGATTGAGGAGTTACATTGATGTCAGAGGCCGCTTCCCAGTCGCAATTCAGCCTACGGCACGAGCAAATCCTCGAAAAGCTGAAGCGTGAGCGTGTGGTCGAAGTTTCGAAACTTTCGGACGCGCTCGGGGTTTCGGCGGTTACAATTCGGTCCGATCTCGATGCACTCGAGCGCCGGATGCTTCTTCGCCGCATCCGCGGTGGTGCGACGTCGGTCCAGCCTGCACGCTTTGTGCGCCCGCTCGAATTTCTCAGCCAGAGTTTCGGCGAGGAGAAACAGCGCATCGGCGTAATGGCGGCCAGGATGGTCCGTGATGGCGAAACAATCATCCTTGATGCCGGGACCACCACGCTGGCTATGGCGTTCGCGCTGCCAGAAGACTTGCGAGATGTCGTCGTCATCACCAGCAGCCTTGATATCGCAATTTCCCTTGAAAATAATGCGGGTGTGACGGTAATGGTCACCGGTGGAACGGTAAAAAGGACTGGCCGTAACCCTCGGTCGCGCTCGCTGTCCCCGCCCTATGCCACGCTCCTTTTAGGCCAAATCAACGCCGATTGCGCTTATCTTTGCTGCGCTGGAATCCACGCTGGTCGAGGCTTCACCAACGCGCAATTCGAAGAGGTGGAGATCAAGCGCGCCATGCTCGCGGCTGCCAGGCGCGCAGTGATGCTGGGCGATCATGGCAAGATTGGCCATGTCGCAGGGGCGCGGATTGCAGGCATGAACGAAATCTCTACGCTAGTGACGGACCACCACGCTGATCCCGCTGACGTGCAGGCTCTTAAGGCTGCAGGACTTGATGTGATTCAGGCCTGACTTCACAGATGCCGTTTTATTGACGGTGGCCTCGCGCGGTTAGGCAGCTCACTGCCATCTATCGTCGGAGTATTTAAGTTTTGCGAAAATTTTCGTTTTAGTGTTTTCTGTAAATTACGGGCGACTGAGTCGCCGATTCGGCCCGAACAATTCAATTGCAAAGGGAGTATAAAATGAAATTGTCCCGAAGAACGGTCATTGGCGGTTTAGCCGCCGTAACAACGCTTTCGAGTCCGGCGATCTTGCGCGCCCAGACCCGTGAGATTGTGATGGTGGGTTATGGCAATGATTCCGACGCCCCGCTCATCGCCGCAGGTGAAGAGCTCGGTCGCCGCAATGCCGGCGTTTCGCTGCGTGTGATCGGTGGTCTTTCCGCCGAAGCGCTCGCGCAAATCAAGGCTGCGCGCGGCAACTCGCCATACGATCTTGCCGTGATGGGTTCACCCGCAATCATTAATGCGCTGGCCGAGGATGTCCTGGTTCCGCTCGATTTCTCGAAGATCCCCAATTCGCAGAACGTCGACCCGCGCTTTATGCCCTACGGCTACGATGTCGGTCAGCCGATCTGGTTCGAAGGAATTGGCATTGCTTACGACACCACAAAGATCAAAACTCCGCCAACCTCCTGGAAGGAGCTCTGGAGTGGTGAATTCAACGGCCGCATCGGCATGTGCCGTCCGCAGTCGAACCTCGGGCTCGGTGTGCTCGCCGCGACCTGTGAAGCCTTTGGCATGCCACAAGACGACATGACATTTGCGCTCGGGAAGTGGAAAGAACTCGATCCGCTCGTGGGGCGTAGCCCGCCGCTGCTTCAGCAGATGATAGAGCGCGGTGAGGTTGATCTTGCGCCACTCTGGCATGTCAACAGCGCGCTGGCGGCCTCGGCAGGACTTCCAATCGGCTATTCGAAGATGACTGGCCCCGGCCCGCTTATGCTGCCGACCAACATCGTCCATTTTGTCAACACCGCCGAAGGGACCGGTGACCTGGTCCATGAGTTCGCCGACATCCTTCTCCAGCAGAACATACAGGAGATGGCAGGCAGCGCGCCGATATACTTCGGTACCGTGGTCAAGGGCATCGCAGTGCCCGCCGAAGCAGCGCCTTATGTCCCGTCGACAGCGATTGAACTCGATAATACGACTTCGCTCGAGTGGCAGTCCTTCGCACCGCTTCGGGGCGAGACGGTGGAGAACTTCGACCGAATGTTCGCGACGTGATACACGGACCTCCGGGTCCCGCAACGCAGATCGCAACGACGGCCCCGGTGCTTCGCATCGGGGCCGTTAGCAAGCGTTTCGGCGCAACGACGGTGCTGGAGAATTGCTCGCTCGAAGTATCTGAGCAAGAGATTGTTACGCTGCTCGGCCCCTCTGGGTGCGGTAAAACTACGCTTTTGCGCTGCGTCGCCGGTTTCTGGAACGTCGACAGTGGCTCGATCGAGATAGACGGGTACGACATGGCCGCTGTGCCGGTCAACCGTCGGCCGGTGGGGGTGGTCTTTCAAAGTTACGCACTATTCCCCCATCTCAGCGTCTTGAAGAATGTAGGCTACGCCCTCCGCATGAGTGGCATGGCCAAGTCCGAAGCCTCGGACCGCGTCGCAAAGGCGCTTGAAACGGTGTCACTGACCGGGTTCGAAGATCGCTATCCTGCTCAGCTTTCGGGTGGCCAGCAGCAGCGCGTCGCCATCGCGCGGGTACTTGTGATGGAGCCGCGCGTTCTGCTTCTCGACGAGCCGTTTAACGCACTCGACGCCAAGCTGCGAGGTGCGATGCAAGTTGAGCTTCGGCAACTGATCAAGCGGCTCGGACTTACATCCATCTTCGTCACACACGACCAGGAAGAAGCCCTGACGATGAGCGACCGGATTGCGGTCATGCGCGCCGGCCAGATCGAGCAAGTAGCGCCACCCGACGAGATCTTTGACCGTCCGTCGACGGCCTATGTCGCCGACTTCATCGGCACGTCCAGTTTCTGGAAAGCGAAGGCCGTGGCCGGCGAGGTCACGCTACCTGACGGCCAAACGCTCAAGACTGAGCTTGACGGCACCGTGCAGGTGATGGCCCGGCCCCACAACTTGCGCCTCACCGAAGCCGGGACTGGTTTATGGCAGGGCACCGTCGCCTTCCACCGGAACGTAGGCGCGCTGATCGAATACCATATCGAGACGGCCGACGGCGTGACGGTGAAGGTCGCCGCAATGCGCCAGGAGCTAGCCCGTCCGCTTGCGGATAGCGCTTCTGTAACCCTCTCCGTGATCGATCCCGCGCTCTGCGCGGTATATGCTGACTGATGGCCAATGTGACTCTGCCCTCGGTCGCAGCGCGACCCGGCCTCGGAGAGTTTGTGCTCGAAAAGCTCCTCTCAGGCAGAGGCATCTGGCCGGCAATGCCGGCAATCCTGGTTTTGATGGTCGTGGCCATCATCCCATTCGTTATTCTTCTCTCACTCGGGTTTTCGGACATCGAGGTTTCGCGCGGTGCGATTGTCTCGCGGACCTTCTCACTTGAGTATCTCACAACGGCGTTGAGCGATCGCCTTTACTGGATCACCTTCCAGCGTTCGCTCAGCCTTGCACTCAGCACTACGGCGCTGTGTTTTCTCTTCGGTTACCCAGTTGCCTACTTGTTTCTTGTAGGGGGCCGTTGGACCAAGCGACTAATCCTTGTCCTGACGATCGCGCCGCTTTTGACGAGCGGCATTGTGCGCACTTATGCTTGGCTTGTGATCCTCGGTGGGCGCGGCGTAGTGAACACAACGCTGATCAATATCGGCCTCATCGACCAGCCGCTCCGCATCATGAATACGCAATGGGCAGTACTGATTGGGATGGTGCAGATCCATCTTCCGGTGATGATCCTACCGTTGATCGCGGTGATGAGTCGGCACGACGGCAATCTCATCGAAGTTTCGCAGAACCTCGGTGCTTCGCGACTAGGAACCCTGCGCACAGTGATCTTGCCGCTCAGCGTCCCCGGCATCGGGACCGGTTCGGCATTGGTCTTCACGTTGAGCTACACAACCTTCGTCGTTCCTCAGCTTCTCGGCGGCGGTAATTATCTCAACGCTGCGACAATGATCTACGAGCAGGTAGTTTTCTCGCTCGAATGGAGCAAGGGATCGGTAACGTCGCTGATTCTGATGGTGACTTGCCTTGTTGTGCTGGTGTCCATCGCGCTCGTGTCCAACCATTTTACCCGCTGGACCAGGGAACGTGACTCATGAGATCATTTCGACACACCTCTTTCACCGACTTGCTGGGAATCGGCCTCATCCTCGCGGTCGCGGTCTTCTCGCTTGTTCTTCTCGTGGCACCTTCGATCATCGTGGTGATCATCTCCTTCGACACCCGCGCCTATGTAAGCTTTCCGCCCGAAGGTTTCACGCTGCGCTGGTATGCTGCGGTGTTTGAGAAGAGGGAGCTGGTCGAAGCGATGTGGACCAGTCTAAAGGTGGGACTAACTGTCACAGTCCTTTGCATCGTCCTCGGCGTGCCTACTGCGCTCGCCTGCGTGCGGGGCCGCTTTCGTGGGACAACCGCGCTTTCGGTCTTCGTGCTGGTGCCACACATGGTACCGGGCATCGTCCTCGGAGTCGCGGTCCTCTTCGCGGGCGCATTGGTCGGGGTCTCGCCGTCGATCTGGCTACAGTCGATCGCGATCACAGTGTTCGTCCTTGCTGTGATGGTTCGTACCGTCCAAAGTCGACTGCAGCGCCTCGATCCCGCGCTCGAAGAAGCCGCGGCGAATCTCAGAGCGACTTCTTTCCAGAGCCTCAGGACAGTGACATTCCCGCTTCTTTTGCCGGCGATTCTCGCCGGTGCAATCTTCACCTTCGTCGAAGGTTTTGACAATCTCTCGGTGGCAATTTTCACCCACAGCTTCCGCGATCGTCCGCTCCCGGTCGAGCTTCTCGCGCTTGTGCAGTACACAAGTACGCCCCTCATCGCTGCGGTTTCTGGCATCCAGATCGTGCTGGCGATCGCGGCCCTCGTTGCGGTGTCGATGAGCATTGGCCTTGACACGGCCAACGAGTGAGCGGAGCGACGTATCGCAGAGGCCACGGATGGTGATGGTGAACCGCCCCGGGTTTACCGGAGAGGGTATTGTCATGTGGGGACGGCTCCTTTTATGCAAGGGTTAATTTGAGTGACTTTGATGTTTGTATACTTGGAGTCCTTGATCGTCCGACTTTTGTATTGACGGGCTGAGCGAATGCGATTCAGATGTTTTTATGATCCGTCCGAATTTTCTCACTACTGCAGAACGCCTTG
>Ga0114998_10002912_pt1 | contig 12779 bp, 10 predicted proteins | sample ArcticOcean_MG_C_5_FD_87044 | JGI IMG/M metagenome (GOLD analysis project Ga0114998, IMG submission 87044) | Marine microbial communities from western Arctic Ocean - ArcticOcean_MG_CB4_138 | ecosystem: Environmental > Aquatic > Marine > Oceanic | place: Arctic Ocean: Canada Basin | collected...
GCTCAAGCAACGCTGAAGGCAGGACGAAGGTGCGTGCTCTATTGTCCGATAGTGCACTAGAACTGTCCCAAACATTGGCCCGAAGCGGTTCCACCAAAACCGGACCGTTTCATGGCTCACATCGATACCCCGCTCATGCAGTAAATCCTCCACATTACGGAGCGAAAGCGAAAATCGAACGTACAGCATTACTGCAAGTCGGATGACTTAAGGGCTGGTTTTGAAGTAGCGGAATGGAGAATGTTTTGTCATTCGGCATGGTTACAAATTAGCCCTGCCCGCATCAAGCAAGTTTACTCTGACAAAGCCCGTGCAGGGCAAAATTCTTCCTCTCAAATTGGGCCGAAAGCAGCGATATCGTCGCGCACGGGCGTTCCACCCTGCACCACACCAACAACTTTGTTGTCTGCCTGCGCAAAACATTCGAGGCCCGCGAGAGGATCCACATCGACGATTACGAAATCCGCGCGGGCACCCACCGCAATCTCGCCGATTTGGCCCTCCATTCGCACAACGCGCGCGTTGTTGATCGTAGCGTGTCGCAAAGCTTCTGCTGACCCGCAGACCTTCTGGTGTATCAGCAGACCGTCGCCCTGATAGCTCTTGGGTGACCAGCACAGGTCCGTACCGTATCCGACATTGACCCCGTGACGCAGTGCATTCTCAAGTGACGTCAGACCCGAATCCAGGACCTCGGAGTTTTTCGCTGCGTTTGTTTCGGACCATCCAAAACCGGCGCCGAATTTAGCATCCGCCACATATGTCACAAGCGTTGGCACAAGGTGCGCGCCGTGCTCGACCATCACTTTGGCAGTGTCTTCACTGAGGAAATTTCCATGTTCAATCGAGCGAACGCCGTGTTCGACTGCGCGCCGGATGCCGATGTCACTGTAAACGTGGGCCATCACGTAGCGGCCGCATCGTTCGGCCTCGTCGACAATGGCGACGACCTCTTCCAACGAGTACTGCGGGTGAGCGAGCTGGTCGCCCGGCGAGCTGACGCCGCCACCACCCATGATCTTGATCTGGTCCACGCCCTGGCGCACGTTCTCGCGCACCGCCTTGCGCACTTCGTCGACACCGTCCGCAATCACCGACATGCCACCTGCCACGGTGCTACAGCCACAGGTATCAGCGATCGCGCGGTGATCACCGTGACCGCCCGTCTGGGACAAAATCTTGCCCGACACGAGCAAGCGCGGCCCTTGTATCAAACCTTTCTCTACCGCGTGGCGATGCCCGGGATCGGCGCCGCCCGCGTCTCGGACGGTCGTGAAGCCGCGCTGCAACATCCCCTCAAGGTGGCGACATGCACGAGCCGTCATTTCAGACGGCAACACGTTGCCCCGGTCATTAAATTGTCCTACAAAGCAATGGGCGTGACAGTCGATCAGACCGGGTGAAAGATAACGCCCACCAAGCGAAATTTGGCGCAGACCCGGTTCAAGTTTTGCCTCGTCAACTATTGCAGAGATCTTGCCGTCTTCGACTACAACGGCCTTGCCAGCGATCAGTACGCCAGCAACGACGTCCACAACCTGAACATCGGTAAGCGCGTATCGTATGAAATCCTCGGTCATGGTGTTTCGCCTTTTGCTGGTTTGACATTTTGTGTGATAAATCCGTTGGCAAGGTCATTGTCGCGCGCCTTGGGGTCACGTTTTGCCGGGTCTCCCCAGCCTGCGCCACCAGCAGAATAATTCACAAAGGCCTCGCCCCGCTGCAAGGTCTCGCGATACATTCCGACCTTCTTCTCTTCTGGAGTACCAGGGCGCAGCACCATATGGTTCTTCACCACAGAGGGCTGCCCGCCGTCAAGACCCCACCCCACAGTCTTGGATTTTTTCTTCATTGAGATCACCTCCGTCTCGCCGATCATGCGAACCTTGCGCCGCACGCCAAGACCTCCGCGGAACTGTCCCACGCCCCCGGAGTCAGGTATGAGTGTAAGTTCTTCGTGGAAAAGATTCGCTTGCCGTTCAAGCACTTCAATCGGAGTATTGCGCACAGTGCTGGTCGAAGGGTGCTGAAGCGCCGTCGCGCCGTCATGTTCGCGTGTTGCCCCCCAACCTATTCCTTCGTTGTTGCTTACCACGAATGTTCGACCGGTTTGGTGATGCGTGCCCACGGCCATGAACCCTGGTTCGTCCGAACCTGATGACATCGGTATCCAGTCGATCACAGGTGCTAGCGCTTTGGCGATCAGTTCAAAGGCGACCATTTTTGTCCAAGGCATGTAGGTCGCCGCCGGATAAACTGCGTGAAAAAGGGTCCCGGGATCTGCGCGCACGTCAAGCGGAATATAATTGCCGTGATTGCTGGGCGAACGGCGCGAGGTGAGAAATTTGAAGTACGTCTTGGCCATGGAAACTGTTCCACCAAAGGGCGCATTCACGGGCCCGCGAACCTGTGGTGACGAACCATTGTAGTCTACGATGAACTGGTCGTCTGTAATCGTCACTTCGACGGCCATCTTTATCATATCGTCAGTGATCCCGTCGTCATCGAGCCAGTCCTCGGCCGACCAGGTACCCTTTGGCAGCTCGCCAAGTGCGGTGAGTGTCTTTTGATGCGCATGATCAAAGAAATCCTCAATGGCAGTCAACACTCGTGCCTTGCCAAACTTTGCGAATATCTCGCGCACACCCTTCTCACCTGTCCTCAGACAAGCAACTTGCGCGCCAAAGTCACCTTCAATTGCCTCTGGAAGCCGAGAATTGAACTTTAGGATGCTCCAGAGATCTTCGTCCAGCTTGCCCTCTTTAATGATCCGTACGCCCGGAACGATTAGGCCCTCTTGGTGAACGTCGGTCGAGTCGATAACATAGCCTGCATCTTTGGCGCCGAGATCCAGCCAGTGCGCGCGAACGCACAAAAACATGTCGATCTCATCGCCGTTAATGAATACAGGCGTCATTAGCAGCGCGTCCGACGCGTGGGCAGAATTCCAGTAAGGATAGTTCAACATCACTACGTCACCCGGGCGAAGGCGGCCCATGTCTATCTTGTGCATCAGCGTTTTCAACGCGTAATCGTTGGCGCCGATGAACGAAGTTATTCCTGCGGCTTCGGCCACCATCCGACCCTTTGAATCGGCGATCGAAATACCAAAGTCGAGCACCTCGTAGATCACCGCATTGAACGCCGTGCGCACAAGTGTCCGCCGCATTTGTTCGGCCACGGAAAAGAACAGGCCCGAGATGATCTCGAGTTCAGCAGCTTTGTTGATCGCCATATCTCAATCCTCCACAGCGGTGATCGACAGCATGCCATTGCTACTGACGCGTAGGCGCTGTTCTTTTGTTAAGACCAGCGACGAGCCTTCATCGACGACGAGCAACGGGCCGACATAAACACGGTTGTCAGCCAGAAGGCTCCGATGCATCTTTGTGCAGGTCACAAACTTTCCTGCAGCCAAGTCAAACATCCGGTGCTGATGCCCATCGCGTGCCGACGCGGGCGGCGCAGGGATCGTAAGCTCTGGCTTGCGACTAATTATCACCAGCTTGACCATCATCGAGACCGCCTCTGCCTCGCTGTCGAAGGAGTGCCCATAGCGGTCAAGATGCGCCTGCGAAAAGCGTTCGAAAAGCGTCCGTGAAGTATCGTCCCGAGTGTAGGGAACGCTCAGCGTGTGTTCTTGGCCGATGAAGCGCATCCTAACTGACAATGTTACCTCCGGCTCTGCGCTTTCGCCCGTTCTGGTGCGAATTTCGGCGACACCGCGGGTGGCTAGAACATCTGCTTTGTCGGCGATACGCGGCATCGCTTCGGGGTTAACGGCCTCTAGCACCGAGGCGCTGTTCGTGAACGACAGGTCGCTGGCCATCATACCCCAGGCGGAAAAGACGGACGGCAACGGTGGCACGAGGAGTTCGGCCATCTCAAGTTCCTTGAACAACATCGGACCCAAAAGCGGCCCACAGCCACCGAAGGACAGCAGCGAAAAATCACGCGGATCAAGACCACGTTCCAACATCATCTCTTTGATCGACGATGCGGTGCGCGAGATCAACACTTCGAGGATTGAACGGGCGGCTTCTGTCGGATTTATGCCCAATGGGTCTGCGATATTAGACCGTAGGGCTTGGGTTGCGAGATCATGGGCAAGAGCCATTTCGCCACCCATAAAGTTTTCACTATCAATGAACCCAAGATGCAACGCGGCGTCGGTGACAGTTGCCTGCGCGCCACCGCGCCCGTAACAGGCGGGCCCGGGAACCGCACCCGCGCTTTTGGGTCCGACCCTGAGAAGCTTGTTGTCGATCCACGCGATGGAGCCACCCCCTGCACCCAGAGTACGCAAATCGAAAATAGGCTGCAAAACCGGGAAGTTGTCGATATGTGCCTCGAAAACGTCAATCGGCTGAAAGTCGACGATCAGGCAGGCATCAAGGCTGGTGCCGCCGACATCGACCGACAGGATGTTGCGCCGGCTGGTCAGCCGGGCGACGTGGAGTGCCCCCGATACGCCACCTGCCGGGCCAGACAATATTGTAGCGATGGGCTGTGCCTCGGCCATCTCAAACGTCAGCGCGCCGCCAGCCGAGTTCATCACATAGGTCTTGCCCGAAAATCCTGCGCAAGCAATCCCATCGGTTACACGCCCAAGGTAATTCTTCAGGACCGGCTTGATATATGCGTCAAGCACCGCCGTACTGGTACGTTCGTATTCACGGTATTCGTTGGCGAGCAACGCGCCAGCAGACACCTCGACGCCCGGAACGGTTTCGCGCACTAGCTCCATCGCGCGCTTTTCGTGGGTCTCGTTGACATATGAATGCAAAAAACTGATCGCGATTGCCTCGCAGCCCATATCATGCACGAGCTCTCTCGCTGCCTGACGCACCGCCTCCTCGTCCAGCGGCGTGTGTTCTGTGCCCAGAAAATCCATCCGCCCAGCGACGCCGCGCACGTTCCTGCGTTCGACAATGCTTGGGGCCTGTTCGTAATCGAAACGATACATATCCGCGAATTCGAGCGCACCGCGCCCGATCGCAAAGACATCTTCAAATCCGGCGCATGAGATGACCCCCACGCGCGCGCCTTTACGTTCGAGGATGGCGTTCAGGCCCAATGTAGTGCCGTGAATGAACTCAGAGACCTCGGACGCCGGCATAGGCAGGCGGCCAACGGCGGCTACGACGGACTCGGCTGGGTCGTGCGGCGTGGTGGATATTTTGAAGGCGTCGAGCGTCTGTGTCTGGAAGTCATACGTCACGATATCGACAAATGTGCCACCAATGTCGATCGAAAGTTTGTAACGGCTCATGTAATATCCCTTCAGTAAAGCGCTTCGATCAGGTCAGCGGTGTATTTTTGCTGCGGATTGTTCAGGACTTCAGCGGCAGTCCCATGCTCGATGATACGACCATCAAGCATGATGTACACGCGGTCGCAAAGCAGCCGTGCAACGTTGATGTCGTGGGAAATGAAGACCATCGTTAAGTCGCGCTCCCTGATCAACCGGGCAAAGAGCTTAAGCACCTGCGCCTGGATCGAAACGTCGAGGGACGACAGCGGCTCGTCACAGACCAGCAGGTCCGGTTCCACGGCCATCGCGCGCGCTATGGCAATGCGTTGCCGTTGCCCACCCGAGAATTCATGCGGATAGCGATCAAGGCAATCAGCGCCAAGGCCCACCTCCTGGATCAACGAACCAACCCGTTCCTTGCGCGCGGTGGCGTCAAGATGGGACTGATGGATTGCCAACCCTTCGCCCACAATGTTACAGATTCGGGCGCGCGGATTTAGGCTGCCATATGGATCTTGGAATACAATCTGGACGTCGGATTTGAAAGCTAGTTGTTCTGACCGCTGCAGGGTGCGTACGTCACGGCCCTTGAACATGTAAGTGCCCTGAGAAAAACTAGTGAGCCGCGTGATGATGTTTGCGAGCGTCGACTTGCCGCTACCAGATTCACCCAACAGTCCCACAACCTCGCCCCGGTAGACGTCGAGGTTTATGTCACGCAGCCCAAACGCGCGATTGCTGACTAGAGCTCGCTTGGCGAAGGTCTTGGTGATGCCGCGCAATGCCACCATCGGCTGCGTATCAGTCATGTGCGGACCCCTTTTCCCAGCAAGCACGCGCTGAAGCTGTCCGCGCGACCCGTATTCTCGGGCAACCGCGCAGTACGGCAGATATCTTGCACATAAGCGCACCGATCCGCAAAGGCGCAACCTGTAAGGCCAAACCCCGCCCCCGCGGGCTCTCCGGGGATCGAACGGATGTCGGTCAGCGTCTTATTGACGCTCGGGATGCACTCAAAGAGCGCTTCGGTATACGGGTGCAGAGGATTGCGACCCAGATCAGCGGTCTCAAAGATGTTCATTAGCTGGCCACTATATAGCACGGCAATGTGATCAACGCTTTGTCGCAGAAGCTCAAGGTTGTGACTAATCAAGATCACGGACAGGTTGCGGCGCCGACTACGTTCGACAATCAGATCTATGATCCGCCGCTGGGTAAAGGCATCAAGCGCAGTGGTGGGTTCATCGGCAATCAACAGCGCCGGATCCTGTGACAACGCGATCGCGATGACGATCCGTTGGCGCATGCCGCCCGAGAACTGGTCAGGATATTGGCGAAAGGCCGTTTCGGGCTCAGGGATGCCAACCTCTGCCAGCAGCGCCACCGCCTCATCGCGGCATTGTCGGGAGTTTGGCGGCGTCCCTCTCGCCAGATAGATCGCCTCGGTGATTTGGCGACCGACCCGCATGGAGGGGTTAAGCGATGAATATGGGTCCTGTGGGATGAACCCGATGCGACAGCCAAGAATTCGTCCTAAGCGCCGACGTTTACCGTCCTCAAAAAGCGTCTTATCATCGAAAGTGATCTCGCCTGCAGATATCTCAGTCTCGCCGTGCAGGCCGAATAACGAGAGCGTGAAGAGCGTTTTGCCTGAGCCCGACTCTCCCACGATGCCAAATAGTTCGCCACGGCGCACACCAAATGAAACCCCAGAGACCATCGTGCGGCCACCTTTGGTAAGCGAGACAGCCACGTTTTTTACGGTCAAGATGTCGTCGGGTGGGACGCCAATGGTGTCCTTTGCGAGCAAGGTCATGTGTTTCTCCGCAGTGTTGGGTCCAGCTCGCGGCGCAGCATGTCTCCGATAATGTTGAAGCTCAGCGCGGTGACAAATATTGCAAGGCCAGGATAAGCCACGACCCACCAAGCAGTGTTCACAAAATTCCGCCCGTCAGCAATCATTGCGCCCCATTCCGGTGCAGGGATTTGTGCCCCCACACCAATGAATGATAGCCCCGAAATCGCAAGCATCACAGCTGAGATGTCCAGCGTCAATTGGATGATAAGCACGTCGAAAGCATTCGGGATGATGTAGAATACCACCTTTCGCCAAGTCGGTACTCCAAGTGCACTGGCGCTGGCGATGTACTTTTGCGACAGTATATCGGCGGTGATCATCCGTGACAGCCGCGCATAGTTTGGCCACCAACTAAAGATCAGCGCCCAGATCGCAGCCTCAAGACTGGCACCAAGTGCTGCGGCGAACCCGAGTGCCAGGATCAGTGGAGGGAAGCCCAGCCAGATATCGGCGATCCGCATCAGCAGATTGTCGGCCCAGCCGCCAAGGAACGTCGACAGGATACCGATGCTGCAGCCAATGACCAAGACCACCGCAATCACGGCAAAAGTCGACAGGATCGTCAGCTGCGCTCCCGTCAACAACCGGCTAAGTACATCGCGACCAGAGCCGTCCTTGCCCATCAGATGTTCCCACGAGGGCGCCTCAAGCTTACTGCGAAAGTCGATCAGCAGCGGATCGTGAGGCGCAAGAAACCCGCCAAAGATTGCGATCAGCATGATTACGGCAGCAATGATCAGCGCCATCTTCTCAACGGCGTTTTTGGGATAACCCAATATTTCCGCGCGCGCCGTCATGACCCGCTCCGTTTGTGTGGGCTAAGGGCGTAAAGCAGAATATCGACCACAAGATTGGCCGCCAGGAACACGAGCCCCACGACCAGCACGACCGCCACCACCGCATGGATGTCTGACTGGGTCACAGCTTTGACGGCATAACGCCCAATGCCGGGCCGCCCAAATATCTCCTCGACAAGCACGGTGGCACCCAGCATCCAACCAAATTGCATCCCAAAAACAGTAAGCGAGGGCGTCGCACCATTCGGAAAGACGTGACGGGCCATGATCCGTACCTCGCCAGCCCCCTTGGCGCGCGCTAAAAGCACGTAGTCCTTGCGAAACTCACTGATCATGGCTGTACGAGTGATGCGGACGCCAACAGCGGTAAACAGCAATGACAATGCAAATGCTGGCAAAATAAGGTGCATAACGGCATCGGCAAAAATATCCGGCCGTCCGGCAAAAAGGCTGTCCATGAGATAAAAACCGGTCGCCCCGTCGAAATTGCGATTATCAAAGCCAAGTCGCCCTGCAACAGGAAATATGCGCCATTCTGCGGCGAATGATTGTTGCAGCAAGATGGCAGTCCAAAAGATCGGAAGCCCGGCCCCGGCCATCGCGATGACCCGGACAATGTCATCAAACCGCGTGCCATTATAGCGCGCCGTCAGTAATCCCAGCGGCAATGAGACCAAGAGGTTGATCGTCATTGCCACCACGACAAGCTCAAGCGAGGGCGGAAGTTCTCGCTTGAGATCGTCAAGGATTGGCTGATGCGTGAACCACGACGTACCCAGATCGCCTGACAACAGCTTACCCGCGTACAGGCCAAACTGAGTCAAGAGAGATTTGTCCAGGCCCATTTGTTGGCGCACGGCGGCGATCTTTTCGGCGCCCGCATTCGGTCCGGCGGCGACAATCGCCGAATCGCCAGGAACGACATGGCTGAGCAAGAAAGTGATCACCACAAGCACGAAGAGGGACAGAATGGAAAACGCTAACCTTTGAACGAAATAGTTCATGCAAACAGCCCCTCAGCACGTTTCATTAATCCACCGAGATGTCCATGTAGTTGAACGTCTGATGGTGGGCGACGTTGTAGGTGTAGCCCTTGACCGCACTCGACATCGCTACGACTGAGCCTGGCAGAGAGACCGTAATTACGGGGTAATCCGCCCCGATCAGTTGCTGCGCTTTCGCGTAAAGTGCTGCACGCTTCGCCTGGTCAGAAGATGAGGCGGCCTCGTTTAGCAAAGCGTCGACCTCGGGGTTGGAATATTGCGCCCAGTTATAACCACCGTTGTGACCCGCGTTCTGAGAATTGAAGGATGTGTTCAGGATCGCGTGCGGGTCAGGGAAGCTAGGAAAATTGTAAATCATGTTGATATCAGAAGTGGTTTCCAGATTTTGTACCGTTGCGGCTTGAGCTGGCCACGTCATTCCCTCGGCCTCGACTGTGATCCCCAACTGCGCGAGATTGGATTGCAGTTGTTCGACCGCCGCCTGTTCTTCTTCTATCGCAGGAAGGTAACGGACTGACAGCGTGACATCGCCCCAGCCGTTTTCATCGACCATCGCCTTTGCGGCTTCAAGGTCGAACCCGAGTTCGGTACCTGGGGCGTGACCTGCCCAGTTTGGTGGCAACGGGCCATCCGGCAACGAGCCCATGCCCTGCAGAACGAAGTCAAGATGCAGTTGCCTGTCAAAAGTCTGTGCGAGCATTCGGCGGAATTCCAGATCGCCGGCGGGGCCATCGCTTTCTGTGTTGATTTGGAAGTAAAGCGGTGTCGCCGCAGCGCCGACATCGACCGTGAACCCGTCGGTACCCATCAGCGCAAGTTTGTCCTGCACCGTGATATCTGGTGCAATGTGCACTTCGCCTGCCTTCAGCAAAGCAAGCTGCGTCGAGGGTTCGCCGATGTAGCGAAACACTACCTCGGCGACATGGTCTCCTTCCCAGCCGCCCCAGTAATTTTCAGAAGCGATGAGCGAAACTATTTCGGTCGGCTTGTAATTGGCAACAGCATAAGGGCCAGATCCAGCCTCGTTTACGGCCAGCCAACCACGGGCGTTGTCGTCGCTCATATGTGGCTCGACCTGTGCCTTGCTGACGATGTAGATCCGCGACAGAGCCGAAATAAATGGACCAAACGGAGCGTCAAGTATCAATGACACGGTGTAGTCGTCTACCACCTTGGCTGAACCGTATGGCCCCATGTCGTTTGTCACCGCTGCCGACGCTGCCTGCAGCCGATCGAGTGTAAAAACGACGTCGTCCGCAGTCATCCTAGTGCCGTCATGGAACATTACATCGTCCCGCAATGTGAAGGTATATGTTAGTCCGTCTTCAGACACGGACCATTCTGTGGCGAGCTGCGGACTGACCGATGTTTCGCCAGCTTCAAACTGGACAAGGGCGTCATACACGCCGACCAACAGCTGATTAACCGTAGAGTTGGTTGCATTCGCTGGGTCGAGATTTTCAGGCGTCTCGTTCTCCGCGATAATCAGAACACCGGTCGGCTCGGCCAGTGCAATCGCAGGCAAAGCCAAACTTAGAGCAAGTATACTCGCCGTCGGGGTGAATTTTTTAAATACAGTCATTTCTTCCTCCTGGTGAAATTCATTGTTTTTGCCTGTGCTAAATGCTGCCCGGATGGTTTTTTTGTTAAGCTTCCTCGAAACGGATCGACTGTGCGCCCTGCCAAAGGACCAAATTGCCCAGTTCCATAAGGTTCTCATGCCCATTGGTCAGTGTGATGAAATGATTTCCAGCAAGTTGACCCATCTTCGAAGAGAAATCGACGCCACCATACGCCAGCAAGATCTCGGTCTCGCTTATGCCACCGGGATATAGGATGAAGTGACCAGGGGCTGGATGGCTTGTGTGGTTTTCGTAGCCGAGGCCAAAATCCTGATCGCCTAGGGGAATCCACACGCCTTCTCCACTCCAGCGGACATGCACGATCTGACCCTCATAGGGAAGCAGCGAGGCAAAAGCGGCGCTTGTCTTGGGCGCAGCCTCAGTTTCGAGTTTTGCGTCGAATACGAAGGGGCCAGCGATTATCTTGAGTTTTGTCATGTGTTGCGTCTTTCTGGTTGTTGAGAATGCCTGTGGGCCTGCCGTGCGCGGGGCGGAACGATATCAAAGAGAAGGAAGTGAGTCATTGCCGAGCAAACTCGCTTGGCCGGCACGCCCCCCCCCCAGGACAGTTCGGATGCGACCCATCGCCTTATAGCCATGCCGTTCCGCCCAATTTCTCCACTGCTCCAATCTCGGCCAAAGCGCCCTATAATAACTGCCAGCCCGCGAAACCCGCACAGATCTATCCACTTGCGATAACGGGCATCCCGACTGCAATCGCCACCAAGATAGACAGCACCCGTACGAGGGATCAAAATGTCGGGTCTCTTTTTCGAATGGTTCTTGCGCCCAGCAGCCGGTTCCCGTGAGTGGCGCCCGGTCAAGACGGGCGGCCATCGCCTGGCTGAAAAAGGCCAATCTCTGAACGGCCGCCTTGTAGTTAGGCCTACCACCTGCCTGACCACCGGTGGTCGCCAGTAGAAATTCTGCTGCGGGCGCATCATCGTTCGATTTTCGAGTTGAATGGGTCACGATTCCCCCTAACTATTGGATACGAATTGTATACAACTATTAGCTGCTGTCTATAATTATCTTCATGGGCCACGTTCAGTTTACAAGTTGCCGGCCGGGCCCGCCACACGCGGCCGTGTTAATTACACGAATTGAACGTGGTGGCACATTTTTCTAGCTGGAACCTGGGGTTTCTAGCTGGAACCTGGGGCCGGTCAATTATGAACGGCCATATATAATTCGGACTTTGCGTTGCTGGCCCGACGAAAACGTCCGCGAACCAATCATCGGGAATTGCGCAACCAAACGATGCCGGGATCATTCGGCTGCCGCGGGTTAGAAAGAATTTTTCGGGATTGAGCGCTTGCTCAGCGGGTCGAATTTCCAAATGGCTGAAACCTGAGAAGATTCAGGGAATTCTTGTTTTGTGCCATGCTGGTTCAACGTAGAAATTTCACATGGGGCACATAGATGAACTTTGGTTTTATTGTGAAATTTTGCCACACCAATCGACATTGACCGCTTTTCACGTCTTTATTTTGCGCCAAATGTCGACCTGACGCCGTTATGCCACAGAACGCAACGCAAACTGGAAAAGCGATCGGATATGGGCTACGACAGCGCGACGTACAGCCTTAGCATCGCGTTCCTTTAGCGCGTCCAATATGCGTTCGTGTTGTTTAGTATCGGGCTTCAACCGCTGCGCGAGCTTATCTATCTCGAACAAATTGGTCGTTACGCGCAGCGACTGCAACATGGCTGTCATCGTCTCGTTGCCACAATTCAGGACGAAAAGACCGTGCACTTCGTCGTCTGAACGCCAGTGTGAAATCATGTCATACGGCTCTTGGGCCTGAACAATATGCAGGTTAGCGCGAGCGGTCTCGATCGCTTCCGGTGCAACCCTACCCACTGATAGAGCGGCGGCTTCACTTTCTAGCAACTCGCGAACACGTAGGCTTTGAAGATATTCCTTGAGTTCGACTTCGCGCACGATGTAGGACTTGTTGGCGTCCTTTTTCAGCAGACCCTCTATCTCAAGCCGTTGCAACGCATGCCGCAACGGTGTGCGCGAAACGCCAATCAAACCGGCCAATTGCTGCTCGACCACCGGTGCGCCGCTGGGCAGCCGCCGTTCCTGAATCATTGAAAGTAGTGAGACATACGCCTTGTCGGACAGTGTCGCCGGAGCAATCCATACGGGTCCTGTACCTTGTGGGATACCTGTACCTTGTGGGATAATCGGTGGCATCAATTTATTCACCATCAGGCTCCTACATTCCAAGGCATACA
>Ga0114998_10002922_pt1 | contig 12753 bp, 10 predicted proteins | sample ArcticOcean_MG_C_5_FD_87044 | JGI IMG/M metagenome (GOLD analysis project Ga0114998, IMG submission 87044) | Marine microbial communities from western Arctic Ocean - ArcticOcean_MG_CB4_138 | ecosystem: Environmental > Aquatic > Marine > Oceanic | place: Arctic Ocean: Canada Basin | collected...
AATTAAAGACCTCAAAATCCCAACCATTCTGGTGATCAATATGAGTGACTTGATGATTCGCAAGGGAATTTCGTTAGATATTGAATTACTAGAAGCAAAGCTGCACACAAAAATAGCACTTGTAAGCACCCGTAAAAATACAGGTATAGAAGCGTTAAAACAGCTTATTGAAAGCTATAAAACCATTTCTACAGAGCCGTGCTTAGACACCACTCTTATTGATGAAGACTATTTTCAAAGCCTGCAAAAGGCTTTTCCAAATCAGGATGTTTATAAATTATGGTTAGTCATTACACAGGATGCAAACTTTGGAAAAATTACACGCCAGGAGCTGGATGTTTCAAAATTTAAAACAAAATCAAATCAGGAACTAAAACGCCTGCAGCAAAAGGAAGCCATAAAACGCTACCAGTTTATAAATAGTATTTTAAAACAGGGGCAAACAATTGACCGCTCCAAAGCCACAGGGCTAAGAAGCAAACTAGATCGCGTACTAATTCATAAAGTATGGGGATATGTCATCTTTTTCTTAATATTATTATCTATTTTTCAAGCCATTTATGATTGGGCTACGTTCCCGATGGACCTCATCGACACCACCTTTGCTAGCTTGGCAGAATGGGTCAAAGTCTCTTTTCCTGGCGGCGGAAAAGTAACCGATTTAGTGGCAGAGGGCATTGTGTCTGGTATTGGAGGCATTGTTATTTTTATTCCGCAGATTGCCTTTTTATTCTTATTCATTTCTATTTTAGAAGAAAGTGGCTACATGAGTCGTGTGGTCTTTTTAATGGACCGCGTCATGCGACGATTTGGATTGAGTGGAAAAAGCTTAGTGCCCTTAATTTCAGGAACTGCTTGTGCCATTCCTGCTGTCATGGCCACTCGTAACATTGAAAATTGGAAAGAACGCCTCATCACTATTCTAGTAGTGCCATTTACCACCTGTTCGGCGCGGCTCCCCGTATACCTAATTATTATCGCATTGGTGATTCCAGACGGCTCTATTATTGGGCTTAGCTACCAAGCACTGACCTTAATGGCGCTGTACCTACTCGGATTTGGAATGGCCATATTTTCGGCTTATATCCTAGATCGCGTTTTAAAAACAAAACACAAAACGTTTTTTGTGGTAGAAATGCCTAACTACAAACTGCCCTTACTAAAAAATGTAATTATCACCGTCATTGAAAAAACAAAGACATTTGTTTTTGAAGCTGGTAAAATAATTTTAGCCATCTCTATTATTCTGTGGGTAATGGCTTCCTATGGCCCTGGTGATAAGTTTAATAATGCCGAATCATACGTAAAAGAAACCTCAACAGTTCAATCAACCGATGACCTAAACGATCAAATTGCCGCTTTTAAGCTAGAACACTCTTACATCGGAATCGTAGGGAAAACTATTGAGCCGCTTATCAAGCCTTTAGGGTATGACTGGAAAGTGGGTATAGGATTGGTCGCGTCCTTTGCAGCTAGGGAAGTTTTTGTGGGTACATTGGCTACCATTTACAGTGTGGGAAGTGCAAGTGAAGGAGAGAGTATCGAAACGATTAAAACAAAAATGGCCAATGAAACCTATGCCGATGGCACCAAAGTTTTCACGCTTGCTTCTGGAATATCCTTACTTCTATTTTATGCCTTTGCCATGCAGTGTATGAGTACCCTTGCCATTGTAAGACGAGAAACCAAAACTTGGAAGTGGCCGCTTCTTCAACTCTTTGGAATGACAGCAATTGCTTACATTTGTGCTTTAATTGCCTTTCAATTTTTAAAATAACTAGAAATGAACTCTTCTTTCCAATCTCTAATAATTGCTGTAGTTGTAATGATTGCCGTTCTTTATTTGTTCCGAAAGCAGTTGTGGAAATCTGATAAAAATAAAAAAGATTGTGGCAATGATGGTTGCGGGTGCTAACCTAAGGCAACATCTAAGGTCATCATTACAATAAAACCACCAATAAACCCAAGGGTAGCAACATCGGTATATTTATCACGCTGCGTTTCTGGAATCACTTCTTCAACCACTACAAAAATCATAGCCCCCGCTGCAAATGCCAAAGCATATGGTAAAATAGGAGTAAAAAAGGTCACTGCAATTGCGCCAATGACTGCTGCGATTGGCTCAACAATTGCAGACAATTGTCCGTACCAGAAGCTTTTAAACTTCGTGACGCCTTGTCGTCTAAGCGGCATTGAAACCGCTAGTCCCTCTGGAAAGTTTTGAATTCCAATTCCAAGGGCCAAAGCCACAGCCCCTCCAATAGTGGCTTCAGGAATACCCGCTGCAACCCCTCCAAAAAGAACGCCAACCGCTAAGCCTTCTGGAATGTTATGTAGTGTAATGGCTAGCACCAATAAAGTGGTTCGGTGCCAAGGCGATTTAACGCCTTCTTTTTCACTCTCTTTAAAATTAATATGTAAATGAGGAAGCACCTTGTCCAGTCCAAAAAGGAATAACGCACCCAATCCAAATCCAATCGCTGCGGGAACTACCTTTACAAAACCTTCTCCTGGACTCATCTCAATACTTGGCGCCAATAGGCTCCAAAAACTAGCTGCAACCATGACACCGCCTGTAAAACCAAGCATCCCATCTAAAAGGCCGCGATTCATTCCTTTAAAAAAGAAAACAAGTGAAGCGCCTAAAGCAGTTACAATCCAAGTAAAAAGGGAGGCGTATAGTGCCGCTAAGATAGGGTCTATGCTGCTTAGGTAAGAGATAATTTGATCCATCAAATTTTTAAATTTTTGGCAAGATAATCAATCTCCTTCTATTTTTGAAGTTGTTCATAGGCTTCTTGAACTTTTCTGAATTTTTCTTCCGCACCCTTTTGGTGCTCTTTTCCTAAATGAAGGACTTTATCAGGGTGGTACTTTTTGGCCATTTTTCTGTAAGCGGCTTTAATTTCTGATTTGGTAGCAGAAGGATCAATCTCTAAAATCTTATAAGCCATATCGGAACTTTTATAAAACATAGCTTTGATACTTTCAAAATCTTTAACACTGACCCCCAAATAAGAAGCGATTGAAGCAATTACTTTTACCTCCGATTCATCGACGTGATTATCGGACTTTGCAATGCCAAATAAAAAATGAAGAAGCTGAAGTCGTGAGGCATGATCCATCATTTGACGGATTTGTAAACATACTTGTCGCGTGGGTATATTCGTTTGCTTAGAAATTTCTTTAAATAATTTGAACGCTTGATTCGCACGCTCTTTGCCATACATTTGAACAAACTGGGCGCGTACAAAATCCATCTCACGCTGATCTTGCTTGCCATCTGCTTTGATGACTACAGACGCCAAGACTAACAAACTAACCTCAAAATCTCCTGAGCGTGTTGCCGTTTGACTTTTATTAAGACCCACGCCGCTTTTAGATGAAGCATCTAACAAGCTTCCTACTGCCATTCCAATAATAGCGCCAATTGGCCCCCCAAAAGACCATCCTATTGAGGCCCCTATCCATTTCGAAAATCCCATCCAATATTACAATTAAATTAAAAAACCAAACCTACAAAAAAAAGAATAGTAACAATTAACAACCTTAGGTGTTTCTTGAAAAATTTATAGTCAATTTAACATTTGTCACCCTTAAAAAAAGAATCTAATTGACTGACAAATGTGTATCTTTGTACTTTAATTAAAAACAAGAATTTATGTATCCAGCAGAATTAGTAAAACCAATGCGCGAACATTTAACGCAAGTAGGGTTTGAAGAATTACATAACGCCGAAGCAGTAGACACTGCTTTAGCTCAACCAGGAACAACCTTAGTGGTTGTTAATTCGGTTTGTGGTTGTGCAGCTGCCAATGCGCGCCCAGGTGCTATTATGAGTTTAGATAACGAAAAACTACCAACCCAAACTGTTACAGTGTTTGCAGGAGTTGATAAAGAAGCCGTTCAAAAGACTAGAGAACACATGGTTCCTTTTCCTCCAAGCTCTCCTTGTATGGCCTTATTTAAAGACGGTGAATTAGTTCACGTACTTGAGCGTCATCATATTGAAGGACGTCCTGCAGAATTGATCGCAGAAAATTTAAAGAATGCGTATAACGAATTTTGTTAATACCTCTCTTTAATTAAAAAAGCCAGACCTGTGGGTCTGGCTTTTTTTTTCTATTCACTAGCCTATAATTTCTACTAAATCTTCGATTTTGGTTAATAGTTGAACTTTAATCGCAGTGTTTTTGAGGCTTATTTTGTTATGCTTTGAAACAAATATAATTTCGAAGCCTAGCTTTTCAGCTTCCAAAATACGCTGGTCCACTCGTTGAACAGGACGAATTTCTCCAGACAAACCAACCTCTCCGGCAAAACAATAGTTTTTGGCCAAGGCCTCATCGTCATTAGAAGATAAAATGGCCGCGACCACTGCTAAGTCAATCGCGGGGTCATCCACATTGATGCCTCCTGTAATATTTAAAAACACATCTTTGGCGCCCAACCGAAACCCTGCGCGTTTTTCCAAAACAGCTAAAAGCATGTTTAATCGTTTCGCATTAAATCCAGTTGCACTACGCTGTGGTGTTCCATAAACAGCGGTGCTCACTAAGGCCTGAACTTCTATAAGTAAAGGACGAACCCCTTCTAAAGTAACAGCAATGGCGTTACCCGACAAGGCTTCATCTTTTTTAGATATTAAAATATCTGATGGGTTGGTGACCTCTCGTAAACCGGTTCCAAGCATTTCATAAATCCCTAGTTCATGTGTAGATCCAAAACGATTTTTATGGGCTCTTAGTATTCTGAAAACATGATTTCGGTCGCCCTCAAACTGAAGAACGGTATCCACCATGTGCTCTAGTATTTTTGGGCCGGCAATGGAGCCGTCTTTGGTGATGTGGCCTATTAAAATTACAGGGGTAGCGGTTTCTTTTGCAAACTTGATAAGCTCACTTGTACATTCTTTAATTTGCGAAACACTTCCCGCAGATGCCTCAAGGTAATCACTTTGTAACGTTTGAATCGAATCGATTACAACCACGTCTGGTTGAAGTACTTCAATTTGTTTAAATATATGCTGTGTTTTTGTTTCTGTTAATATGTAACATGTATCATTCAAAGGCTGAATACGCTCTGCTCGGAGTTTGATCTGTTTTTGACTTTCTTCTCCAGAAACATAGAGAGTCTTGTAGGGAAGTTTCAAGGAAACTTGAAGCATTAATGTGCTTTTTCCGATGCCCGGTTCGCCTCCCAAAAGAGTTAAGGACCCTGGAACTATGCCGCCACCAAGCACCCGATTAAGTTCACCATCAGCAGTATCCATTCGGACTGTTTTTGCTGTGTCAATTTCAGAAATTTTCAATGGTTTAGACACTCGATTAGGACCGTTTTGAGTTCCTAACTTCCAATCCTTCTTGTCGGGTTTTTGCACTAATTCTTCAGTGATAGTATTCCAGGACTTACAAGAAGAACATTGTCCTTGCCATTTAGCAGATTGAGCTCCACAGCTCTGACAAAAAAAGGTGGTTTTAACTTTAGCCATTAGTATCCGAATTCTTTTTGAATTTCATCTGCTCGATTCAGCATATCATCCTTACTATAACCATCCACACTTTCTAGTGTGTAGGCAGACCTATATGTCTTCATTGCTTTTTTGTATTTATCCGTTTGTTCAAAATAACGCGCTAGATAAAAAACCCCCAAGACAGTTTCTGGGTATTGCTCTCTAGCAATGTTACCCAAGTCTTTGTATAGTGCAAACTGTTCTGTTTTTTCAATCGCTGCAGCGATAGCTCTAAAATCATTAACAAGCATTTGTTTTTCAACCCCAAAGAGCTCATTAATAGTTTTATATTTTTCGATTAGATAGTCTACCGGAGAGGATTCTAATGTTAGAATTTTGTTTTTATATTCTGATCTACTGATCGGTTGAAATACAGAAAATATGCTCTCTAATGCTTTTGGAATCGAATGGACAACTAACGAATAATGCGTTGCGCCTTCAAAATCGTCAAATTCATAAGACACACTTGGGTTATCTATAACCGTCAGTTTTGAGTTGAGTTCAGTTGCCTCCTTTTTGTTTTGCCTAATATCGGAGGAGGCTGTTGATAAATAATAAAATGATTTCGTCTTTTGTTCAAGCGAAAACTTTCTTGAGAGGTTCTCCTGCATATAGGGTGATAGTTGAGGGCTCAGTGCAATAAAAGCGTTAAAAACTGGTGATTTTTTAAAGAAAAAATAGTTTATAAAGTTCGCGGTTTCTCCATGACCAACCGCGGTTCTAAAGTCTAAACTACGATAGTTTTCCGTTACAAAAGGAATGAGTTCGGTTACCACAAAATCATAAAACTGAGCCCCTTTTTTAGAAGGCAAATAATCCTCAACTGAAAGTGTGCAGTCATCTGCTCTTGACTCCATTTGATTGACCCCTACAACAATGGAATCAGGCATATCCTTCCAGTAAGAATAATAATCAACATTACCAGCGACGACCTCAAAAAGATAATCTCCGTCAAAAACAATGATTAAGGGATAGGCTTGGTCAGTGTTAGCTTCATAATTACGTGGAAGCTGAATTTTTAATTCGCGGCTCGTTCCCAAAGCCTCAGATTCAATCGACTCATAAAGCGTTTGAGAAAAAGAAATGTGAAGGCTAAACAGCAGTAAAATGACAAAAAACTTCATATGATATCTATATATGTTTTGGTGTTGCCAAGTTAAGAAAATAAGCGAAAAATAATTGTACTATTTGGAAGTTTGTTTTGAATACTGTCTATTGAAAAAGGGTAAGTAAAGGAGTGAAAGGCCTCCGAAAAATATAATCATTAGTGTTTGTGAGGTCCACATAATCCAACCAAATGCGATACTGGGATCTTCTGGAATATTAAAAATAGAAAACGCTGCAAATATAGCCAAAGGATAAGATCCAATTCCCCCATTGGTGGCTGCGATGCTAAAGCTTGCCAAAATAAAGCCGATTAAAATAGCTGCAAAAGGAATATTGCTTATTTCTGGAACAGAAAATGAAGTGATATAAAACATGAGTATGTACATCCCCCAAATGAATAGGGTGTGAAAAATAAATGGCCACTTTTTTTTCATCTTGAAAATACTAAGAATACCCTCCAGTAACCCGCTTGCAAAAGATTTAATTTTTAAGGCTATTTTTGACTGCCCTTTTCGAATGATTGCAATCAGTATAAAAATTAAAAGAAGACCAGCGACAGCGCCTATTAGTATCTTTAAAGGGGCAATGCTTTCTGAGAGTTTTGTGTAGATAAAATCATATTGTAAAAAAAGCGTTACCGCAATAATTCCAAGCATGACAACCATATCGGCCATCCGTTCTGAAACGATTGTTCCAAAACTTTTTTCAAATGGAACCCCCTCGTAATTTGTGAGAATTGAAGCCCTTGCGATTTCACCTGCTCTTGGAATTGTATAGTTGATTAAATAGGTTGCAAAAACAGCCATTATACTATTTCCAAGCCTTATGTTATAACCCATTGGCTCTAGCTGAAAACGCCAACGATAGGCACGAGACAAGTGACTTAAAAGACCGAAAAATGTTCCTAGGAGAACCCAGGAATAGTCGGCTTCTCTAAAAGAACCAATAAGACGATCAAAGGGAATGATGGAAAATGAATACCAAACCGCTACAACACTTAATAAAAGTGGTACGCTTATTTTGAGTATTAATTTTAGTTTTGAGTTCACCATTTAGTTTAATAAGTTATTCGCTTCATTTGGAAACACTAAAGAAGGCTTAAAGACTTTAGCTTCTTCTAATTCCATAAAAGCATAAGTGATAAGTATTAAAACATCTCCAATAGACACTTTATGTGCAGCAGCCCCGTTTAGAGTGATTTCACCTGATTTTCTGGGTCCTGGAATTACATACGTATCTAAGCGCTCTCCGTTGTTATTATTAACCACTTGAATTTTTTCTCCTTGAATAATATTAGCAGCATCCATTAAATCTTCATCAATCGTGATACTTCCGATATAATTGAGATCCGCTCCAGTAACTTTTACACGATGAATTTTGGATTTTACGACTTGTATTTGCATGTTGGTAAATATAATTAATTTAAATCTATATTGTCAATTAAACGGACATCTCTTACGAATACCGCAATAAATGCTCGGTATGTTTGATAAGGGTTCTTTTGTTGGATCGGGGCTAAAGATTCTACTTCTGAAATATGAAAATAATCTAGCTCAAACAAAGGATGAGCGCTATACTGAGTCGCCACCCATTTAGAAATATTTTGAGTGCTCTCGGAGTTAAAATTCTTCTTAACGACTTGGAGCGTTTTATATATCAATGCAGATGCATTAATTTCAACAGCACTTAGCCGGCTGTTTCTAGAGCTCATCGCGAGCCCATTAGACTCCCGTTCAATTGGGCAACCAATTATGGTAACTGGTAGTTTTGTGATTGCTACCATTTTTTTTATTATTTGTAATTGTTGAAAGTCTTTCTCCCCAAAGTAAGCGAAGTCAGGGCATACAATTTCAAACAAGCGTTTTACGATAGTTCCTACCCCGTTAAAATGACCCGGCCGAGACCTGCCTTCCATTTCTAATTCAAGGCCGTTAAAATCAAAGCAGTCTACTCTTACATTGGGGCCATATACATCCTCAATAGTTGGGGCATACACAACTATTGACTCTTTTGAAAGGGTCTCTAACAATTGAATGTCTTTCTCTAAAGTGCGAGGGTATTTATTTAAATCGTTCGGGTTATTGAATTGGGTTGGATTAACAAAAATACTAACAACAACGAGCTTGTTCATAGCCAAAGCCGTTTTAACTAACGATAGATGCCCTTGGTGAAGAGCGCCCATCGTGGGTACAAAGCCTCGTGAGAAACCAGGTTGCTTTAGGTTATTAATATGGGCGATTAGGCCTGTTTTAGTTGTGTGAACTAGCATTTAGTAAATAATTAACAGCTTGCAAACTTAAGGTATTACAATTAATCTGCATAAAATTTTGTATTTTTGCACGAGTTTTGTTGTCAGTACTTAAACCCATAGTTCATATGAAAGATAAGAGAGTATTATACGTATCGTCAGAGGTGGTTCCATATTTACCTGAAACAGAGATTTCTTCTATGTCGTTTGAAGCGCCTAGAATGATCAACAAACAAGGCGGACAAATACGAATATTCATGCCGCGTTATGGAAACATAAACGAGAGAAGGCACCAACTTCACGAAGTTATTCGTCTTTCAGGAATCAACTTGGTAATTAATGATTTGGATATGCCTTTAATTATTAAGGTTGCCTCAATTCCAAAAGAACGTATTCAAGTCTACTTCATTGACAACGAAGAATATTTTAAACGAAAAGCGACTCTAACTGATGAAGATGGGCAGTTGTTTGATGACAACGATGAACGCGCTATCTTTTTTGCAAAGGGAGTAATAGAAACTGTCAAAAAATTAAACTGGGCTCCGGATATAATTCACGTTCATGGTTGGTTGGCATCATTATTGCCTCTATACCTAAAACAATATTACAAAGATGAGCCGTTGTTTAAAGAAAGTAAAATTGTGACTTCTATCTACAACAAAAGCTTTGACGACACCCTAAACAGTGGACTCGTTGATAAAATTAAGTTTGATGAAATTGAAGAAACTCATATTAATGGCTTAAAAACCCCTAACTATTCAAACTTAATGAAGGTTGCTATTGATTTTTCTGATGGGCTAATAAAAGGATCTCAAGAGCTTCCTGCAGAACTAGAAGACTACCTTGCTAATTGTGAAAAACCTGTGCTTGACTACCAATACCCTGAAGCTTTTGCGGAAGCATACACTGATTTCTACACCACAAAAATAATAAAATAAGTCCCCCTTAACATGAAATATATTAATTCTATTTTATTGAAATCTGCTTGTGCATTGTCTATTGTTTTGATGATTCATTCCTGTGACAACGAATTCTCAGAGATTGGATCAGACATTGTAGGTCTTCCGGATTTTGAAATCCAAAATAAAGCTTACCCAATAAAAACGTATAACAAAAGAATAACCCCTTTTCAATCAAATGGTTTAGATAAAGACCTTTTAGGTTATTACTATGACGATGTTTTTGGAGGGTCTACTGTTAATTTTGTAGGGCAAATGATTCCCGGAGATTTTAGCCCCACTTTTGGTGAAAATACTATGTTAGATTCTGTAGTGTTGGCAATTCCCTACCCTAGTAGTTCCTCTATTGAGGACGGGAGTACTAGCTTTACGCTGGACTCTCTTTATGGGTCAAACCCTATAAAGCTTTCTATATATAAAAATGATTTTCTGCTGAGAGATTATGACCCTAATGCTGGTATTGGAGACCCTCAGAACTATTATTCAAATAGCACATTAACCTCTGGACAGTCGATTGAGCCATCATTGGAAGGACAACTGCTTTACTACAGTCCTAGTTATTTACCAGAGGCTGAGCCGCATGTTCTTACGGCAATTAACGAAGAGACAGGAGAGTCTGAAGTGACCACTACATTAAACCCAAGCTTAAGAGTCCATTTATACAACAACCCCGACTTCCTCAGCCCTACAGAAATCTTTTGGAACGATTTGATTCTTTCTAGAGAAGATGACGAGGTGCTAAGCTCTAGTGAAAATTTTTATAATCACTTTAGAGGCTTGTATTTTAAAACTGAACCCAGTTCAGGTACAGAAGGTCATATGATGCAGCTTGACCTTTTTTCTGCTCAAGCTAATCTTAGTTTTTACTATACATACGACAGAACTTTAACCGTTGACGGAGTAGATGAAACAAGCTCCGTTCAGGGTACTTATGAACTCCGTTTTTCAGGAAACAGAGTCAATCTTTTTAAAAATGACTTTAACGCGTCTATTTTACAAACCATAAATGACACTTCTACAGATTCAGACGACGTCGATTACCTTTATCTCAAGGGAGGGGAGGGATCTATGGCTGTAATAGAGTTATTTACTGAAGATGAATTTGGAAATACTGAGGTGGATCATTTAAATGAATTTAGAGAGGTTTTGGATGGACAAACAACTCCTAAGCGACTCATTAACGAAGCGTTCTTAGAGTTTTATGTCGAAGAAACTCTCTCCAACCCTGACATTCCAAACAGAGTTTACATATACGATATAGACAACAATATGCCTGTTGCTGATTACTTTTTGGATCCAACAATCAACACGACCTCGGCGGATTCAAAATATATACATTTAGTTCCTTTAGAGATAGGAACAGATAGTGACGGCGTTGAATATAAAAAGTATAAAGTTAGGCTCACAGAGCACTTAAAAAATATAATTATAAGAGACTCTACTAACGTAAAGCTTGGACTTGTGGTCTCTTCAAATGTAGGTGCTATAAATCAAAAGTCTTTACAGAGTATTTCTGACGTTGCAGGCATTCCTACAGGAGCAATATTATCTCCTAAAAGTGTAGTCCTCCATGGAACTAACTCCCCAATTACTGCTAAGAACCCAAAATTAAACATCTATTATACGGACCCTAATAACTAAAAATTTATGTGTGGAATTGTAGGTTATATAGGCCCTCGAGATGCCTACCCTGTTATACTTAAGGGACTTCAGCGTTTGGAATACAGAGGCTACGACAGTGCAGGAATCGCACTATATGATGGCTCGGAAATAAAACTATCAAAAACTAAAGGTAAAGTTGCGGATTTAGAACGCAAATTTTCTGAACAAATAGAACCTAAAGGAAGTCTTGGTATTGGACATACCCGTTGGGCCACCCACGGAATTCCTAATGACGCCAATTCGCACCCGCACTTTTCAAATTCTGGAGACCTTGTCATTATCCACAATGGAATTATTGAGAATTATGAGGCTCTAAAACAAGAGCTTATTAAACGGGGTTATCACTTCTCATCAGACACAGATACCGAAGTGTTGATAAACCTGATTGAAGACATTCAAAAAAATAACGACTTAAAACTAGGAAAAGCGGTTCAAGTCGCACTCAACCAGGTTGTAGGTGCCTATGCAATTGCAGTCTTTGATGTGAAAAAACCGAATGAGATTGTTGCTGCTAGACTGGGAAGTCCTTTAGCAATAGGCGTTGGAGAAGGAGAGTTTTTTATTGCCAGTGATGCGTCTCCATTTTTAGAATACACTAATAATGCTGTATATTTGGAGGATGAAGAAATGGCAATTATCTCATTACATAAGCCTTTAAACATACGAAAGATAAAAGACGACAGGCTCGTGAGCCCCTATGTACATGAACTAAAGATAAATCTTGAACAAATTGAAAAGGGAGGTTATGATCATTTTATGCTTAAAGAAATTTTTGAGCAGCCACACGCTATTAAAGACACCTACAGAGGTCGCTTGCGCATAGACGAAGGCATTATTAAAATGGCGGGTATTGAAGATCACATGGCAAAATTTTTAAATGCAGACCGTATTATAATTGTGGCTTGTGGAACCTCTTGGCATGCCGGACTCGTTGCAGAATATATAATTGAAGAACTCGTACGAGTGCCTGTTGAAGTTGAATATGCTTCAGAATTTAGATACCGAAACCCCGTTATTAACGATTCAGATGTGGTCATTGCAATTTCTCAATCCGGAGAAACAGCAGACACCCTTGCAGCCATTAAACTTGCAAAAGAAAGAGGCGCTTTTGTGTTTGGCGTTTGTAATGTTGTTGGCTCATCCATTTCTAGAGAAACAGATGCTGGCGCTTACACACACGCAGGGCCAGAAATTGGAGTGGCTTCAACAAAAGCATTTACAACTCAAATTACCGTTCTTACACTAATTGCGCTGCGCTTAGCAAA
>Ga0114998_10002926_pt1 | contig 12744 bp, 9 predicted proteins | sample ArcticOcean_MG_C_5_FD_87044 | JGI IMG/M metagenome (GOLD analysis project Ga0114998, IMG submission 87044) | Marine microbial communities from western Arctic Ocean - ArcticOcean_MG_CB4_138 | ecosystem: Environmental > Aquatic > Marine > Oceanic | place: Arctic Ocean: Canada Basin | collected...
GCCGCTGCGTCTTGGTCCTCCCTAAGAGCTCGAATAAATAGACCAAACTTAGACTGAGCCAACCAGTAAAGGACACCCAAGCAGAAAAATAATAAAAAGAGCATAACAAAATATGGTGGTAAAGGGTCTGTTTTGTCAAAATGACGACCAAAAATAGTGATGCCATTTTCAAAAAGTTTAGGTAGCTCTAGGCCAGCTTGTCCTCGAGTAATATTGAGCTCAGAGCTAATGACTGCTCTTAGTATTTCAGTAAACCCTAATGTAAAAAGTGCTAGATACGCTGCTCGCAACGGCAAAACTAACAAACCTATAAGAAGACCAAATAATCCTCCCATAGCTATTCCCATTATAATTCCAAGCCAAACCGGCATAGGGGTGACTTCTACACTGCCATCCCAAATAGACATAGCCTCTCTCAAGCAATCTTGAACTAAAGTAGAGGACGTAATTCCTATCGGGTTCACAATAATTAAATATTGGCTCCCCACGGCAAACTCGGTACAGATATTTGTCGCTTCCGGGGAGAGGTAGATATAATGACAAAAAAGAGCCGTAGTATATGCTCCAATGCCCGTAAACCCCATGTGACCAAACGAAAACTGTCCGCCATACCCGGCGAGCATCGACCAACTGGACGTTAGTATCGCGTAAAAGAACCCCGCAATCATTATATGCATTACATAAGGGTAGTTATTAGCTGTATAAACGAACGGAAATATCATTAAGAATGATATTATTATCACGCCTGCAATTAATGGTACCTGTTGTTTGTTCATCCGAATTTTCCATGAGAACCACCAGAGAAACGTCTGCCAAACAGTCCGGTAGGCCTAAGTAATAAAGTTAAAAGTAAAACAATCCCTCCATAAGCAGGAATGTATGAAGCTGCTTTCTGAGGATCTGGTATACAACCTGTGCCGGCAGATTCTACCAAGCCAACAATTATACCCCCAACGAATGCCCCCGGAAGAGATCCCAAACCTCCAAGAACGATTATAACAAATGATCGCATGGCTGGAATAGCTCCGACCTGAGGCAACCAAGAAAAGGCTTGTACGAGCAGTGCTCCAGCAAGCGCTGCGAGCATTCCACCAAGAGCGAAGGCTAGCATATTCATTCGGTTAGGATTAATTCCTGTTATTGCAGCCGCCTCGCGATCTAAGCTGACAGCTCTCAACGCCTTACCAGTCCATGTTCGGTGCAAAAAGTACAGCAACATAAGAAGTACTAATATACAAACAACTGCGGCAGTGAAACGTGGGTTGGAGATCGTTATAGTGTCAAAAAGCTCCATTCCACCACGACGTGTCTTAAGAAGCCATGGGTCCTCTTTAGAGGGCCAGTGAAGTCTTGGGAAATCAAAGTACCTTTTCGCTTTCACTGGGTTTGATCCAACCGTAGCAGCAATAAAGTATTGCAATGTAAAAGCTAAGCCAAAGGTAACAAGAATACCATATTCAACTGGTCTATCTATCCTCCCATCGTACATGGGCGTTAAAAACACACGTTCAAAAACCGCACCGAGAATAAATGTTGAAACACAGGCAAATCCAATACCAAATAGTGGGTTAATACCAGGAAACCAAACCATGGTAACATAATACGCGGCCATTCCACCAATCATATAGAAATCACCATGCGCAAAACTAACCACACCTAAAATTGAGTATATTAGGGTGAGACCAAGAGCCATAAAGCCGTAAAGTATACCCAATATAATCCCATTAGAAATCTGAGATGCAACAAAAGATCCATTTGTTACACAGCTATTACTAGGGTCAGCAAAGGCAAATGATATTGCAAGTAAGGCAAACGCCGCTATCGGCGGCGCTACCATCAAACTTTTTCGCGTTTCAGGTGTTTTCAACCAAAGCGCTATGAGTCCTACTGGGCCAGTGGCAGCACCGATCATAGAACCGATATATGCCGCATTGGATGTATCCATATCTTTTTTTAAATAGGCTCTGCGAGTGCCAACTGCGCCCACGACCGCCCAAAAGGTCATCCAGAGCATAACACTCCAAAAAATGACTGGAAATTCCACTACATTACCCCATTAGTTATAAAATTAGAGTTATTAAATTTAGTGGCGATAATTCACAATGTGAAATTACCGCCACTATTTTTTAGATAGTACTATCTAGTTATTGACTAACCCAGATAGCTTCTCCAGTTTTATATGCGTCTGGCCAAACAATCGCTGAGTCAGTAGAATCCTCACCTTCGTTTTGGTATTGGATAACTGTCATAGCTGGATCAGGCCACTGATGCCACCACTCGTCACCTTTTCCGTCAACGCTAGGATCTTTGGCAGAACCGTAAGGAAAGTAAATCCGACCGAGTGTTCCATCGTGATCGATAACTTCAAGAGCTGCAACAATTGCTTCTCCATCGGTAGAACCCGCTTCATTTATGGCTTGGACTAAAATTGCTATAGAGTCGTACGCTTCTAGAGCATAGCTTTCGATAGCGCCTTTACCTGTTAACGCTTTGTAAGTTTCGTTTAGTTTAAGCGCTTTATCATTCCACAAGTTCACTGGTATTCCGATACGTTGAACGAAAGCATATTGACCGTCTGGAACATTTTCCCACCAAGCTTTACTTTCAAGAGCAACTTGACCTGCCTGGAAAGGTACATCCATTGGGCCAATTCCTGCATCAGCAGCTTGCTGTGCAAAGTTGTATCCAGCTTCACCAGTAGCAAGAACAATAACATAACCAGGATCAAACGCTTTGATACGCTCAACAATTCCTGAGTAATCCTGTGTTCCAATATCAACACCGTAAGTAGCGGCCTCAATACCATTAGCTACTAAGCCTTTAGTTGTCTCAGCAGCAGCGGGGATACCATAATCTGTATTCTCCGTTAAAATTGCTACTTTTTTAAGACCTGGTGCCAATATTGCAGACTGCCAAATCGTCGCCGACGCCCAAGAGCTTAGCGGTGCAATTCTAAAAATAAACTGCTGTTTGTCGCCAGTAATTGTATCATTCCAAGTTTCTGCAAAAACCACTGGGATCTTTGCATCGTTTGCAACATCTTTAGACGCAACACCAACTGAACTGTGATAACCGCCGCCGACAGCCACTACGCCATCTTGCGTGATCAATCTATTCATCATCGCCGCTGCTTTTTCTGGTAATCCTTCTGTATCAGCAATAACAACTTTAATGTCACAACCAAGTGCACCACCAGCTGCATTCAGATCTGCTTCTGCTAATTTCATAGCGTCACGCATTGCTTCACCTCCGCCAACAGCTCCAGGAGCTGATAGTGGGGCCAGACCGCCAATTTTAATTACACAGTCTGCTGCAAAAGATGCAGATCCTACTAAGGATGCAGCAATTACAGTCGCAGTCGCAATTCCATAAATTGATAATTTTGACTTATTCATGTTTAAACCTCCATAAAAAATATGATTCGATGAAAAACCGTACCACGATAAAAAGAAAAGAACAAAACTCTAAAATATTAACCAAATTAAGATCTTTTAGTACTTACGGAATTAGCAATAATTTCTCATATTATGATACTAATTTAGATATATTTTTGGGAGAGCAACTCTTTTTCGAACTGTAAGAAAGTTATTCGCAGTAAATCAATAAGTTCATCCACCTCACTTTTATTAATTGTCAGGGCTGGTGTTATCATCACCCACTCACCAAAGGCACCACCTGACGTCTTCCTGGTATATAATAGCAATCCGTTTTCAATTCCAATTTCAACAAGCCTATAGACGCCACGACACTTGATGGGCAACATTTCTTTAGTTTCTTTATTTGCGACTAACTCTGCTGCCAATAACAAACCTTTACCTCGAATATCTCCAATTATCTGGCTTGAATTAGCTAACTCTTTTAATCTTGCCTCAAGATATCCACCCATTTCTGTAGCATTATTCATCAAATCATTTTCAATTAATTCACTTACAACAGCCTCCCCCACAGCGCATGAAAGCGGGTTGGCCGCGTATGTGTGACCATGTTGAAAACCACCTGAGTCAACAACTGTACCAACAATCTCATTCGGCGCCATAACCACACCGATAGGCGTGTAACCGGCAGCCACCCCTTTAGCCAAAGTAACAAGATCAGGACGAGCATTTGGCCAATGCTCTGCAGATAAAAACTTTCCTGTGCGGCCAGCACCAGCCATTACATCATCATAGATTAATAAAACACCATAACGAGTGCAAATTTCTCTAACCGTTTCGTAATAATGATCTGGAGCGACTAATCCCCCTGAAGATAGCCCACCAACAGTTTCAAGAATAAAGGCTAAAACATTATCAGCTCCCTCCGTTAGGATAACTTGTTCTAGTCTTCCAGCACACTCTCGAGCATAACTATTTACATCATGATTATCAGGTAATCGGTAAGAAAATGGAGTTGGAACTTTTGGCATAACTTTAGCCATTGAACCAAACATCGACTCAGCAACTGGGTCCCCTGAAACTACAAAAGCGCCCAAAGTTGATCCATGGTAGCTTGGGTTTCTTCCTAAAACTTTAGTTCTATTATACTCACCTTTTGCAATAGCATACTGGCGAGCAAGTTTAATTGCTGACTCTGTCGCCTCTGATCCCCCTGAAACAATAAATGCTTGATCAAAACCTGTTCCTGACAAAGATACTAACTTTTCTGCCAGCCTTTGGTTGGGAGAGTTTTCAAAAACAGCAACACTAGCATAGCATACTTTTTTTGCCTGGTTTGCCATCGCCGTTAGTACCTGCTCATTAGCATGTCCTAAATTGGTTGTTACCGGTCCAGATGAACCATCAAAGTATTTCTTTCCATTTGTATCCCACATATAGATGCCCTCGGCTCGATCGATTACGGGCAATGCACGGGCATCCCCAGTATTAAAAACCTGAATCGGACCTCCTGGTTTTATTACATGTTCGTTCAACATATGCTTCCCTGCCTTTAAAAAAATAATATATTATAAATCTAATTCTGTAAGATAACTAAAAACTGTTAAAACAACCTTAATCAAAAGTATTGCAGTGTAAACTAGCTTTTACAAGAATGGTCTTTATCCACTTTTACGTTCACAAAAAGGGCTGGTAGTTCTTCATTACATCAGTATAAAACCTTCTTGCTAATAAAAACACATAACAAGATTAATCGAAAAGCCCTTTAATAACAATCAATGGTAATTGGAGAATGCTTTACTAGCTTACCAATATCTTTTTAATTTTTACAAGCTAGGGCTTGCTGATCTAGAACAATTATTTTATCACTAACCAGTGTGTGCAGGGAGAATCTGGATTACCAGTGCCGAAGGAGCAACCGCCCCGGAAACTCTCAGGCAAAAGGACCTGCATATCAACATAAAATCTGGAGAGAAGTGTCAAAGAGCACTCGCCGAAGGGATAACGATCTCAGGCAAAAGGACAGAGGGGCATCATTAACGGGTTATACTGCTCGTCAATAGTGATGTTTTTATGGTAAAAAAATTAGGGGGCTTTATGACCACACTCAAACGGACCAGGTTATACGATTATCATATTGCGAATGGTGCTAAAATGGTACCTTTTGCTGGATATGAGATGCCAGTACAATATAATCTAGGAGTAATGAAAGAGCATCTCCACACAAGAGTGGCAGCAGGCTTGTTTGACGTTAGCCATATGGGCCAAATTCTCTTATACCCAAAGTCGGGTGTAATTTCTGATGCTGCATTAGCGATCGAAGCTCTTGTTCCAGTAAACATATTATCTCTAGAGAATGGTCGTCAAAGATACGCGATGTTTACAAACGATGACGGTGGGATTTTAGATGACCTTATGATAGCAAACCGGGGTGATCATTTATACATTGTCGTTAATGCCTCCTGTAAAGGTAATGACTTTCGGCACTTAAAAAACAATCTTGGAAATGAGTTTCAAATCGATATGGTTGAGGATCGTTCTTTAATTGCATTGCAAGGTCCTCTTGCTGAAGAAGTTCTATCCAAACTAAACCCAACCGTTAAAGAGTTGAAATTCATGGATAGCGTAACCGCGAACCTACTAGACACTGAGTGTTGGATCTCTAGATCAGGCTATACAGGTGAGGATGGTTATGAAATTTCCATACCAAACAGCGCTGTCGAAGAGGTAGTGCAACTTTTAAGTCAAGATATTAATGTTGAACCAATTGGACTTGGTGCTCGCGACTCTCTTCGACTAGAGGCAGGTCTATGCCTTTATGGACACGATATCGATACCAATACTAGTCCAATAGAAGGTAACCTTAATTGGGCCATTCAAAAAGCCAGACGCACTGGTGGAGAGCGCGCAGGTGGATTCCCCGGTGCCAAACGTATTCAGAGCGAATTAGAGGTTGGCCCGTCTAAGAAAAGAGTCGGGATTTTACCAGATGGGCGAGCTCCAATGAGGGAAGGGACTTTTTTATATGGATCTGATAATAGGAATAACCCTATTGGAAAAGTAACCTCTGGTGCCTTTGGTCCGTCAATTCAAAAATCAATATCTATGGGCTACGTCTTAAAGGAATACACTGACTTAGAAACAATAGTATATGGTGATGTCCGTGGGAAACTATTGGCGGCTAGAGTAACATCAATACCTTTTAAAAAATCAAATTATAAAAAATAGGGAGAGAAACAATGAAATTTACAGAAGAGCATGAGTGGCTTTTGCTAGAGGATGGGCTAATAACTGTGGGAATTACTAAGCACGCATCAACCGAGTTAGGTGATATCGTCTTTATTGAGCTACCTGAAGTAGGCACATCTGTCACCAAGGATGAAGAGATTGTGGTAATAGAAAGTGTGAAGGCCGCATCAGATATTTTGGCGCCATTAGACGGTGAAATAGTAGAGGTTAATGAAATCTTGAATGATGAGCCTAGCAAAGTAAACGACGATCCGACTGGAGACGGTTGGATGTTTAAATTGAAAATAGAAAACCTTTCTGACCTAGAAGATTTTATGTCAGAGGCAGAATATAACAAATTCATTGGCTAAGGAAAATTTCATGACTTTTAATCCAACACAATATTCACCTTACGACTTTGCTAATCTACGTCACATTGGGCCATCTAAATCAGAAATTGCTGACATGTGTAAAGTTCTTGGGGTTAAGGACATCGATGAGTTAATTGACCAAACAGTTCCAGAAAATATCCGTCAAAAAACTCCTCTTTATTTTGGAGAGCCGAAGTCTGAGCAAGACTTGCTAAAATATATGCGAGATGTTGCATCTAAAAACAAAGTTATGACGACAATGCTTGGGCAAGGTTACCACGACACGGTAACCCCGCCCGCAATTCAAAGAAATGTGTTTGAAAACCCCGCTTGGTATACTGCGTATACGCCTTACCAGCCAGAAATAAGCCAAGGAAGATTAGAGGCTCTATTAAATTATCAAACGATGATATGCGATCTGACTGGCCTGGAAGTTGCAAATGCCTCTCTACTTGATGAGGCAACTGCCGCTGCAGAAGCAATGACTATGGCTGAGCGTATTTCAAAATCGAAGAAGAAAAGCTTCTTTATTGATGAGAACTGTCATCCTCAAAACATCGCCGTGATGCAGACAAGAGCAATGCCATTGGGAATTGATATAACCGTTGGTAATCCGGAGGAATTAAAAGCAGACAATCACTTTGGTGCAATTTTCCAATATCCAGGAACATTTGGGGAATTAACTGATTTTTCAAAAAAGATATCAGAACTTCATGAAGCTAAGGCAATTGCTATTATGATTGCTGACCCCTTAGCTCTAACTCTACTGAAAGAACCTGGAGAAATGGGTGCTGACATCGCTGTTGGATCCACTCAAAGGTTTGGCGTTCCAATGGGGTTTGGTGGGCCTTCCGCAGCATATATGTCGTGTAAGGATTCATACAAAAGATCCATGCCCGGAAGAATTGTAGGGGTTTCAATAGATACTCGAGGAACTAAAGCATATCGGTTATCCTTGCAAACTCGAGAGCAGCATATAAGGCGTGAAAAAGCGACTTCAAATGTATGTACTGCACAAGCTCTATTAGCGGTTATGGCATCTCTTTATGCAGTTTTTCATGGACCTGACGGGTTGAAAGCAATTGCACAAAAGGTAAATCTAAATACAAACCACATGGCAAAAGGTTTAAAGGCTGGTGGTTTCGGGATTAAGTCTAAGGATTTCTTTGATACTATCACAGTTGATGTAGGAAAAAATCAGAAATCAATTTTAAATTCTGCTGTGGTCAGAGGTATCAATTTAAGAAAAATCGGGACAACTCAACTTGGAATCACTGTTGATGAGACCACACAACGTGAAACAATTGAGGATGTTTGGGCCGCTTTTGGGTTAAATTGTAAATGGACAGATTTTTCAGAGGATTTCTGTCTTCCAGTAAATTTAATACGTTCCAGTAGTTTTTTAGATCATTCAATATTCCATATGAATCGTTCAGAAACAGAACTGATGCGTTACATGAGAAAATTGGCTGATAGAGATCTTGCCTTAGATCGCTCAATGATTCCTTTGGGTTCTTGCACTATGAAACTAAACTCCGCTGCAGAAATGATGCCAGTAAGCTGGCCTGAATTTTCTAAAATGCATCCATTTGCACCTGCTAACCAGACAGAAGGTTACCAGGAGCTTTTGAAAGACTTGTCTGAAAAACTTTGTTTAATTACAGGTTATGATGCCATGTCTTTACAGCCAAACTCAGGAGCTCAAGGCGAGTATGCAGGCTTGTTAACAATTGCTGCCTACCACAAAGCTCGTGGTGATAGTCATCGGCACATATGTTTAATTCCAGTAAGTGCGCACGGAACTAATCCTGCGAGTGCTCAAATGGCAGGAATGTCAGTAGTAATAGTCAACTCTGCTGAAAACGGAGATGTTGATATTGAGGATTTTAGAGAAAAAGCCATTAAGGCTGGCGATAATCTTGCAGCTTGTATGATTACTTATCCGTCTACTCACGGCGTTTTTGAAGAAACAGTAAAAGAAGTATGTGATATCACACATCAATTTGGTGGCCAAGTCTACCTTGACGGTGCGAACCTTAATGCGATGGTAGGAGTATCAAAACCTGGAGAAATAGGTTCTGACGTCAGTCACTTAAACCTACATAAAACTTTCTGTATTCCCCACGGTGGAGGTGGGCCAGGGATGGGTCCCATTGGTGTTAAGTCACACCTTGAGCCTTTCCTACCTAGTCATCCAATTGAGGGCGGAACAACTGGCCCGGTAAGTGCTACTCCATTCGGTTCGGCTTCAATATTACCCATAAGTTGGGCTTATTGCCTAATGATGGGAGGAGCAGGGTTAACCCAGGCTACGAAAGTAGCCATATTAAATGCTAACTATATTGCTAAAAGGCTTGAAGGATCATTCAGTGTTCTTTTCAGAGGGAATAAAGGTCGAGTTGCACATGAATGCATAATTGATACTAGGCCTTTCTTGGATACAGCTCACGTTACGGTTGACGATATAGCAAAACGATTAATTGATAATGGGTTTCATGCGCCAACAATGAGTTGGCCTGTTGCTGGGACTTTAATGGTCGAACCCACAGAGTCTGAAAATAAAGGTGAGCTTGATAGGTTCTGTGATGCAATGATCGATATATATGGTGAAATAAAAGCCATTGAAAACAACGAGATTGATCCAGAAAATAATCCGTTAAAAAATGCACCGCATACTATTGAAGACCTTCTTTCTGAATGGGATCGACCCTACTCAAGAGAGCAGGCTTGTTATCCAGCGGGTACGAACAGGGTGGATAAGTATTGGCCAGCGGTCGGTAGGATTGATAATGTTTTTGGAGATAGAAACTTAATTTGCACATGCCCGCCACTAACAGAATACTTAGAAGCCGCGGAGTAGGTGCTAAGGGTAAAATTTGCAGTAACCAGTGGAATTGTAGGAAAATATGTCAAATTTTAATGACTATCCAAGAGATTTAGTAGGTTATGGTCAAAAAATGCCTGAATTCAAGTGGCCAAATAATGCAAGAGTAGCAATCCAGTTCGTTTTAAATATAGAGGAAGGTGGAGAAAACTGCGTTTTACATGGTGATACAGCATCAGAATCTTTCCTATCTGAGATTATTGGTGCTACTCCGTTTGAGAACTCCAGACATATGTCAATGGAATCTATTTATGAGTATGGAAGTCGTGCTGGATGTTGGCGAATTTTGAAATTATTTAGAGACCATAATTTGCCAATTACTTTATTTGCTGTTGCGATGGCGGCGCAACGAAATCCAAGTGTTATTGAACAGGCCTTAAAGGACGGTCATGAGGTTGCTAGCCACGGTCTCAAATGGATTAATTATCACGGTATTCCAGAGAGCCTAGAGAAGGCCCATATGGAGGAGGCCATGGAAATCCTAACTAACATTTGTGGTGAGAGACCAGTTGGCTGGTATACTGGTAGGACGTCTGAAAATACACGCAAGCTAGTTTCCGAATATGGGGGCTTTTTATACGATGCCGATGACTACTCAGATGATCTACCATTTTGGAGTAAAGTCCAAAAAAACCACTTAATAGTACCTTATACCCTAGATGCAAATGATATGAGATTTGCTTCACCTCAAGGGTTTAACTCAGCAGACCAGTTTTATACTTACCTTAGAGACTCTTTTGATACTCTGTATGACGAAGGGAAGGGCTCTCCCAAGATGATGTCTGTTGGAATGCATGCAAGACTCTTAGGTCGCCCTGGACGTTTTAAAGCGATAAAAAATTTCGTTGAATATATTAAAAAGTTTGATGATATTTGGGTGGCCCGCCGAGATTCCATAGCTTTACATTGGCAGAAAATATCTGAACCTGCTGCAAGCTAATTAGAATTATTTATAATGCTTTCTTAAGAGTATCCTTAAGTTTTTCAAAATCTGATTGAGTATTCCATAGGTGAGGTGTAATACGCAGGCTTCCACCACGCTCAGATAAGTATACATTGGATTTCACGAGGGTTGAGAGTAAATTCTTAGGCGCCGATTTAGGTAATTTTACTCCTAAAAAATGTGGACCTCTTAAATATTCTGGCAATACTGACAAACCAAGATTTTCAAGGTCCTTAGAAAGGTTTCGATTATTTTCTGCCAACGTAGTTTGGATGTTTTCTATGCCCCATTCCAAAATTTGTTTCAAAGCCTCTACCACACCTGGCATAAGAGCAAAGTTTGCTCTCTCACCAACATCATATCTATTAGCACCTGGCTCATAATCAGTAGTATAATTCACCAGACCTGAAAAATTTCTACTGTCTTTTCGGGTTATCCAGCCATCTTCTAATGGTTCTCCATCTCGCCACTTAGGGTCGACATACAAAAAACCCGTAGAATAGGGGCACAACAACCATTTGTAACCTGCAACAACAGCAAAATCTGGACGGATCTTACTAAAGTCTGTTTTCATAGCCCCTACGGACTGTGTAAGGTCAAGCACCAAAGCGGCTCCAACCTCATCACACTTTCGACGCACAGAAATCAGGTCCACTATAAGTCCATTTGTCCATAAAACATTAGGCAGTGCAACAATTGCCGTACTTTCATTAATAGAATTTAAGACTTTTTCAGTAAGAGACATATCACTTGGTATTGAAATAGAGACTACTTTTCCACCTTGGTTGCGAACAAGCCTTCGCCAAGGATAAACATTTGATGGAAACTGATTATCTAGAGTTAAAACTACCCTGCCATTTCCCACTTTGAGATTTTTTGCTGCGGTTTCAATTCCATAAGAGGCAGAAGGGACAACAGCAATCCCTTGAACATCAACGTTTACCAACCGTGAGAAAAGTAATCTGGCCTCATCAACAGATTCATAAAAATCAGGAATTGTTATTTTCCAGGGGCTTTCCTTCTGCCGAAGACCTTTCTCGCTCGCTAAAACTACCGATTTAAGTAATGGCGACATATAGGCTGTATTTAAATATGCTATTTCTTTTGGAATAGTAAAAAGATCACGTTGACAAGAAATCATTTCATCCCCTTGTAAGTTACAATTAAGTGTACAAAGTTTTAAATAAACTTAACTCCCTTCATCATTGCAGTAAAGTAACGAGTATCTAAAGTTCATATAAAACTTATCTAGAGTTTTATATCAGAAGATTTAAAGCCATCCCAAATTAATTTGAGTGAAATTAAAAACAGAGCCCATATAACAATTTTGAAAAAAACCTTCTCGGGAATTAATTTTACTAACTTAAAACCAACGTAAACGGCTATGGATGCTGGCAACATAAGATAGATAGTAATTTTCAAGTTATCAAAACTAAGCTGACCCAAAAAGTAATAAGGAATTAGCTTAATAGCGTTAACATAACTGAAAGCAATAACTGAAGTACCAACGAATACAGACTTCGAAAGACCAAATGGTAGGGCAAAGATTTGCCAAGGTGGTCCACCATTATGACTTATGAAGCTAGTAAATCCAGCTATAGTACACCAAAAATAACCACTATTAGTATTTATTGGTTTATTTTTTTTCTTTTTGTAGAATTTTTTTAACATTTGATGGACAGAAAATAATACTCCCATCAGTCCAATTAAAATAGTGACAACCCATTCAATAACTAAATGAGCTGTTGCCCATCCGATTAAGACACCAATGGTCAAGCCAACCATGCCCACTCTAAGAATTTTAGGTTCATAATTACGCCGATAGGCTAATAATGCAAATACGTCTGATACCACATAAACTGGTAATAAAAGTCCAGCAGAAGCTATTGGAGACATGACAAGGGATAAACTTGGGACAGCCAGACCTGCAATAACAGGAAGTCC
>Ga0114998_10002930_pt1 | contig 12737 bp, 10 predicted proteins | sample ArcticOcean_MG_C_5_FD_87044 | JGI IMG/M metagenome (GOLD analysis project Ga0114998, IMG submission 87044) | Marine microbial communities from western Arctic Ocean - ArcticOcean_MG_CB4_138 | ecosystem: Environmental > Aquatic > Marine > Oceanic | place: Arctic Ocean: Canada Basin | collected...
CCGGGGCTTTAGAGTTGGGGTGGTAGATTCATTTGAGGGTGGTTTGTGTGGCTTACTCAAGCCCTGAGTTCGTCTTTCCCGTGGAAGGGTCAACTTGCGTGGATCAGTTTGTGCTGTTGACCAGCGCTGAAGTAAGCAGAAAATTCTGAAGGAGCTTAGTCAAGCCAGATATCATGATATAGCTGCATGATTTCTGCTTGAGTTGGTATTCTGGGATTGTTTTGCGGTGAACCAGAAGCAATTGCTTGTGTAGCCATCAAGTCAAAAATATTGGCATCTCCGATAAGACTTAAGCTCCTTGGCGAAGGCACTTTCAGGTCACAGTTTAGAATCTGCAAATTTTCCACTAGTTTCTCACATGCTGAGGCATTGCTGTCATGCTCATCTGCCCAATCCATCACGCGTGCGCATTTCGCGTAGCGCGCCTCAGAGGTGTCAATCGAGAACTTTGTAACATAAGGCAGGATCATTGCATTTGAAAGACCATGTGCCACATGAAAATGCGCACCTATTGGGCGGCTCATGCCATGCACCAAGGCAACCGATGCATTGGAAAATGCCATGCCGGCTTGAGAAGCTGCCAGCATCAATGATTGGCGTGCCGCTGCATTTTTGGGTTCTTTGCATGCCGTAAGAACGTGCTTCGTGATAGCAGGCATAGCGGCAAGAGCAAAAGCATCTGTATAGGGACTTGCTTTTCGGCTGACGTACGCCTCAATTGCGTGGGTAAGGCTATCTACGGCTGTATCAGCTGTAATGCGCCAAGGCTTTGTCGTCGTGAATGTCCAATCTATAAGCGCCGCAGTTGCAACACACGCGATGCCGGAAAGATTGTATTTTTCTGGCTTTTGCGTATCTGTAATTACGCACCAACGCGTGAGTTCAGACCCAGTTCCACCCGTTGTTGGGATCAATATGACTGGCGGTCCGCAACGATCAATCTGATGAGGTGCTCTGTAGTCCCGTACATGACCTCGATTGACACTCATAAAGCTAATTGCCTTGGCCGTGTCCATTGGACTGCCACCGCCTAGGCCAATAATGCAGTCAAAATTACCATTCCGCAAAACTGTAAGGCCTACCTCTACGCAGTCATCAGTCGGATCTTCGATCACCTCATCAAAAACTGACCAAACTATTTTGGAAGCCTCAAGGACATCTGTTACTGTTTGAACATGTCCCAATTGCACAAGTTTTTGGTCAGTGACTATTAATGGCCGTGACAGACCCAACTGCTCTAAGACCTCACCTATTTCCTGTGCAACACCTCCGCCTATGCGAATAACTCGAGGAGATTGTATGCGGGCTATTTGTTCAATTTGCATCTATGACCTACTTAATCCTATTTCTGAATGCTGTAATATGATTTTGAGACAATCTTGACTTTAATTGTGAGGGATTCAATCCGATGTTTAAATTTATTCAAAAGAAAAGGCGTTTATAAAAAATGATCCTGTTCCATTTCATTGAGCCAAGATCGATCAGTATTAACAAAGAAACTGGAATAGTCAGTCGCGGTGGGACACCAGCCTTTTTTGGAAAAGATTGGCAAGCGTGAGATTAGCAGATATACTACGCTTACTTTATATTTTTACGGCATTCACAAAGAGTAGAGAAAAATGCAGATCTTGCGCAAATCGAAATTGCTTGTTCAATTCCTTTAAGAACTATGAATACAAACACTAAATTCGAATTTCTTGATGCTATAGTAATAGGCGCTGGATTTTCAGGGCTGTATCAACTCCACCGCTTGCGTGACGATCTCTGCTTGAATGCTATAATTTTAGAACAAGGCGAAGGCGTTGGTGGAACATGGTATTGGAACCGATATCCGGGCGCTAGATGTGATAGTGAGAGCCATGGTTATGCTTACTTTTTTTCGCGTGCGTTGCATGAATCATGGCAGTGGTCAGAACGTTATCCTGGTCATGCTGAAATAAGGCAGTATCTGAACTATGTTGCAGATAAGTTCGATCTAAAAAAAGATATTTGCTTTGGCTCTCGTGTCTCAAAATGCACCTTTCAGGCTGATGAAAATCTATGGCATGTGCAAGTGGGAGAAGGTCAAGTTTACAAGACCAAGTGGTTGGTTACTGCTGTTGGATGTCTATCATCTGCGAACATACCCGACATTCCAGGATTGTCATCGTTTGAGGGTGATTGGTACCATACGGGTAAATGGCCCCATGAAGGTGTTGATCTTAAGGACAAGAGGGTCGGGCAAATTGGCACTGGCTCAACGGGTATACAAACCGCTCCGGTAATTGCTGAGACAGCGGCTCATTTGACCATATTCCAAAGGACTGCAAATTATTCTGTTCCAGCGCGAAACGCACCATGGGACAGGACATATACAAATTGGGTGCGCGCTCATTACACAGATCTGAAGGCGCTAGTTCAGTCTACACCTAATGGACATCCATTCCGTATATCGAGCAACTTAGCGATGGAGGTATCAGATGCAGAACGGGCTGAAATGTTTGAACGTGCTTGGGAAAAGGGAGGTTTGCGGTTCCGAGGTGTTTTTCACGATTTACTTAATTCAAGCCAAGCTAATGATACCGCAGCCGAGTTTATAAAATCGAAAATCCGACAAACAGTGAAAAACCCCGAAATAACTCAAATTCTCTCGGATATAGATCACCCCTATGCCGCAAAAAGACCCCCGATTGATACAAACTATTTTGAAACATTCAACAGACAGAATGTGAGGCTTGTTGACTTAAAATCGGATCCTATATCCGCAATCATTCCCAGTGGAGTATTGTTAGAAAGTGGTATAGAGCATGAACTGGATACGTTGATTTTTGCCACTGGCTTTGACGCGATGACTGGTCCATTACTAGGTCTGAACATAACTGGCCCCACCAGATCTTTGAAAAATTATTGGAGGGCTGGGCCTTTGAGTTATCTTGGGCTTGCCATCCCAAACTTTCCAAATCTGTTTACCGTTACCGGCCCTGGTAGCCCATCAGTTCTTTCAAATATGCCTGTTTCCATTGAACAGCATGTGGACTGGATCACGGATTGTATCAGCTTTTGTATGCAAAATGGCGTTGATAAAATTGAAGCTGATGCGGATGCTGCTCAAGACTGGGTTGCGCATGTCCGTGAGACTGCAGAGGCCACCTTGTTGCCCAAGGCAGGAAACAGCTGGTATTGGGGGGCAAATATCCCAGGTAAGCCCCGAGTATTTATGCCCTACGCAGGCGGGCTTGTGAGGTATCGAAAAATTTGTGAGAGTGCGGCAAAAGACGGATATGTTGGCTTCAGTTTTCTACAACGGGGGGCTGACGAAACTATGGATAAACTTGATTACCAGCAACAGTTTGTCGATGACCTCGGTGTTTGAGTGTTTTGACTATGGTGTGCCTCATTGATTTAAGTGTCGGGGTCATGGACCGAGGAGTTGAGCGATAATAGTTAGGCGGGAACTACCATTTCTAGTCTCGTATCAATTTCGGAATAACGGTACAGGCTCTCACCGAATGTTGTCAACTATTCAGCGCATAGATTTAAGCTGTAACAGCAATACGATGCGAGTTCTCATTAGTTTGACAGAACCTCTCCAAATGCTAATCTAACTAATGCACGGACACAAATTTCATTATGAGATAACTAAAATCCTATGGCACAACCGTCTTTGCGAGGGTCTGAACCTGCCGCATAACCGCCGTCTGGCAACCGGCAAATCAGCTGCGCTCCACCAAAACCGAACGCGTTATCTGGTGCTTCAAGCGAGATCTGATGACCCATTTCCTTGAGCGCCTTCAGAGTGTCGTTCGGCATCGTATCTTCGCAAGCAATATCCATGCCCGCAATTAGACGCCATCGTGGCGCGTCGACAGCCATCTGCGGATCCTGTCCCCAAACTTGCGTTCGCAGTAGCATCTGAACATGGCCTTGCGCCTGCATTGGGCCACCCATCACTCCAAAGCTCATGAGCGGGCCATTTTTATCCATTAAAAATCCTGGAATTATCGTGTGGAAAGGTCTTTTGTGTGGTCCAACTTGGTTCTGGCTCGTAGGATCCAGAGAAAACCCAGCGCCACGGTTCTGCAGGCTTATGCCTGTCCCAGGGACAACTATGCCAGACCCGAAGCCTGCATAATTTGATTGGATAAACGACACCATCATTCCTGACGCGTCAGCGGTAGACAGATAGACCGTACCGCCATTTTTGGGGGCGCCAACTTTCAAATCCTGTGCGCGGGCCTCATCGATCAGGGCTGCGCGTCGTGCTAGATAATTGTCTTTCAGAAGTAAATCAGTGGTCACGTCGAACATATGATCGCCATCAGCAATATAGGTTTCCGAGTCGGCCAGTGCGAGTTTCATTGCTTCGATCTGAAGGTGAAAAGTAAGTGGATCATCAGGTCCCAATTCACGTATTCGCGTGTGGGACAGGATCCCCATTGCCATAAGTGCTGCGATGCCTTGGCCGTTTGGTGGAATTTCATGCAGCTCCAGATCATCGAAGGATTTGGAAATCGTACCACACCAGTCGGCCTTGTGAGCCGACATATCCGCCAAATTAAGTGCTGCACCATGTTCTGCTGCATGGGCACAGATCGCCTTGGCCAGCTCCCCCTGGTAAAACGATGCTCCCTTGGTTTTTGCTATTGAGCGGAAGGTCTTTGCCAGTGGAAGATTGACGAACCGCTCGCCTGCTTTTGGAGCCTCACCGCCAGACAGAAATGCTTCGGAAAATCCTGGAAAGTTGCTCAGGCTTTCCGCCGCAAGACGCCACAGCTCGGCAATTTTAGGGGTGACGATGAAACCATTCTCAGCATAGCCAATGGCTGGTTCAAACAAATTGGCGAAAGGCAGTTTGCCAAAACGGTCCGAGAGCTCCACCCATGCCGATACCGCGCCGGGTACAGTCACGCTTTCCCATCCACGAAATGGCATGCTCTTATATTTGGCGAACCTGTCCGGGGTCCAGCCGGCAGGTGACCGTCCCGACGCGTTCAGACCATGCAATTCGGTTCCATCCCAAATGATTGCAAAAGCGTCAGAACCTACACCATTGCCAGACGGCTCGACCAACGTCAGAGTAATAGCAGTAGCGATGGCGGAATCGACAGCATTGCCGCCGCGCGCAAGCATGTTCAGACCGGCCTGGGCAGCAAGCGGATGTGATGTAGTTACGATATTGTCTGCCAAAACCGCCGAGCGGCGCGAGGGATAATGATGCGTGGCGCGAAGGTCCATGGTGATTTTTCTCTCAGTTGTCATTAATTTGAATGCCTGTTTGGGTGTCTTAGCTAGTGCGGCCGGTGGATTTATGCAGGCGGAACCGCATGTGATTGCGATGTAATACCATATTTCTTGCGATAGGCTTCGTCGTTAGAAATCGCCTCATCCAGCGGCTTGCGATCCACCATGCCTGAGAAGTTTTCTGTTGTTGCCATTGCGGTCGCAAATATCGCATAGCGCTCCTCGCTGACGGCCAGGAGTCTGCGCAATTCGGCCAGCGGATGGGCATGATCATCGGCGCGGATATCAATAGATGCGTAGGTCTGTCCCTGATGAATGACAAGGCCTGCGGCCTGCCGTCCGCGACTATCACCACCGGCGGCTTCGCCGGCTTCCATCGCAGTCAGAAGCCGTTCTGCGAAGGTCAGATGCGAATGGGCGAGATAGCTGGCGAGTGTGTCTTCAACCACCGCAGCACGCACAAGCATGTTGCCTGCAACCGAAATGTTAGGTGCCGAGACATGCCCGGCCCAAGGGACACAGTTTGCACCTGTGTGCTGCACTATTTGGCCATCGGGTGCCAAAAAATGCACCTGCCGTGATGTCTGACCAGCGTCGCGTTCAACAAAGTCAGTTAATATGTCACTTGGCGATTCTCCTGCATCCAGTCGCGAAAGGCCCTCAATGCCCCAAAGCGGGTTTACAAACGCTTGGCTCGCAACGGCTGCGGTAGCTGAAACCCAAGGGACCTGCGCACCGCACGCAAAAAATCTACTGGCAACGGCAATGCCTATCGCGCCGGTCTCCGGGTCTCTGGCAACTATAGAATACGTCACGACCTTACCTTTCGTCTTCGTAGGGTCTATCATACTTACAGCAGCCTCGCAATTTGTGGAAGATGTCGAGCGGACATTTTCGACTACTTAATAAGCAATGTTTCAAAGTTTACGTGCACTGGTTCATTATAAATGCTAGTCATTAATTAAATACTTGATTTTAAATTAATTTTCTTGAAAAATAGCGAACATGTTGCACAAGACAGCGACCTTTCCGCAGCGGCGGGTGGTCCAGACTGAATTGATTGCTAGCTATAACGATCAGGAGGCTGTTGCAAATGATACGCCCGCTTGCAGAGATTGCCAATCTATCAATTGTTCACAGCGCGGATGGCGTTGAAACGACGCTTGTAGATGATTTATCCTTTTCCGTCTCCTCAGGAGAAACACTGGCGATTGTCGGCGAATCCGGGTCTGGAAAGTCTCTGTCTTCACTTGCCGTAATGGGCTTATTGTCCCAGGAATTGCGCGTAACGCAGGGCAGCGTGAATTTTGAGGGCGTCGATTTGCTTACGCTGTCTGACGAAGAGATGCGCCAGCGTCGTGGTCGCGATATGTCGATGGTTTTTCAAGAGCCGATGACATCGCTAAACCCGGTGCGTAATATCGGTAGCCAGATTACCGAAAGCATAGAGGAAAACCTTGGACTGTCCCGAGCCGCAGCGCGGAGCCGCACAATTGATCTGCTCAAAGAGGTGGGTGTTGCGGATGCTGAGCGTCGGATGCGCCAATATCCGCACCATTTTTCGGGCGGCATGCGCCAGAGGGTGATGATCGCAATCGCTCTTGCCGCCGAGCCAAAGCTGATCGTCGCCGATGAACCGACTACGGCTCTCGATGTTACAATCCAAGCGCAAATTCTGGATCTAATGACAAAAGTCTGCGCCGATCACGGTACGGCGCTTATACTTATCACGCATAATCTGGGGATTGTGGCTCGTTATGCAAAGCGTGTGAACGTTATGTACGGTGGGCGGATTGTCGAGACTGGTACGGCAGCCGATCTGTACTACCGCCCCCGTCATCATTATACCCAAGGCCTGCTGAGTTCGGTTCCGCGGCTGGACCAAAGTCGCGATGAGCCGTTGCACCCAATTAGGGGTAATCCAGCCGATCCATTTGTGCCAATCAGCGGGTGCCGTTTTCATCCTCGCTGTCCGGCCGCGCAGCGAAAGTGCAAGTCTGAGCGTCCACCATTCGACGGTCAGATCGCCTGCCATTTCCCGCTTTCGATTAAAGAAAAGTTAGCAGGATGATGGAACCGTCATTTCTGCGGATCGAAGGCGTTTCTGTCCATTTTCCAGTGCGCAAAGGCTTGTTGCAACGTCAGGTTGCTGAAGTTAAGGCCGTTGAGAAAGTCTCACTAACGCTGAAGCGCGGGGAGGCATTCGGACTTGTAGGAGAATCAGGATGCGGAAAGACAACTCTGGCGCGGACTGTGCTCAGGCTGGTCAATACGACTGAGGGCGAGATCTGGTTTGACGGCGAGAATATTACCCATCTGAAGGGCGCGGCGCTGGCCCCCTACCGCAAGCGCGTGGCGGCCGTGTTTCAAGACCCGTTTTCGTCCCTCAATCCTCGGATGCGCGCAGGCAAGATCATCGCCGAGGTATTGCGGGTGCACGGCTATGCGGGCGACGTGAAGGGCCGTGTGATCGAACTGCTTGATCTCTGCGGTTTGTCTGAACGGTTCTTTGATCTTTATCCGCACCAGATGTCCGGCGGCCAGCGCCAGCGCGTCGGCATCGCTCGTGCACTGGCCATTGAGCCCGACTTGATTGTTTGTGACGAGGCCGTCTCGGCGCTTGATGTATCGATACAGGCGCAGATCATCAATCTTCTCGAAGAACTGCGCGTGAGGTTGAACCTGACTTATCTATTTATCGGCCATGATCTGTCCATCGTGCGGCACTTGTGTGACCGCGTCGCCGTGATGTATCTGGGCCGTGTGATGGAAACTGCTAATTCAGAAGAATTGTTTTCCAACCCGCAGCACCCCTACACCCGCGCCTTGATCGAAGCCGTCCCAAACCCCGACCCACTATCCGAAGCTACTCGCGAATTTGTTGGTCTAAGTGGAGAAGTGCCAAGCCCACTGGACCCACCAGCTGGCTGCGTTTTTCATCCCCGCTGCCCTATCGCGATGGATAAGTGCTGTTCGGTAGAGCCTATGCTGGAAATCTTACACCCAGGCCACAATGCGGCTTGTCATGTCGTAACTTCACGACCCGAAGACGAAAAATAATTCAACAGGAGAAACTAACATGGATGACAAAAACCTTATCAAACGCGCCAAAGTCGAGTTGCGCGACGCTTACGAATACGACCAACGCGACCCACTGTTTGGTTTGACAAAGGACGACTTGCGTGGTGACCAGATCAGCCGCCGCGCCACCTTGCGCCTCTTGGCGGTTGGCGGTGCACTTGGCCTGGCACAAGTCCTGCCTGGATTGCGCTCTACGCCCGCGATGGCTGGCGGTCACAGTGGTGGTGAATTAAAATGCGCATGGGCAGGCGTTGGCGAAATTACCACGCTGGACCCCGCCCAGATTGGTCAGGTTCTTCAGTTTCAGATAGCATCGAACATTTATAGTGGTCTGATGCATATCGACAATACACTGGTGGCCCGAGGCGATCTGGCAGAAAGCTGGGAAGTCAGTGAGAACGGTTTGGAATACATCATCAAGCTGCGCGAGGGTGTGACCTTCCACAACGGCGATGCCTTCAACGCAGACGATGTTGAGTTCACCTTCAACCGGTCCAGCGATCCTGATCAATCGCGCCACAGCCGCGTTATTGCCAATGTTGCAGAGTTCCAGAAACTCAACGACTTCGAAGTGAAATTCATCCTCAAGCGACCACAGGCTTCGTTCCTGACCAAAGCGCTTGAGCGGGCGTCTGGCCGTGCCATGACGATTGTGTCTCGCGGCGGTCTTGAAACGCTTGGCCTCTCGCAATATGGCATCACGCCGATCGGTACTGGCCCATACAAGGTGGCCTCGCACACGCTAGGTCAGGCCGTCGAGTTAGAGAAATTTGCAGACTACTACGATCCTGATCGTCCGAAGCTCGACAAGATCTCGATCCAGCCGGTGGATGGCGTTGAGCCACTTGCCGCAGCGTTGGAGGCAGGCGATATTCAGTATGTCGGCGGCAACCCATTTCCTACCCAACTGATCGATCGGATGGACGCCAACCCCGATCTGATGGTCGACGTGAAGCCGGGACCGGGCTTCCAGTCGATATGGATCAATCCATGGCATGAGGCGATGACAGTCACCGATTTTAATAAGCCGCTGGAGGAGTTGAAAGCCGAAAAAGGTTTCATGGTCCGGCTTGCGATTGCCAAGGCATTGGATCGCGAGTTGTTCATCCAGCAGGGTCTGTTTGGCTATGGTGTCCCCGCGCTTGGCACAATCAACCCGGCGATGGGGTTCTTCTTCGACGAAGAGCTGGCCAGCACATCCGAACAAGGATATGATCCTGAAGGCGCCAAGGCGCTGATGGCTGAAGCTGGCTATCCGGGTGGCGAAGGTTTCCCCGAACTGACGCTACAGACGACCCCGAACACCAAGCGTGCAGGGCAGGTCGTGGCCAATATTCTCAAGGTGACCCTCGGCATTTCCGTTGTTGTCGATCCCAAGGATTTCTCGATTGGTATCGAGGAGTTCAACAAGATGGAGATTGACCTGCGTCTTGGCGGCTCCGGCGGTGACTATGATCCTGACGACGGTTTGGTAGATTGGATGCAAACAACGTCCAAGTTCAACGGCCCGACCCGCGACACTTCGACAAAACCATTCGGCTTCTGGAGTGAAGACGAGGCTGATGCCCTGATCAAAGAGCAATCCGCCACGGCGGATCCAGATTCGCGCCGCGCGCTGGTGCAACGGGCCAATGGGATCACTTCGAACAAGGTCGCCTGTGCGTTCCTGTACCACCCGGTCGACGTGCTTGTTCACAACAAGTCCGTGATTGTTCCCGAGGATGCGCGCATCCCTGGCTTGCACGAACTTGATCGCATCTCTCTGGCGTAACTTTAAAGAAAGGCAGCCAGGCCCATCGCGGCCTGGCTGACCCCTTATGGTAGCATATATTCTGAGACGATTGGTTGGATCGGTACTGGTAATGTTGGCCGTCGCCACCCTTGTATTTTTTATGATCCGCCTGGTACCTGGCGATCCGATTGCCGCTATGTTGGCCGACTCAGGTGGCCCAGAAGCGCGCGAGGCCATGATCCGACGCTTGGGACTGGATCAGCCCGTGATTGTCCAGTTCTGGAAATGGTTCACCTCTATGCTGCAAGGGGATTTGGGGGCCTCGATCTATGGTAACAACCAACCTGTTAAGACGATCCTTCTTGAGGCACTGCCGCGCACCATGTCACTGGCATTCCTTTCTTTTATGATTGCCCTGATTATTGCTGTCCCTGCGGGCATCCTGTCTGCCACGCGCAAAAACACACCGACCGATACTGCAGTATCCCTATTTGCGTTCCTTGGACTGTCAATGCCAGATTTCTGGCTGGCGATCTTGCTGATTATTGTCTTTTCAGCCAACCTTCAATGGCTGCCAGCAATTGGCTATGCCCCTATGTCCGAGGGAATATGGGAATGGCTCAAGCACTTGATCCTTCCATCAATCGCCATTGGTACTGGATTTTCCGCGATCATCGCGCGGATGATCCGGTCCTCAATGCTGGAAGTAATGCAGGCCGACTATATGCGCACTGCCGCCTCTAAGGGTCTGCCCATCCGCGTCCAGATGCTGCGCCATGCTTTTCCCAACGCACTTGTCCCGGTCGTAACAGTGATAGGCATCGCATTTGCGCTGCTGATTTCAGGCGCAGTGGTTGTCGAAAATGTATTTGCCATTAAGGGTCTGGGGCGCGTGCTAATCCAAGGCATTCAGAACCGCGACTATCCAGTTGTCCAAGGTGCGGTGCTGGTAGTGTCTGCGTTCTTTGTCCTGTCCAATCTGTTGGTCGATCTGCTTTACGCGGTCATTGACCCAAGAATCAGGTATTCGTGATGGCAGAAATAATCTTGGAAGATCTCGCGCAGCCTGATGCGATCGTCAGAAAATCGCGCTTACGCGCAGTGTTTGGCCGCGATCGCAAGGCACAAGTGGGCCTGGTGATCCTTGCGTTGTTCGTGCTGACTGCCTTGCTGGCGCCGTTCATTGCGCCGCTTGATCCCAATGAGATGAGCCTAAATATGATGAGCCAGCCATCGGCAAACAATTGGCTGGGCACTGATGATCTGGGGCGCGATCTGCTTTCACGTGTTATCTGGGGCACGCAGATATCGCTTTTGGTTGGGGTATCAACCGTGGCACTTGCCCTTGTTGCTGGCGTCGCGCTTGGGGTTGTTGCTGGCTACTATGGTGGCTGGATCGACAACATCATTATGCGCTATATCGACCTGCAATGGGCGTTTCCAAATTTCATTATTGCCGTCTATCTGGTGGCCGTTTTTGGCACCGGTCTTTTGAATGTGATTGTCGCAATCGCGCTGGCGTTTCTGGACGACTTTGCCCGGATCGCCCGATCGATGGTTTTGACGCTCAAGGAAGAACAATTCGTCGATGCGGCCCGTGTTCAGGGGTTCTCGGACGCTAGGATTATGTTTTACCACATCCTGCCCAACGCACTGGCCCCGCTGATTGTGCAAGCAACGGTAAGCGTATCTTACGCCATTCTTGGCGAAGCATCGCTGTCATTTCTGGGCCTTGGAGTAAACCCAAATACGCCAACTTGGGGCCTAATATTGGCAGACGGGCGGAGCTTTATTTCGCAAGCGTGGTGGCTTGGGTTCTATCCTGGTCTGGCGATCATGCTAGTCGTGCTCGCCATCAACTTTGTGGGTGATGGCTTGCGCGACGCTCTGGATGTTCGCGAGAGCGAGATTTGATCAACGCTCATCGACCAAGGTCTTTGCCGTCATCATGTCTGTTTTTTCGCGGTTCACTGTCTGGGTAACCCGCAAATCATCAGCCGGGCTACACAGCATATATGCGTCTTGTCGGCTAATACCTGAGCGGTGCGACATCAGCGCGATTATGTCCCGTAACGCCATCTTAAAGCGGGGAGCGTGAAACCTGAATCGTTGGTTTCCTATTAGGTTTGATTTGTGATTCATTCCTCTTGGGAGGAGTTTCATGTCATCAGCACCATCGTCAGAGCTGCGCACGCGGTTTCCTGAATATATTGAAGCAGGTTTAAGGGGTCGGGCGGCGGCACCGACAGTGCTAGCTGTTCAGTCCCGGCATCTGGTGGATCGGATTTAAGATGAATCGATCAGAGGTGGAAAAGTGCTAGCTCGATTGACTTGCAGGCTCAATTGGATGCCGGGACTTTTACCAAACTTACAGATAGCGAACGTGCAACCACTTGGAGCTTGGTGAAAAAAGCCTTCTAAAAGGCACCAGAACCTACTAGGCGCTAAACGACACGCAGTATAATTAGGCCCCTAGTGCTTCAATTGCATTTCAATTAGCTAGGTGTTTGATCCCATGGTTTGATGGTGCGATCTATTCTTTGGAATGGAAGGAAGCATTATGGGACAAGTTCGTCATGGTAGCGCCACGACCACGCACGCCGTCAGAGCAGCAATACAGCGATCGCAAGCTACGAACGCGGCGCTAAGCCGGGAACTGGGGATCAATATCAAAATGGTTGCCAAGTGGCGCAAGCGCGAGACG
>Ga0114998_10002932_pt1 | contig 12736 bp, 12 predicted proteins | sample ArcticOcean_MG_C_5_FD_87044 | JGI IMG/M metagenome (GOLD analysis project Ga0114998, IMG submission 87044) | Marine microbial communities from western Arctic Ocean - ArcticOcean_MG_CB4_138 | ecosystem: Environmental > Aquatic > Marine > Oceanic | place: Arctic Ocean: Canada Basin | collected...
CTGCAAGAGTGGCGGCCGCGCAGCACTCATCGCAGCGGCATGTGTCGCAAGTGTCGACTGGCGGGTAGTGCTGACGGGTAGTGCTTACTGGGAGTCAATCGGTCGAGCGGGTAGCGAAACGGTCCACTATGGCCTTGCTGGTCGCTCTGGTCGGTGTCGCGGATGATGCCTCGACCACCGTGCGCGCTTTGGTGGTCATTGGTGCGGTGTTTGGTGTGCTCGTGTAAGCCAGGATCACTGCAGCCATGGTGACGTCAGCGGTCGGCACGGGTCTGTAGGTTGCGGCATTCGGAGCACTGCTTTTTGCGGTGAGTAACGGGGTTCTTGGCCAACGCCAGTTCCTTGGTCCGGAGATGCTTCCACGCCATGCGGTGGATGGTGCGCCGCCACGTTGGCCAGGCGCTGCTGATCGTTGTGCTTTTGAGCTGAAAACAAAAAGAGCCCGGGGCGCAGGCCCCGGGCTCTTTCAGTTGTTGATCAGAAGATCAGCAGAAGTCTGAGTTGATCAGACTTCGACCGAACCCTGGACCGAACCGTCAACGAAGATGGTTCCGGTTGCATCGAATTCCAGGATGAGGATGGAAGCCTGTGTGGGCTCACCTTCGTCACGGAACTCGAGCGGGCCGGAGACGCCGTCGTAGTCGAGGTCGGTGCCGGCCTCGGCGAGGACGAGGCAATCGGCGAAGGTTGTGCACTTCTCGCCGCCACGGGTGACGTCGTTGATTGCTGCGCCGACGGCTACGCCGTCATCGGAACCGGCAACGGTGGCTGCCAGCGCCAAGATGATGACAGTGTCGTACGACTCTGCGGCGTAGGAGAAGTCCTGCAGGCTGGGGTCGACAGCGAGGAGCTGGTCGCGGAAGTCTGCGAGCTGACCATCAACGTCGACGCCCGGGAGCGTTCCACGCATGCCAGCGAGGACCGTGGGGTCGTCGAAGGCCGAAGCGAGGGCGTTACCCATGTTGCCGTCGGTGCCGTAGATCAGCTTGTCAGCCGGGCCAGCGCCATTCTCGATAAGACCCGTCAGGATCTTCGAGGTCTCATCGAAGCCGATGATGACGATGGCATCTGAGCCAGCGTCGATGGCCTTGCCGACTACGTCGTCGAAGTTCTCAGCCTTCGGGTCGTAGATTTCAGCAAGGTCGGTAACGCCACCCTGAGCCTCGAACGGACCCTGGGTGAACTCGAGCAGGCCGGTGCCGTAGGCATCGTTGAGCACGAGGAACGTTGCCGAGGCAGCGCCATCAGCGATCATGATGTCAGCAAGTGCTGCACCCTGAACCACGTCGGACGGAGCGGTACGGAAGTACAGACCGTTGTCGTCGTAGTTGGTGAATGTCGGCGAGGTGTTTGCCGGGCTGAAGTGGACCTTGCCAGCCTGTGTGATCTTGTCGATCACGGTCAGGGACACACCGGAGCTTGCAGCCCCGATGAAAGCGTCAACGTCTTCAGCGAGGAGACGGTCAACCGTGGCATTGGCCACTTCACCGTTGTCGCCGGAGTCGCCCGGGAGCCATTCAATGTCGTTACCGAGAACGCCGCCAGCGGCGTTCACGTCTGCGATAGCGGCTTCAACACCAGCGAATTCCGGCGGTCCGAGGAACGCCAGGTTGCCAGTCTCAGGCAGGATGCCGCCGAGGCGAAGAACGCCGTCGGAGCCAGTAGCGGGTGCGCCTGCTGCTGCGGGTGCGTCTGCTGCTGCGGGTGCTTCTGTGTCAGCGGGTGCATCGGCGGTCGTCGCAGCCTCGTCGCTACCGCAAGATGCGGCAACGAGCGTCAGACCAACGAGCAACGAACCGACGCGTGTTACGCGTGATTTCTGCATGTGGGTTATTCTCCCCCTGTTTGGACGGGCGCGGGATGCACCTGTTCTTTAGGACGATTTCATACTACCTACTGTTTGTCTATGGCCCATACCCTGCGCTTCGTCAGGGGGACTTGCCAAGCGCTACGGTTGTATTTGTGTGTGCTTCGGCGACGTCTCCGAATGAGGTCGGTCTCTCTCCAAATGAGGTCGGTCTCCTCGAGGCGCTGGCAACGACGCGCGCGATTCGTCGATACACCGACGATCCAGTACCTGTCGGCGACCTCGAGCAGATTCTGTGGCACGCGGGTCGCGCTCCGTCTGGATCGAACCGGCAGCCTTTTAGATTTCTTGTTCTTCGCGATGGGGCGAATGCCGAGGCGGCAAAAACGCTGCTCGGTACGGCCTTTCGATCGGGTTGGGCCACCAAGTGTGCTGGCGATGGGTATCGGCCGTCTCGGTTTGCCGATTCGATGCAGCACTACGTCGACCACTTCGAAGCAACGCCGGTTGTCGTACTTGTTTGTCTCGACCGGTACCGCGAGGCAAGTCCATACGAAGGAGCATCGGTGTACCCCGCATGCCAAAACCTCCTGTTGGCAGCGCGAGCACTGGGTTACGGAGGCGCACTGACCATGTGGCACCTCGGAGTCGAGGACGAGCTTCGCGAGATGTTGGAAGTCCCGGAAACGGTTGCGCTTTCTGCGTGCATCACCCTCGGCGTTCCCGCTGGGCGGCACGGGCCCGTCAAGCGCAAACCGCTCGACGAGGTCGTCTTCGATGGCCGATGGGGTGACCGGCCGGCCTGGATCACCGCATAGAATTTTGTATGCCTCTGATCGCTGGAGTCGACTCCTCGACTCAATCCACCAAGGTCGAAATCCGCGATCAGGAAACCGGTGCGGTCGTTGCATCGGCATCAGCACCACATCCTGCGGTCATGGCGCCGCTCAGCGAGCAGGACCCGGCATCGTGGTGGACAGCATTCGAACATGCGTGGGCTCAGGTTGGGTCGCCGAACGTCGCAGCAATCAGCGTGGGCGGCCAGCAACACGGCATGGTGGCGCTCGACGCAGACGGAGTGGCAGTGCACCCTGCCAAACTCTGGAACGACACCGAGTCGGCAGACGATGCTGATCGGCTGACGGGACTCGTCTCGCCCGCCGACTGGGCGGCAGCGATCGGCAGCGTGCCGGTCGCGGCGTTCACCGTCACAAAACTCGCCTGGCTTGCACGGACTCACGCCGACGTGTGGTCGAGGGTGCGCCACGTGATGCTCCCGCACGACTACATCACCAACCGACTCACCGGTCAGTTGACGACAGGAAGCACGACTGACCGTGGTGATGCATCCGGCACAGGTTATTGGTCGCCAGCCGAGGGCAAATATCGGATCGACCTACTCGACCTCGTCGACAGCAGTCGTGAGTGGGAGTCGATGCTGCCCCGTGTGCTTGGTCCAATGGACCACGCAGGACGCAGCACGGTTGCCTCGATTGCCACAGGAGCGGTGGTCGCTCCGGGTACTGGCGACAACATGGCCGGTGCGCTCGGCGTTGGCCTTCGACCAGGCGATGCCGTGATCTCGATTGGCACGTCGGGGACCGTCTACGCCGTGTCGAACACCTCGACATCGGACCCAAGTGGAGCCGTTGCCGGGTTTGCCGACGCGACGGGCCGTTTTCTTCCACTTGTTTGCACGTCGAATGCTGCCAAGGTGGTCGACGCCGTAGCGCGACTCCTCAGCACCGACCACGCCGAGTTCGACCGCCTTGCGCTGGCAGCATCCCCCGAGGGGCCGACACTGCTGCCGTATTTCGATGGCGAACGAACGCCCAACCGTCCGAACGCACGAGGTGTCATCGCTGGCCTCCGCACCGATGTCACTCGTGAACAGTTTGCCCGCGCAGCGGTCAACGGCGTGGCGTGCGGATTACTCGACGGACTCGACGCGCTCCGGGCGCTCACCGTTCTTGATGGGCGGGTGATGCTCACTGGAGGGGGAGCGCGGTCACAAGCAATGCAGCAGGTCGTGGCATCGCTGACCGATGCACCGGTCGTACTGAGTTCGGCTGATGAGGCAGTCGCGACCGGTGCTGCAGTGCAGGCCTGCGCTGTTCTCGAACAGGTCGCGCATTCGGTCATCCAAGATCGGTGGGGTCTTGGTTCCGGGGCCGAGGTCAATCCAGCCATTGCACCCGACACGACAACGCGTGCCCGCTACGCAGCTCTGCGTGACAGATCGTCATCCGATGGATGATCCGTTCAGGCAGCTTGGCCTGAACGTAAACGCCTCTGCGGCGGAGGTTCGTCAAGCCCGACGTGACCTCGCCAAGGAACACCATCCTGATGCAGGCGGAGATCCCGACCTGATGCGGGTCATCAACGTCGCAGCTGGGGCTGCACTCCGGATTCTCGCTGATCCGCCTGAGCCTGTATCCGCCGAGCCCCTCATGTCGAAGTCCGACGCTGCAACCAGCTCGGCTGAGCAACCTGACGATGTTGGGATGACGCACGATGTTCCGTCGTTCACTGTTGAGGCGCTGCCGGTCGAGACGTTTGAAGCGCTACTCGTGGTCACGTCATGGATCGGCGAGGTCATCGATGAGGAACCGCCGTACCGACTGGATGTTTTGATTCACGTTCAAAATGGCGTCAAGTATCCATGTTGGTGCCGCTTGGAGTTGGTTCCCGATGCGGGCGCCTCGACCGTGAGTATCGGGGTGGGGAGCTACGACGACCAGCCGACACCATCGATCACCGTGCTCCGTGACCTCTGGGTCGCCCAACTGAATTGCTACGACTGGCCGTAGCGCATCACCGTGGGCGGGGAGCGGCGGCCTTCGTTAAGCGGTCGCGGAGCGCCTGGCCCAGCCCCTTCGCCGAGGGAAGGACGACGATCAACATCTTGGCCCCTCGCGTGTCTGCTGCGCGCAGTTCGGAGTAGAGCGAGCGGGCCGCTTCGGCAAGGTCATCTTTGAACTCCAGGATTTCGGCGCCTGGCGTTCCAGCACGAAGCGCCCAGGCATCGTCAGCGGTGTCGACCAGGCGGACCGCGCACTGCGGTGCATAGTGCGATTCGAGCATCCCGCTGGATCGCGACGGCCCGGACGCAGGGGCGAGGTCGCTGATGAGGGCAACGACATCATCGGCTGTGATCGCACCGGCTCGCAAGAGTTGACATGGATCGACGGTGGTGTCGATGATTGTGCTTTCGATCCCGACCTCGCACGGGCCGCCATCGAGGATGGCGTCGGTTGCGGGATCGAGCACGCCACCCAAATCGTCGAGAACATGCTGTGCCGTGGTCGGGCTGACCGCGCCGAACCGGTTCGCCGACGGGGCAGCGACGGCCAACCCGCTCGATCGGAGCAGGTCGAGCGTCATGGGATGTGCCGGGACTCGCAAGCCCACAGTCGTTCGGCCGCCGGTGATCGCATCGTGCACTTGCTCAGATCGTGGCACGATCAACGTGAGCGGGCCGGGCCATCCATTGGCAGCCAGCTGGCGTGCAACGCTGCTCGGATCTGACGACCACACATCGAGTTGATCTGCGTCGGCGATGTGGACAATAAGGGGGTGACCAATGGGCCGACCTTTCACCGCAAAGATACGTGCGACTGCGGCGGGGTTCGAGGCGTCTGCCGCGAGCCCGTACACAGTTTCGGTCGGCACTGCGACCACGCCGCCAGCCCGGAGTTTGCCGATTGCAACGTCGACGTCGGTGGTGACCAACGATGGTGCGTTCATTGGCGAGCCAGGCTCAGAAGGCGTCGAGAAATTCGAGTGTTGCATCGAAGAATCCGAAGGCTTCGGGGGTTGCGAAGTGGTCGACGTTTTTGAGTGTTTCGCACCGACCGGCAGGGAAGAGGCTGGCCAGCTTGTCGCCTGGATGCGCGAAGTCGAGTTCGCCGACAACGACCAGAACCGGACAGGTGATGGTCGCGAGATCGACAGGTTCGAAGTCGCCAGTCGCTGGTTGACGAATCACTGCGGCGAGCGCCCGAATGTCGTTGCCCGGCTGCTGCGCGTACTGCACGAAGAGCCGCGCGATCTGATCCATTTCATCGAGATCGGGGGCAGTATGTGAATCTTCGGCTGCGATGACTCGCTCGAGCCCTTCGACGATGCGGGTGGCGCCGGCGTGGTCACGCTCGATCACGTTCTGGCCGATACCCGCAAAAACGATGCGGCTGAAACGTTCGGGCCGGGCAATGGCTGCGCGGAGCAGCGTGAGCGCTCCGAGAGAGAATCCAACCGCTTCGACAGGTTCGTCAGGCGACTCAGCATCGATGGCATCAAAGACCCGTTCTGTCAGGTCGGTGTACAGCTCGGGATCGTGTGGCTTCGGTGCCTCACCGTGGCCGAGTAGGTCAACACCGATGACGTGCTTTCCAGCGTCGGTGAGAAGAGCGGTGAAACCGCTCCGTTGCCACGTGGTCGAAAACGCTCCGCCCCAACCATGAACGAGTAGTACGGATCCCATACAGAGGGCAGGATAGGCCGTATCGTGTCATCGTCAAGAAAATGGGCGACCCGAGAATTTCTAGTGATCGATTGAGATGCGACTTCTTCACGAACCACAGCACGACCTGACCTACAGCGATGTCTTCATGGTCCCCAGTCTTTCTGACGTTCCATCAAGGATGGACGTCGACTTGGCGACGCCCGACGGCATCGGCACGACTATCCCGTTGGTTGTGGCGAACATGACCGCAGTCGCAGGCCGGCGCATGGCCGAAACGGTGGCCCGTCGTGGCGGTATCGCGATCCTGCCCCAAGACATCCCTGTCGATCTCGTCGGTGGCGTCATTGCCTATATCAAATCTCGACACCCCGTGTTCGAGACGCCGATCACCCTGCCGCCGGAGGCAACGATCGGTGACGCGCTGTTATTGATCCACAAGCGAGCGCATGGCGCCGTCGTGATCGTCGATGAGGGTCGGCCCGTCGGTGTCTTCACCGAGAGCGACCAAGAGGGGTTCGACCGATTCACGCAATTGCGTAACGTGATGAGTACCAACCTCCATCTGCTCGCCGCCGATACCGCACCAGCTGATGCGTTCGAGATGCTCGAAGGCAGTCGCCTGCATGTTGCGCCGGTGGTTGACGCAGCGAATGACGGACGACTCCTTGGCGTCATGACCCGCAAGGGCGCACTGCGTTCGACGATCTATCGCCCGGCGGTTGATGCCGACGGGAGGTTGCTCGTCGGCGTGGCAGTCGGCATCAATGGCAACCCGGCAGCCCGAGCCAAGGAACTCGAATCGTTCGGCGCCGACGTGCTCGTGATCGATACGGCGCATGGCCATCAGACGCGTACGTTGCGAGCAATTAGTGCAGTTCGGGCTGCGTGCCCGAACGCGAAGATTGTTGCTGGAAACGTCGTCACGGTCCAAGGAACTCGCGAGCTGATCGAAGCTGGGGCCGATGTGATCAAAGTGGGCGTTGGTCCGGGTGCTATGTGTACGACTCGCATGATGACCGGCGTCGGCCGGCCGCAGTTTTCCGCAGTCGTTGAATGTGCAGCGGAAGCCGAGCGGCTCGGCAAGCACATCTGGGCCGACGGTGGAGTCCGCTTCCCGCGCGACGTTGCGCTGGCCCTCGCGGGCGGCGCGTCCAACGTGATGTTTGGTTCCTGGCTGGCTGGTACGTACGAGTCGGCTGCGGACACGCTGCGTGACCCCGATGGGCGCCTCTACAAGGAGAGCTTCGGAATGGCGTCGAATCGTGCAGTGAAAAACCGGACCCGGAGCGAGTCTGCATTCGATCGGGCGCGTAAGGAACTGTTCGAAGAGGGCATCAGCACATCGCGCATGTATCTCGATTCCGAACGCCCGAGCGTCGAAGACATCATCGACCAGATCGTCGCCGGATTGCGTTCGTCGTGTACGTATGCCGGAGCCGCCACGATCAACGAGTTCCGAGACCAAGCCGTTGTTGGAGTGCAGAGTTATTCTGGCTACGACGAGGGCCGCCCGGTCGGAGTGAGCTGGTGAGCGACATATTGGTCGTTGCAATCGATGGCCCGGCAGGCGCAGGTAAAAGCACAGTGGGTCGAGCAGTCGCTGCGCGGCTCGATCTGGAGTATCTCGACACCGGTGCGATGTACCGCGGCGTCACGTTCGGAGTGTTGCGTCGTGGTCTTGATCCGAGCGATGTCACGTCGGTCGCACGTGTTGCTGCTGCCATCGACATTCGACTCGATGGCGAGCGCCTCACGGTCGATGGAGTCGACGCGACAATCGAGATCCGCGGTCGCGAAGTGACTTCGGCGGTCAGTGCGGTTGCCGCGAACAGTTCGGTCCGCACGGAACTTGTGCGTCGACAGCGTGAATGGGTTGCCGCACGCGGCGGTGCCGTCGTCGAGGGTCGCGACATCGGGTCAGTCGTATTTCCTGATGCGTCGCTCAAGCTGTACGTCACTGCCTCACCGCGAGTACGAGCTGAACGCCGAGTGGCCGACATCGGCGGTGATGTCAAAGAGGTCGAAGCATCAATCATTGAGCGTGACCGGAAAGACTCGACGCGCGACGACAGTCCGCTGACCGAGGCATCCGGGTCGATCGTCGTCGATACGAGCGGCTTCTCAATTAACGAAGTAGTCGAACACATCCTTGGAATGTTGCCTCATGACCAAGGTTGACACAGGCTTCGCTGGGCAGTCGTTTGGCAGCAGGGCTCTGTATCGGGTGATCAGGACCCTTGCGTGCGGTTTCACGCAGCTCTATACGCGGATGTCGATCGAGGGCCGTGAGCATCTCCCTGCCACAGGTGGGTACGTCATTGCACCAGTGCATCGCAGCTACGTCGACACGCCCATTTCGGCGTGTATCAGCCGTCGCCGGATCCGGTACATGGGTAAAGACTCGATGTGGAAGTTCGCCGGCGTCGGAAAGCTGATCTCGGCGCTCGGAGCTTTTCCGGTTTCTCGTGGCAGCGTCGACCGCGAGGCGCTCATGCGTTGTCTGGCGGTGCTCGATGCGGGTGAGCCGCTGGTGCTGTTCCCGGAAGGGGAGCGTAAGGACGGGCCGGCGGTCCAGCCGTTGTTCGATGGTGCTGCTTACTTGGCTTCGAAGTCAGGCGTCCCGATCATTCCTGTCGGGATCGCTGGTTCGGACCGTGTGATGCCGCGTGGCGCGAAGTTCGTCTTTCCGCGGAAAGTGAAGATCGTGATTGGCGCCCCCCTTCGGGTCGAAGTCGCCGAGAACGGCCGCGCCTCACGCAATTCCATTAAAGCCACGACCGCACAACTCCACGTAGAGATCCAACGGCTATATGACGAGGCCCAGTCCAAGATCAGCTGAGACCGCTGACACTCAGTCGAAGAAGATCGTCAGTGCGTGAGCGAGATGGGCGGGATCATCGGCGCCGCAAAGCTCGCGAGCTGAATGCATCGACAGTTGCGGTACACCGATGTCTGCCGTGGCAATACCCAGGCGGGTCGAGGTGATCGGCCCGATAGTCGAGCCACACGGCATGTTGTTCCGCGAGACGAACACCTGCCACGGCACGCCGGCCGCTTCACAGGCCCGCTGGAACACCGCAGCGGTTTCAGCGGAGGTCGCATAGCGCTGATTTGAGTTGACTTTGAGGGCGGGACCGGCGTTAATGATCGGGTGGTGCTCGGGCTCGTGGCGCTCCGGATAGTTCGGATGAATCCCGTGCGCGTTGTCGGCTGATAGGCACATCGACCCGGCCGTTGTCCGGTGAAAGTCGTCGGAGGACCCGCCCCGGGATGCGACCAGTCGAGTGAGCACCGCTTCGAGCAGTGGACCGGCCGCGCCGGTCGTACTCGATGAACCGACCTCTTCATGGTCGTTGAGCACGATGACGGCGATGTGGTCTGACGGCGCTGCGGCCGTGATTGCCGAGGTGGCTGCCCAGCAGGACAGCAGGTTGTCGAGACGTCCCGACGCGAGCATCGATTGGTCTGCACCGATCACGGCGGCACCCTGGACGTCGTACAGACAGAGTTCCCACCATGCCGGGGCGTCGTCGAGGCCGGCCTGCTCGCCGATCCAGCGCGCGAAGTCGCCCGGTGCGCTGACACCCACGCCCCAAACCGGGGTGAGGTGCTGCTGTCGGTCGAGGACCAATCCCGTGTCGTTGACGCCTCGGTCGAGGTGCACTGCAAGTTGCGGCACTCGGGCAATCGGGGCGCCGACGTCGACGAGCGTGGTCGAGCCATCGGTGGCGACCAGCAGACCAGCGACACCGAGGTCGCGGTCGAGCCACGTGTTGTTGAGTATGCCGCCGTACACCTCGACACCGAGCTGCTTCCACCCCACGCGGTTTGTGTCGGGTCGCGGCTTGACTCGAAGGCACGGTGAATCAGTGTGCGCGCCGGCGATGCGGAACGGCATGGTCGCAACAGCACCATCGGGAATCACCCAGGCGACGATCGCTCCGCCACGGACGACGTAGCCACGCTGTGGGACATCGACCCAGGCTGCAGTCTCATCGACTTGGTCGAAACCAGTGAGACGAGCGACAGTTGACGCAACCGCGTGCCGTGGCGAGGGCGATGCATCAAGGTAGGCAATGAGGTCAGCGATGTCATTCGTTGCTGGTGTGGATGCTGCGGCGGTTGCTGGCATGGTTAGCCCTTCTGGAACAGCCCCATGGGCAGCCCGCTGTTTCGGAGGTGGCTCGTTTCGTTGATCGTAATGACTGATCGGTCGCCATTGGACGACGCGGCAACTCGATTGATCGAGGTGTAGTTCGGGTAAAAGAACCCCCGTCCAAACTCGTCGCTCATCTTCATGATCGTGGTCAAGTACGCGTTGATCACCCCGCCGTGGCAGACAACGGCGACGCGGTGCCCGCGGTGGTCTTCGATGATTGCTTCGATGGTGTCGACGGTTCGCTGATGAAATTCTTGCGGTGACTCGTCGGCATCCCATTCGCCGCTGAGCATCTTGGCCCAGCGCGGGTCGCCGGATGCCTTCAGCTCCTCGACCGGGATGTACTCAGAACTATGCCGGTCGAACTCGGCCAGGCCGTCGCGGAACCGCAACTCCAGGGCTCGCTGAGCCACGACTGGCTCAGCTGTCTGGCGTGCTCGGTTCATCGGGCTCGCATACACGGCATCGAGATGCTCCGATGCGAGATACTGTGTGAGCAGCGCTGCTTGCGCGACGCCGTCATCAGACAGTTCTGGGTCGGCAGCGCCGCGCTCCAGTTCCTTCCGAATCGGTAGGGCATGACGGACCAACAACAGTTCCACGAAAGACAGACAAGCAGATATGACTCGCAGAACAAAGATCGTGGCCACCATCGGCCCAGCCAGCGACACGCTTGTGGCGCTGCAAGACCTGATGCGTGCCGGTGTCGACGTCGTTCGCTTGAACTTGAGCCACGGGACGATTGACGAACATCTGGCGCGGCTTGCAACCGTGCGCGCAGCCGCCGAAGCGGTTGGTAAAGAAGTCGCAGTGTTGGCCGACCTGCCCGGCCCGAAGGTTCGCTCCGGACGATTCCCCGAAGGCGGCTCAATGCTGGTCGTCGGCAAGGAAATTCAGCTCCGAGCCGGCGACAAGCCGAGTGACGAGAACTGCATCTACGTCCAGTACGAGACGCTTCTTGAAGATCTGATCATTGGCGGCCACGTCATGCTTGGCGACGGAGCGATTTCGATGTCCGTGCAGTCCGTCGGTGACGAGTTCGCTCTCGCTCGCATCGAAACCGGTGGGCTGGTAAATGGCCAGCCCGGCGTTCATCTGCCGTCGGAGAAGCTTCGCCTGACCACGCCGACCGAAGAAGATCTCGTGCTCGCCGAGGAGATGGCAAGCGCTGGCGTCGAGTTCATGGCGGTCTCCTTCGTGCGCCAAGCCGTCGACGTGCAGCGTGTTCGCGACGTTGTTGGTACCCGCGCCAGGCTCGTCGCGAAGATCGAGACGAGCACGTCGATTGCCAACCTGACCGAGATTGTTGCAGCGTCGGATGCAGTCATGGTCGCTCGTGGCGATCTCGGCATCGACTGCCCGATTGAGGACGTCCCGCATTTGCAGAAGAAAATCATCCGGCACTGCGTCGAAGTCGGCGTGCCGGTGATCACCGCAACCCAAATGCTTGAATCGATGATCACGTCGTCGGCGCCAACACGCGCCGAAGTGAGCGACGTGGCCAACGCCGTGTTCGACGGCACTGATGCCGTGATGCTGTCGGGGGAAACCGCCATCGGCCGCGACCCAGTTGCCGTTGTCGCAACAATGGCCAAGATTGCCGAACGCGCCGAATCCGAAGCCAGCTATCGACAGTGGGCCAATCGTTTGGGGCGAGTGCAACTCGATGGCCGCTCCGAACCAATGGAACACGGCGACCGAGTCACCGCGGCGCTCACGCACGCAGCATCACAGGCAGCGCGCGATTCAGGAGCGACGGCGATTCTCTGCTGCACGCAGAGCGGCCGCACGGCCCGGGCGATGGCCCGGTTCCGCCCCGATGCAGCAATGGTTGCGCTGTCACCCGATGCAGCAATGGTTCGCAGTCTCGCGATGACGTGGGGTGTGACCCCAATGCAGGTCGGCACGTACGAGTCAACCGACGAAATGGTGTGGTTCGCTGTGGAAACTGCGTTACGCGCAGGGATCATTCACCACGGCGAGACTGTGCTGGTGTTGGCCGGTTCGCCGAACAAGAATCAGCAACTTCCCGTCGGCGACGCAAAGCGCTCCTGGGTGGGCCGTGCGGCGTCCGACGTCATGCGCATTGTCCATGTCGACTGATCTCTGGGCTGAAACCTCCGGTGATCCGGCGCTGCCGCTGGCGGTGCTGGTCCACGGAACGATGGACCGTTCTGCCGGGATGCTACGGCTGAGCCGTCGCCTCGACGAACGGTTCCACGTGTTGCGCTACGACCGGCGCGGGTACGGCCGATCACGCGACGTCGGCGGGAAGAACACCGTCGAGCAGCATGTGACCGACCTC
>Ga0114998_10002940_pt1 | contig 12713 bp, 10 predicted proteins | sample ArcticOcean_MG_C_5_FD_87044 | JGI IMG/M metagenome (GOLD analysis project Ga0114998, IMG submission 87044) | Marine microbial communities from western Arctic Ocean - ArcticOcean_MG_CB4_138 | ecosystem: Environmental > Aquatic > Marine > Oceanic | place: Arctic Ocean: Canada Basin | collected...
CTTTTTCTTTCTTCACGTTTCCCGTTGTCACTCTCGGCCGATCCTCTTCTGCATCGGTTCCCTCGTCGTCGCTAACTTGATTTCCTTCTTCTTTCATCCTTAAAGCATCATCATCATCGTCTTCATCGTCTTCCTCTACAATATTTCGCTGTCGTATTCTCTTCTTCTTCAGCTCTGGCTTTTGATATTCTTCTTCTTCTTTTTCTTCTTCCTCTTCTTCGACGACTTTCACGTGAACAATCTCATCCTTCTCCAAAATACAAATCGGCGACGATCCTAACAACTCGAACTCGCCTTCGCCTTGGAACCCTAAACATATCCTAATCTCCTTCCCTCTCAACTCTCCAATATCAGTCAATTTATTCTGAACAAAATCTTGAACAGTTTTACAGCCAGAAGTTTCTAAGATTAATTTCGGGCCGTTCTCGATGATCACTTTCACGCGATGAACGATATTGATGTTCGTGTTAGAAGCGTGATTGAATCGTTGTATGTGTTGATCAGGTGAGATGACGCGGTCGCCATCCGATCGGAAGTTTAAGAACGTATTCATACTATAATCAACTTATATTTACTAAAAATGGCGGGAAAAATAGTGTACGTGATGATGCGGGAAAAGAGCTTACAGTTTACACCACCTGACCACTACTACGATATTACATTATTTTTATTTACACGCGTTATAAAAATAGACCAAGGAATTTAGCGACCCAGAAAGTTCAACTGCATCAAATTACTAGAGCGATGTACGAACAGAGTAATGATAGAACCAATTACGGTTCTGTTAGGAAGAAAGAGATTTTCTTAGCAGTACTCGTAAAAGAACACTTCACAAAAGTCGAAGGAGGGAGAAAGGACTGTCAGGACTGGAACAACCTCTCAAAAAAATATGACGAAACAGAGGCTTACTCTTCTTCAAGAGTAAGTTGAGCGCTTTTATTAAAGCCTTTGTCGTCTGTTTCGTCGTATTTTTTCGAAAGATTGTTCCAGTCATTACAATCCTTTCTTCCTCAGTCGGCTTTTGTGAAGTCTTCTTTTACTGCTGTGAAAATTTCTTTCTTCCTAACAGCCCCGTAATTGGTTTCGGCATCACTCTGTGCGTATGTCGCTTTCGTAGTTCGATGCAGTTAAACTTTCTGGGTTGCAGTCCAGTGCGAGTTTGTTGTTGTTGTTTCTTTCGTTATTTTTGTTTTTGTTTTCAAAACCGACGACTGCTGTTGTGTGTCAGTAGCGTCTGTTCTCTCTCTTTACGGCTACAATTTTATCTGCGTAAAAGTTTTTACGACGCACGCGTCTGCGCGCTCTGCTCTCTAAATTCAAGTAATTCTTATTCTAACAGACCAAGTTCTCTCGCAACTGCGACTTTGCTCCTGAAAACTTTGAGGGCGGGCGATATGTAAGTGATCGAAGAGGGAGTAATACAAGCGGTCCATTGACTTTTAGGAAAAAAGTTCTTGGAGCACGCGAGATCGTTAATGTATTTCTCGAGGTCGTTGAGCGCGCGATTGACCTCAGCCTTTTCTTTACCTCTTTTAGAAGATGGATTTCTGTTTGCTCGTTGTTTACATCGTTTTTCGCGTGTTTCGGCTGCTTGCTTAGACTGAATGAGAGGTTGCTGCTCTATACGACGATTGACTTTCGTAACTTTTCTTTGAACTTGAGGATCTTTCGTCGGCTTTGACGTCTTTTTCTTCACATTCATCGCTTTCCTCGCAATCAAGAGCTTCGACGACATCTTTGACGGTGTTTTCAGAATTGGGGCTCCTTCTTCATCACCGCTTTCACTATCGCTATCTTTATCCTCGTCTTGAGAACTCTCCGTCAAAGTTCGATTTTTCTTTCCTTCTACTCCAAAACTAATTTCTTCTCCCTCGTCATCTTCATCAGTGACAACTTTAATATAAATTTCTTCATCACGGGCGACGATATCGATCGGGGAATTCCCTAATAACTCAAATCCTCCGGGCAGAAAAATCTTAATCTCTCTCTCTCGTAGCATCGGAACATCACATAATCTTTTCTGTACAAAATCCTGAATCGTCTCACATCCTTCCGTTCCTAGAATAATTTTAGGTCCATCGTTGACCAGTACTTTAATCCTATGCGAGGGGCTATGATTATTCTGTGCTCCACTTCGTTGCGGGTTCAGGAATACATTCATACTCGTACGTGTGTGTGCGTGCGTGCGTGCGTGCGTGCGTGCGTATTTAATCGCTCGACGCGCGCGCTGTGAAAAATGAGAACTTACTTTCCAGATCAAACTTTATTGTTATGCGTTATGGGTAAGATTTTAAGTGGCTGCTTCTGCTTTTGCGTTTTGGAAATCTGTCCAGTCATCACGCATTGTTTTACTCGCGCGCGGTTATAACGAAAAGATAATAGAATACGCGCGTTTAGAAGAACAAAAATGATTACAGCATTGCTAGCGCAAGGAATGAACGCACTCTGTCAATCGCATGGAAAACATTCAAAATCAATTAAGCAATCGACTGAGCACGGTAATGGACGAATACGATCAACATCACCATCAACGACATCTTCATCATCATCTACATCATCCAAGAATTCCAGAAATTCGGCGGTCTATTTGACGTATTCCTCCTCTTTAGCGTCATTTAGTGGACGATCGCATGAGAATGTGATGTTAACGAAAGCTAGTATTTCTAATGAAGAAGAAACGAACGATGACGAGAGGAAGAAGAAGAAGAAGAACGACGAGGCAGAAGAATTCGATAAGATGTTGGCAAAGAAATTGATAAAATCGAACCCTTCGAAAGAGAGGAAGCAAAACATTTTATTGAGGACCTTGACTGCAGTAGCGATTACGTGTGCGGCGATAATACCGCAGATATCGGAGAGACCACCTACGCCAGTTATGACTGTTGGAAGAACGAGTACGCTCGTCGTCGGTGCGACGAAGAGCGTTTTGGAAGACCAAAAGACGAAGAAGTCAGAATCGGAGAAGAAAAAACTAGCGTGGTATACTGGTTCTATTAACTTGTAATTTAAATAATATATTATATAATGTACACATACACGATAACACGCAATTATAAACGCTATTATTTTTTAATAATAACTCGCGACTTTGCGGAAATGCGAAGCCGTTTTAGCGTCTTGATTGAACACGCCGCCATCGACGGCTTCGCTGTAAATTATCCAATGGTCGTTCGCATCCATTCTAGAGACGACTTTGCATTCGACGTAGCTCACGGCATCGGCCAAGATTGGACTACCGCACTTTGCTGGTTTCCAATCCACGCCTTCGAAGCGATCTGCGCCTGGAGGGAAACGTTTGAGAAAATGTTTCATTGGCGCTTCAAAACCGTCCTCGCCTAAACAGTTCAAGACGAACGAATCGCCGACTTGCATTAAGGATTCAATCGCGCGATCTTTTGCGACAGCAATTGTAAATCCTAAAGGTTCGAACGAAGCTTGTGCGATCCAACTGGCAACCATTGCCGATTTTGCCGTGCCTTGTACGGCGGTAACGATGTACAAACCACCAGAGACTCTTCCTAGAGCTCTCGCGACGTCGGCGGACATGCCAGATTTCATTTCTTTTAATTTTTCTTTTTGCGTCAAGAGTTGTCCAAGATCTGTACCAGCTTCTTCGTATTCTTGATAAGTGCCTTCAGTAGGCGCTTCTTGGCATTTTAATGGAAATTGTGATTCTTGTAAACCGATTTCGGCGAATTTGCGCATAAGCGGATCCACGGGTTCGTCATCACCTCCGTAGCTTTCGGCGACTAAAATCTTTTGTTTCCCAGGTTTCACTGCACCGATCAAAACGCCAATGTTATCCTGTATCTCCTCGTTTGCATTAGGTGGTGCCAATAGAACTATACCCGATGCTCTTCCGACTTCTTCGACGATTTGTTGCGCGTCGCACGTGGACAAATCTATCATCGCGACTTCACAATCCGTTTTCACGATACCTCTCGCGACGGATTGTGATAATCTATCGGAATATCCATAATCTGCGGTATAAAATACGGCAACTGAAGCCTTCGCTTTCTCTAAAGCTTTTTCGGACCACTTTTTATAATCACCAATTAATTCGTCCGAGTTTAGTTTCAAGATCGGGCCGTGGCCAGTACAAACGGTCGAAAGCTTCGCTCCATCTGTTTCGCACTTTCTTAAAGCTGTTAAAACACTTCGCGCGTTTGGTTTCATTAAACACTCGTAATAGAAACTAAAATGCGGTTTCAACTTCTGTAAAGACTGATCGAAAACGTCCTCGGTACAATAATGAGCGCCAAACGCGTCGCAAGTAAAGATCAACTCCGATTCCGTATCGTACGTAAACATCGTATCCGGCCAATGCAAATTCGGAGCTGGTATGAACTTCAACTGCCTTCCTTCGCCGAGATCAATCGCGTCACCGCCTTTAACGACCATTTGCTTAAACTCCTTCTGCACTAGGTTATCCAAAAACGCTAAACATACTTTAGTGCCGACGACGGTAGCGTTCGTCGCCGTCTCAAGAACCTTCCCGATCAACCCCGAATGATCTGGCTCAGTATGTGAACATACAATATACTCAATCCTCTTCATATCCCCAATTAACTCGAGTAAAGCGTCCATATACAACGTCTCAAATTTCTCGTGCGAACAATCCACTAAAACGACCTTATTGTCCCCGTACTCGATGACGTACGAGTTATACGTAGTCCCTTTCTCTAAACCGAACTCGATATCGAATCTATCGCGATCCCAATCCAGCGATCGAATAACGTGCGTCGTTTTCCCGACATCACTCATGGTTTGTGTTTGCAGCGTATACTTCAACCCGTTCGCCGGTGATTCCCATTCCTCCTCTTTCGATAGCGCAAACTTTTCAACGTGTTCGGTTAACGCGTTTCCAAGATGACGCTCGTTTTTTAGTCTCTTTTTTGTTCGTCCACTCGCGTCTCGCGCTAGCCTTTGATGAGGAAGATATCCGCGAGCAGTAAATGCAGTAGCGAAAGTGGTAAGAGCAGTTGCCGATCGCATTCGTTTCGTTCGGTTTCGAGTAATTCTGCTCGCGTTATTTATTATTTATATCTATGACAAGGACGATATCTTTTTTTAGGGGTTGCTGGTATGATTTAGGGTTTCATTTCAAATAAATACTAAAATAATCCATTTTTCATTTTTACCTTTTTTTCATAAATTTCTCTTTTGAATAAAAAATCTTCTTCTTCGTTAGAACTCGCGTTGTCGTACTACTTCATCGCTGATGTTTACTTACTGAGAAGCGCGTAATACACAGGAACGTATCGATGAAGTTCCTAGGGAACAAGAATAAGAATAAGAATAAAGAAGAAGAAAGCGCAGAGGAAGAGACGAGTACTTTTAAGGAGAAGAAAGAGCCGACCGTATCCGAATCGTTCGGTAAAATCTGGGAGTGCTATTGTTCGTACTGTTATCAATAGCAATCATCGTTCGTTTGAAACTGACCATGTCCTCTCCCTCTCTCTACATACGTATCTTTGCATACTTTAAGCACCGAGATTCCAAGTAACGAAATATTACAGGTACGGCGAAATGGACACGTGCGAGAAGTTCTGGGAAGCGTTTTATGAATCCGTCGAACGGCATACTGGGAAACCACTGCCTACGATTGCTTCGAACAGACGCGATAGAGCGGTCGAGGAATGCGAGAAGAAGGTTATGGTTTCGAAAGAGGAGAAAAAGTTCCAGAGCGCGTGGGAGATTATGGATAGGGAAGTAGCCGAGAAGATTTGGAGGAAACGGTATAAAGATGTCATGCCGGACGTGGACGACGAACGAGAGCGGTAGGTGTTTTGCTCGTAGAGGCGTTTAGCGCTCGAATTTTGCGCGCATACTTTACGAAGGAAAATGAACGAACGCGAAGTAAAACAAGAACACGCGAAATAGGAGTATCGGAAAAGAAGAGAGAGCTGTGCGGTTGATTATCGTAGATTGCGACGAGATCAATGACGCGCTACTTGTTAGCTTTCGTAGCGACGTTGTTAACAGCACAAACAGAATCGGATTCTCACAACTCTTCTTCAGAAAAGTATGCTTATTAAGAATAAACTGAATAGTATTATCACAAAAATAAAACCAAGAAACACTCAATTTTCTCTTAAACATCATCGTTCGATTATGCATACGATGCACTCCTCTTCAACAGCATCGGAACAGCATCATCATGAGAACAACAGAAAGACGACGACGACGACGACGAAATCTGTTTTGGAACAAAAACTGAAAAATGTTAGGATAATTTTAGGAAGCAAATCTAAAACGAGACGGGAAATAATGCAAAAAATGGGCATTGAATACGAAGCTGTATCGGCTGATATAGACGAGAAAGCGATTAGGTTCGATACGGCTGAGATGTTAGTCGAGCAGTTAGCGATTGCGAAAGCAAATGCGATTTTAGAGAAGATGATGATGGGTAAAGAAGATGGTGATGATTTAGTTAAGATGAAAGATTTCGAAAAAAGGAGGACGATTTTGGTGACTTGTGATCAAGTCGTGACCTATGAAGGCGATATTAGAGAGAAACCGGAGACAGAGGCAGAGGCCAGGGAGTTCATGAAGTCGTATAAGGAAGGGAAGCCATGTTCGACTGTTGGGAGTATTCGAGTTCTAGACGTTGCGACTGGGAAGAGTTCGTCGAGCGTGGATGTGTGTACGATTCATTTTAAAGAGATTTCTGACGATGTCGTTGATTATTTGATCGAGGAAGGTGAGGTTATGTGGTGTGCGGGTGGATTGATGGTTGAACACGAGCGAGTGAAGCCGTTTGTGACGAAAATCGATGGCACCGAGAACGGCGTGATGGGATTAGACGATACAGTTTTAGAGCGATTATTATTAGACATTTTGTAAACAATATGTTGCGCGATGACGATATTTATTAATGCGACTAAGTTAGTTCCAATATCGTGTTTGTATCTATTCTACTGCATGTGTGTTTCTCTATATTCTTCACCTACTATATATAAAATGAATTTTCACCTACTAGTACGTACTAGTACTCGAAAATTTAATTATATTGACCTAATCACCACGAAGCTTTTCGACGTTTCGATCTAAAAAGTATTGTCTCTCTTCGTCGTCATTGAGAGACAAAAACTGTTTCGCAAACGCGAGTTCGGACATTTTGTTGCGCTTAGCCATTGCACACAAAAGCATGTCTTGGATAAGCGGATCGTTTGGATCTACATTCTTTCTCTTGAGCTCGCCTTTTTCAGGTTTCAAGCCTTCTCGCCGCTGCTTTTGTTTCAAAGCCATTCGTTGGACTAATTCTTCGTTATTGTGCGCTTCCTCCGCCTCTTCAACACGATGCAATTCTTTTGCATCGGCACCGAGTAGTTTGTTGTGATCGACTATGTGTAACGCTTTAAGCTGTTCGTTTCCATCCTCATCCACGGTGAGCAAATCGAAAATATTATCGCCGCCACCCGCCGCTGCGGCTTTTACATCGATATCTCCCAACATTTGTTTGCCTATCTCCTCTAGTTTTTCTCGTTCGGGCGCTTTTGCGATTTTAAAGTTAAATCCATCCTCTCCTCGATGCTCTTCGTCTTTAATGTATTCATTGTCATCAACCTTTTTGTTCTTCTCAGCCTCAACCTTATCGCGCATCATGACTTGACCAGCTCCATCGAGTTTCAAAAGATTACCGATTCCCCAAAGCTCGCCTCTTTGCTCTTTACCACCGCCTTGTACGCCGTCAAAATAGCGTCGCTCTGTTTTCCCATCCGTCATTGTCGACCCCATTTGTTGTTTATAAATTTGTCGAGAATAAACGAGCTCTTCCAACGTTCCCGCGGAAATTAAACGGTAAACGTCGACATCACGCTTTTGTCCCAATCTATACGCACGATCTTGAGCTTGTAAATCGATCGCGGGATTCCAATTCGGGTCGAAGATGACTACTTTATTCGCGGAAGTAACGTTTATACCCACACCAGCGGCTTTCGTAGACATGAGAAACAAAAAGCAACTTCTGTCGCTATTGAACTCATCGACGATTGGTTGGCGTAACTTTTGGTCCGTTCCACCATCTAAGCGTTTGTAAACATACCCTTGCGCTTTGACAAACTCTTGAATAATGTCCAATAGTTTGACTGAGTACGAAAAGAGGATTACCTTGTCATTCTTCTTATAAAATCTCTCGAGCAAAATTTTGAGCGTTTTCATCTTACCGCAATTTTTAAAAGCTGAAGCTTCGAGAAAATTGCGTTGTTGGTGTAATCCTCCCAATTCTTCCTGCTCGTCACCGAGTGCAACTTTAGCGACTGCGCGCGCGCGTTGGTTTACAAGATGATCATAAGGATTTGCGTTTGGCGATAAATCGCCTGGTTTAAGAAGCTCCAGATGGTTTGAGACGTTTCTCGCTGCGATGACGCACGCTAACGAACAACAAGTTGGACATTTACCTCCGTGCCCGGCGTGTCCAAGTATGGGATCACCATAAGCCATCCACATTTCGTCACCATCAATATTATCGACGGGATAGCAACACTTCGTTCTCTTCTCACCGCTACCGCAATTACATGGATCGTCTTTGGTCAGTATCAACTGAAAACACGTGGACGCTCGTAGGCGTTCATACGCTCTTCTTTGCAAAGGCGCGAGATCACAAAAAACAACCTTGTCAGTTTTCTTCTTCATCGTCCCCTCTTTAAGAACCTCCGATTTCATTCTTTTAATCATGTATATATCCAACAGGCTTTTGAGTTTTTTGGCACGATCTTTGCCGAGACCAATCTCTTCTTTACTCGCAGACGCGTTTCTAGCTTTGGTCATTGGTCTCGAGTAATAATTCTCAAAATGGCTGGCTCTACCGAGGCAGTTAAAATTGACCAAATCGAATAACGCGTGAAGTTCTGTAGGCTTATTTTGATACGGCGTCCCAGTAAGACCAAAGATTAAACACTTCAACTGTTTCATCGCTATGTACGCTTCGTTCTTTGAATTTTTAAAACACGTGTGCACTTCGTCAATTATGCAGAAATCCCAACTCGTCTTTGTCCAAACGTTGCTTTCTGGATTCGACGCAATATCCTTCTGGACAATACCTGCGGTCGTTATGAGCACATCAATGCCTCCGTGTTTCTCAATATCGTCTAATACAGTTTCTCTTTCGCTACCATGCGCTACGGCGACGGTTATGTCCCAATCGTCGCCGACTGTATCTTCTCCCCATTTCTTGAATTCTTTTCTCCAATTATCAATCAACGTCGCTGGAACGATGATTAAAATTGGTCGTCGATTCTTTTCATTCACACCTTTTTCTTTAGCTTCTTCTGTACTTAGTTGCTCTGGATTGCCCCATTTGTCGTATCTCGTTAAATTTTCGTTTCTTTCGCTAAATTCATTGTTGTTATCATTATCGTCGTCGTCGTCATTTGCGCACTTCTTGTTTTTTTGAGCGCCGTGTTCGTGATGATTAAGATCTTCATCATCCCACATCTCTATTCCTTCATCACCAGCATCTTGATTTGGAAACATAAGTTTCGCTTTTCCACCATGATCAATCATATGCGTTTCTTTCCTCGGCTCCTTCGCCATCAAACACGCAATAACAAACGCAATACACTGCAACGTCTTCCCTAATCCCATATCATCCGCCAGCAACCCTCCTAAATGTCTCGCATATAATCGATGCAAAAACTTAACCCCTTCTCTTTGATACTCCTGTAACCTCTCCGCTAAAACCAACGGTACCTCCAACTCTCGTTTATCCCATTTTGTAGGATCTCTCGCGATCTGCGGGAGCGATTGTAACGCCTCCTTGTCGGCGAGATCTAAGGGCGCTCTCAATAACAACCTGCCCTCTGAATTTTTCCCGTCGCGGTCAAAAATCTGATTTTGATCATCACCTGAATCATCATCTACATCTGAATCTTCCTCCTCGCTCGAATGACTGCAATCACTATCAATAAACTGACCGTTCGGTTTCTTCTTCTTCTTCTTCTTCTTCTTCTTCTTCTGTGTTAATTCATCGCGCTTATTACTAAAAAAGTTCAATAACTCCTCACATTCATCTTTATCGAACTTCCTCGCGTGAGAGATTTTATGGACGACTTCGGCAATGATTTCATCTTTTTTTGAAGCTTTTAGGATTTCAGCGAACGATATGCCAGTCTTCGTGCGCGTAATCTGCTGCGATTGTGCTTGTTGGTATTGGAAACCGTCCTGCGATTGTTCGATCATTATCGCGTGATAGTCTCACTAATGTGACGCGAAGTAATTTTGTTTTTTGTTTCCTCTCTCTCTTTTCTAGTTTTCTTTGTTCTTTCTGAAAGTGCCCAAATTAGAGTATTTGGGCATTTCCGTTCGAGAACGCGTTTAACGACGGACGGCGAGCGATTAAACGGCAGAAGAGGGTTAAACGAAACAAGCGATGTAAGCGATATAACAAACCGAGGAGATTATAATGAAGTTTCTTCTTTTTGGTAATCACATGCACACATACTCTAAATAACAAAGTATACTTTCTCGTTTGTAAACGGCTTAACTCTTTCTAACTAAAAATCTCTCTCACTCTCTCTAAATACCCTCTTCTTCCCCTGCTTTTGTATATACATCTCACACTTTTCTGCTTCTACTAATTAACATGTTTTACTTGCTTTTTTACGTCTGTCTCGCTCGATCTCGAGAAGAAGTTTTGTCGACCGCCTTATCTTTCGAATCAGAGACGCGAGTTTTCTCGCCTCGAGATTTCGAATCGCCGCTTCTAAAAAATCCACCCCCCCCGCTCGTTTCTCTCGTTCCAGACACATTTCTCGTTCCAGCTTGTGTGTTTGCAGTTTCATTGTTTGTCACCGTCGTCGTCGTCGTATTATTTGCGCCCGCTTGATTGTTCGCGTTTCCTCCACTAATTCCTCTCGATAACTGTTGCGTTTGTTGATACTTCAAAATCGTCCAATCAAATACGTAATCGTACTGATATCCTTCTCTAATGAACAAATCCCTGAACAGCTTTCGTAAGAATGAGTAATCTGGCTTATCCTCAAATCGTAAAGATCGAACGACTTGGAAATAAGATACAAACTCTGGCGGGAACCCTTTACATAAGATCTCAATCGGCGTCGTCATCTTCTTATCGCTAATCTTTTCGTACTTCATCTTTTTCGTGTGCGCTTTCAATCCTTGCCATGGTAACGATCCTCTCAAAAAGTACATTAAAACATATCCGAGTGATTCTAAATCATCTCTTCGAGACTGCTCGACGCCGACGTGCGTATTGATAGAGGCGTATCTCGCCGTGCCGGTTAAGTTTTTATTTTCGCGATAGGGAATATGCATGTGCGTCTTCGGATCGCGATACTTCTTCGCTAACCCGAAATCAATAATGTTCACTTGATTCGCGCGCTTCCCTAAACCCATCAAAAAATTATCCGGTTTAATATCGCGATGTATGAAAGACTTTGAGTGTACGTATTCAATCCTCGAAACGAGTTGATCCGCCAACATTAAAACCGTCTTCAAAGATAACTTCCGATTACAAAAGTTGAACAAATCCTCCAACGAAGGTCCTAACAAATCCATGACCATGATGTTATATTCCCCTTCAACGCCGTACCAACGAACGTTCGGAATCCCGGTCCCTCCTTGCAAGATTTTATACAGTTTTGATTCGTACAGGAGCAGTTGCGGATGTCTCGATTTGCACGATTCCTATATTTAAATAACCAACACGTCAGTTCATGATCGTTAGTGCTATCACTATATTATTATTATCGTTACTATCATTATTATTATCAGAGATCGATCGAGAACGTACGCGCGCGCGTCGTAAAAGAGAAAAGAGAACCAGAAAAAGAACAGACGAGATTTCGAAACAAAAAGGGATCAAAAAGGGAGGAAAAGAGAGAGAGGGAGGAAAAAAAGGAGGAACGCGCTGTTGCAAGCGCAGGGCGTTGCGTACCAACTTAATACCGACTTCCTCATCGGTCTGAATATGCGTGCCTGAACGAACAAAAGATCAAAACAAGTCAGTAAGTATCATCGTAATCATTCGATCGCTCTTTAGAGCGTTTTATACGTTCGCGAGTGCGACTTAGTAACCGCTTTTTCACGCTTTACTAAAACGCGCGCCTCGAACAACTTTCATTCGCGGGCACAAAAATAGACCACCAAATCCAAGCGACACGTTCATCTCATCGTCGTCGTCTATCCGTTTCACGTTCGTTCGTTTCCGTACCTAAATAAATATCCCCGAAAGATCCGCTGCCGATCTTCCTCCCTACTCTGTACTTGTTCCCAATGCGGAGCTCGATGCTCATTTGTTTTAGTGTATTGTTTATTACACTTTCTGATGTTTTTAATGTGTGGAGATCCGCGCGATCTCTTCGTCTTCTGCTGATGCTAAAAAGTTTTGGAAACGTCTCCAAACAACTTTCTCGGGCCTAATAAACTCTGATTTAACAACGACGACGCACGCAAACACGTCGTAGATAATGGGATTCGAGAACGTGATTAAAGGGAAACTGAAACTGAAAGGTTCGAGCTCGGGGCAAACGAAAGTAGAGAAGAAGAAGAAGAAGAAGAAGAGGAAAGGAAACGAGGTTCGTTTTTTGTTCACAATGTGTTTATTCGTCGAAAAGAACTTGGAAACGATTTTATTTATTTTTACTGATCTTTACTGCGCTACTACTACTACTACTACTACAACAACAACAACAAATACTAATGCAAAAGAAACGAGATTACAAGGAATTCGAGGAATCGCCGGCGGTTGC
>Ga0114998_10002942_pt1 | contig 12713 bp, 12 predicted proteins | sample ArcticOcean_MG_C_5_FD_87044 | JGI IMG/M metagenome (GOLD analysis project Ga0114998, IMG submission 87044) | Marine microbial communities from western Arctic Ocean - ArcticOcean_MG_CB4_138 | ecosystem: Environmental > Aquatic > Marine > Oceanic | place: Arctic Ocean: Canada Basin | collected...
TAACAGCTATGTCATTTTTAATGGAAACCATCTTATGAATTTATTTAAAAATTTTATTATAAAGATATTGTATTTTTTTGTTTCATTAATTTTTGTTATAAAAATTGCTTATTCAGAAGAAAATATAATGAAAAGATCAAATATTCTTTTTGATGAAGGTAAGTATATGGAGGCTGTAGATATTGCTTCAGAAAATTCTTTTATTGAATCATACATATTTCGTGCAAAGACTTTATCAATATATGGACATTTTTTATTAAAAGGAGAGAAGGCAATTACAGTTTTTAAAGAGGCTAGAGGATATGCTGAACATGCTTTAGAAATGGACATATATAATGATGATGCGCATGTAGAAGCTGCTCATGCCATGGGCAGGTATAGTCAGCTAATAGGTGTTTTAAGTGCTTTAAAGCAAGGTTATGCAGAAAAAATTGAGTTTCATTTAGATGAAGCTATTAAATTAAATCCAAGTAATGTATCTGCGCAAATTGCAAAAGGTACTTGGAATGCTGAAATAGTAAATAAAGCTGGTTTTATGGCAAAATTTTTATATGGAGCTACTTCTGATCTTGCACGAGAGCATTATAAAAAAGCTTTAAATTTAGATAGCAATAATATTGGAGTTATTTATGAAGCTGCAAATGGTTTAATTTTGTTAGATGAAATTGAAGATATAACGTATGCTAAAAAGCTTTTAATTAATGCATTAGGTATAAAACCTATAAATCATTTGGATAAAATGTATTTAAATAAAGTAAAAGCTTTAATAGATAGTTTGTAATTATTATTATAAATAACCTCTCGCATCTATCTCCCATGTATCATCTATTTCATTGTTGGTTATTACTTTACAGTTATTATATAAGTTTACAGTGGGATCACAATGTGAGGGCTGAATGAAAATAATTTCTCCTAATTTTGGTGGTTTTTTACAATTATTAGGTATAGTTATTTTACCATGCTCGTCACCCATAAAGCTATATTTAGAACCGATTAGAAATTCCCCTGATGGAACAGGTAGAAGCTTTGAACCTGTAGATAAAGCTTTTAAGCCAGCATCTATGATTAAATTATTTTTATCTATAATACTAATAATTGAGGAAGCTACAAATAACCCTGGTTTATATGGGTTTGGTTTTGTTTTATAAATAGATACTTTATCATATTCAGCATCACTATATATGTAACTACCGGGTTGAAGTTCAGTATATAGTTTGCTTTTAGCATCAATATCGTGAGAACCTGTACCTCCACCAGAAATAATTTTTGGAGATAGGTTTACTTTTTTTAAGTTAGTAATAATTTTTTTTAGATATTCATGACGTATAGTGGTTTCAATTTTTCTTTCTATATAATTATCAATATGTTGTATGTCGCCAGCGTAGGCCGTTATTCCTATATAATTAAGCTTTTTGTGAGAATTAATTTGGTCTGCAATATTTATAATTTCTTTAATAGATCTTACACCTGTTCTTGAAGTTTTATTACTTCCAATTTTCATAATGTCACAGTCTATTAATACATTAATATTATTTTTTAAATTTTTAGAAATGCTTTCAAGGTATTTAATTGAAATAGAATTATCAACAATCATCATAAAGCTTTTAGATGATACAATAAGCTTTTTAAGGCGCTCTTTATCATGCTCGTTAGTAATTGGTGTAGTTAAAAGAACACCTTTAATTTTATTTTTTACCATTACTTCAGCTTCATACAAAGTTGCCACACATATACCTATTGCTCCATTTTCTAATTGAAGCTTGGCTATATTAGATATTTTATGAGATTTTGCATGGGGTCTTATATTAATATTATTTGCAGTTGAATATTTTGACATTGTTTTAATGTTTTTTAAAAGACATTTTTTATCAATAATCAGAGAAGGAGTATGTATTTTAATATTTTTATTAATCATATTTTTATATTTCTTTAAATATATAAAATATTAACATTATTTTTAATAAAAGTATTTGATAATTTTTTATAAAAGAGTTTAAAGTACTAAATACTGGGAGTACTTTAAATGAAATTAACTAAATTAATATTAATATTACTTATTAGTATTACATTATTTTCTTGTGAGAAAACTGATGATAAAATTTCTAAAAATAAAATTAATGAATCTAAAAATATTAGTATAAAAATGGCTGCTGCTTTTCCTTCTAGCTTAATCATATTAGGAGAAACTGGATTGAAGCTAACAAAAACAATCAATGATGTGTCAGGTGGCAAAATTAATATTAAATATTATGAACCTGGAGCATTAGTTCCTGCTATGGAAATATTTGATGCAGTATCAACTGGAAGTGTTGATGCTGGTTGGGCTTCACCTGCTTTTTGGGCAGGGAAGGTTCCCGCTTTACAATTTTTTACAACATTTCCTTTCGGTCCAAATCCAAGTGAATATTTAGCATGGCTTAGATATGGAGGAGGCAACATAATTTTCCAAGAAATATACCATAGGCATAATATCCATTCTATTCATTGTATGGCAATTTCTCCAGAAGGTTCTGGTTGGTTTAGAGAGGAAATTAATAGTGTAGAAGATTTAAAGGGATTAAAAATGAGGTTTTTAGGTCTTGGAGCTAAAGTAATGGAAAAATTAGGAGTATCCACTCAGCTTCTAGCCGGTGGCGATATATATCCTGCACTAGAATTAGGAACTATAGACGCTACTGAATATGGAATGCCAGCTATGGATTTAGAATTGGGCTTTCATGAAATTGCAGAAAATTATTATTTTCCTGGTTGGCATCAACCTGCAAGTTTAGGCGAACTTATGATAAATTTAGATTTGTGGAATTCCTTATCCTTAGTGCAAAAAACACAAATTGAAGTCACATGCGGAGAAATGTTTCTAGACAGTTTAGCAAAAAGCGAGGCAGTTCAAGTTGAAGCAATTAATAAACTTAAGGAGTTAGGAGTTAAAATTCATCAATGGTCTCCAGAAATGATGGACTTATTTAAAAAAAATTGGTTTATAGTTGTTGAAGAAGAAGCTAATAAAAACTTAGAGTTTCAGAGAGTATGGACTTCAATTAAGAACTTTAGAGAAAATTATGCAATTTGGCATAATTTAGGATATATAAACTAATATTTAATGTTTGTAAAAATTTGGCTTTAATTTAGCAGTACAGGTTGCTGTTGCTATTAATTGACCTTCTGAATTTTCTAATTTGCCTTCTATAAATGCTATTGATTTAGTGTTTTTTATCACTTTTGCTGTAGAAATATTCTTGCCTATAGTTGCGGAATTTATAAAATTAACTTTAATTTCTAATGTTAAAACTAACACATCAGGTCCACACTTTGACATACAGGCAAGAGCCATTATTGCATCTATCCAGCCTGTAATAAAGCCACCTTGAACAATACCTCCAGAATGACACATGCTTTCAGTTGCTATATATCTAGCAGATGCTTCACCTTTTTGAGTGTTTAGATATAATACTTCGTCTATTCCTAATGTTGATTGGGGGTAACCTAAAAACATTTTTCTTAATTTTTTAATAGAATCTAAATCACCTAAGTCATTCATAGGAAACTTTCTTTTAATATTTTTAATATAAATAACTTAAAGAAATTGTAATGTCATATTTTTATAATAAATATGACATTACAAGGCTTTGATTACTCTACAAACCCTAGATCTTTCCATGTTTTATAGCTTTTTCTAAATTCACTTAAAGACGCCCAAACTTTTGCAAAATCTTCATTTTTTGATGCTTCTTCTTCAACAACTTCAAGCCAAGCATTTTCAAATGTTTTAAGTATTTCATCTGGCCATCTATGAAGGTTAACTCCTTTAGCTTTGAGTTCCTCTAATGCTTTAGGTTGTCTAGATTCAGCCATAGTTAAAAGTTTTACTACACTTTCCGTACATGTAGCTTCTATTTGTGCTTTTTGGCTATCAGATAATACATTCCATTTGTCTAAATTTATAAGTAGTTCTAAAGCAGAGGATGGTTGGTGCCATCCTGGAAAATAGTAGTGCTTTGCAACCTGATAAAAACCTAATTCTAGGTCTATAGAAGGCATAGCAAATTCTGTAGCATCTATAGTTCCAAGTTCTAAAGCAGGATATATATCGCCCCCAGCTAATAGTTGAGTGGAAACACCAATTTTATCCATGACTTTAGCACCTAATCCAAAAAACCTCATTTTAAGGCCTTTTAAATCATCAACACTAGTAATTTCTTTTCTAAACCAGCCAGATGCTTCAGGAGATATTATTCCGCATTGTATAGGACGTAAATTATGTTCTGCATATATTCTTTCCCATATTTCTCTTCCTCCACCTTCATGATACCAAGCAAGAAATTCACTAGCATTAGGACCAAATGGAATAGCAGTAAAGAACTGTACTGCAGGAATTTTCCCTGCCCAATACCCTGCGGTAGACCAGCCTGCATCAACAGCTCCTGAAGAAACTGCATCAAATATTTCTAATGGAGGTACTAAAGCACCTGGTTCAAAAAATTTAATTTTTATATTTCCATTAGAGACTAGATCAACTCTTTTCGTAAAATTTACACCACCTTCGCCAAGTATAGTTAAGTTTCCTGGAAAAGTACTCGCCATTTTCCATTTCACAACGGAATTGACTGTGCCACTATCTTCTACTTTTTTAGATGAATCATCACAAGCGCTAAGAAATATAGTGCCTAATAATACTGTTAATAAAGTTATTAGAATATTTTTCATTAAATCCCCCCCCTTTTTTTTATTTTTATCTTAAATAATAGATGTAATTGTTAATTCTTAATAAATTTAAAGCAACATGTTTTTTATAATTAATAGAAGTATGTATAAATAAAAAAAAGAATAATATTATTTCTAAGAATAAAAGCATATCTTAATAAAAACATTTAAGGATAAACTATGTCAGATTTTTATACGATAAAAGAACAAACATTAAGAAATATCAATGCAAATGAGTATGTATCAGGGCAAATTTCTCTAGATATGATGGAAGAGATTAGTAGTTATGGAATAACTTTAATTATAAATAATAGACCTGATGATGAAGAGGGAGGTCAACCAAGCTCAGAAGAGTTAAAGATAAAAGCAGAATCTTTAGGTGTAAAATTTATAAATATTCCTTTTGCTGCGAATAGTTTAAATAAAGAAAAAATTATTGATTTCAGTAATTTAATAAAAAATGACAATCAAAAAGCACTCTATTTTTGTAGGTCTGGTGCAAGGTCATCTACTATTTGGGGAATTGCATCTGTTTTGTATTTAGATAAAGATATAAATGAAGTAATGAATAAAATTAATAATATAGGTTATGATTCTAGTGTTATACCAAATATGGTAGAACATTTTAAAGCATTAGAATAGGCTATTTTAATTTGTTAATAGTAATGATAGACCAAGATGCAAGTTTTAATGGAAGAACTTATAGAGAAGAGCCTTTAGGAGGAACAGAAACGGCCTTTGTTTTATTGGCAGAAGCTTTTGTTAAAAATGGTCATAAAGTTATAGCATTAACTAAAAAATTAGTAGCAGAAGAATATAATGGAGTGTTTTGGCAGCCTATTGACAGCATTATTAGTGAATGCGATCTATATATAATTAATAGAGCGCCTAGTTTACTAGACAATGCACCTAAAGCACAAAGAACAATTTTATGGGTTCATAATCCAGGAAGTTATTTAAATAAGTTTAGAAATTTTAGAAGATTAATTTTTAAAAATATTAAAGTAGTATGTTCAGGTAAATATCATTTTGATTCTTTACCAGTATGGATAAAATCTAGATCAGTAATAATTCCATTAGGATTATCAGAAGAGGTTTTCACTAATGAAAATGTAGCTAAAAAAGCTCCTGAACCATTAGTAATTTTTACATCTAATCCTGAGAGAGGCTTGTTATGGCTCGTTGATATTTGGATTAAAAAAATAAAAGTTTCTGTCCCAAATGCTAAATTACATATTTTTGCTGGCCACAAAACATATGGTGGAAGAAATAAAGAAAAAATTAAAAATATATTAAATACGGTAAGAGATTTTAATGATTCTAGTATTAAATTATTTGAACCTATTCCAAAGAAAGAACTCTTTAATATATTGTTAAATTATAGAGCAATGCTTTATAAAGGAGATCCTGGAGAAACTTTTTGTTTATCTGTGGCGGAAGCTCAGGCTTTAGGAGTACCATGTGTGGTCAAACCTATAGGATCATTAGGTGAAAGAGTTAAAGATAAAATAACTGGTATAGTAGCTATTAAAGACGAGGATTTTTTTAATGGTGCTATATCTATTTTAAAAGAAGATAAAGTTTGGATGACCTATAGAGATAATTCTATAAAATTTCAAAGAGATTATCAATGGGAAAAAATTGCAAAAATATATGCAAACTTAATAAATTAGTACTTAGGTTTCTCTTTTTCTTCTAGGGTCGCTTTAAGATAACTAATTAAAATAAATAATGCAGCAAAAGTAGCGTTTAAAAAACCCCATCCCTTTTCTTTATAACCTTTTCTTGTAATATAGCATTTATAAAATCTAGTTAAGGACCGCCTAATAGTTATCCATAGTGGAGGGATTTTTTTTGAAGACTTTCTAATATCAATTGCTTTAGCAGAAGTGTATCTATCCAAACGTAGGATCATATCTGATATATTTCTATCAACGTAATGCTCAATTCTATTTTCTAAAAAACCATGTTTATAAGATAATTTTAGTGAAGGGTGTATAGCCTCATTTCCCCATTTTTTAGAGCTTTTGTTAAATAGGCATGGTTTAGATGATACTCCCCAGGAAGCGCCCCATCCATATCTTACTCTTTTTTTACCTATATAATTATCAAATGGTATCAAAAAATAACCTTTTGATTGGTCTTTCAAAAGGTTAATTTTATTTCTAGCTTCTTCTATTAGTTTTTTATTTGCTCTTTCATCAGCATCAATTTCTAGGATCCAGCTATTGGAACATTTTAATATTCCTTCATTTCTTCTATTTCCCTCTGATTCCCAACTTCCTTCAATTATTATACAATCAAAGTTTTTTGCTATATTTTTTGTGTTATCACTAGTCCGGTCTAAAAATAGAACAATTTCATCAATTGTATCAAGGCTTTCTAAACATTCTTTAATATGGTTCTCTTCATTCCTTGCAACTATAAGAGCCGTAATTTTTACTTTATTAATAGAGTTCATTGTATTCCAGATGTATATTTAATTATGTACTTATAAAAAATATATAATAGCATATATAAAATGGATATATAATTTTGCATAAAAAAAAACATAATATTATTGTTTCTGGCGCTTCTGGTTTTATAGGAAAGTCTTTGATAACAAAGTTAATAGAAGATGGACATCATATATTTGGTTTAGTTAGATCTCCTATTAGTTACTTTAACTCAGTGTATTATACAAATGTCTTGATTGATGATATTTCTAGTAATATTGATTTTGATGAAAATTTAAATATAGATATTATATATCACTTAGCTGCTAAAACTCATTCAGTTTCAAATAGTTACAAAGAATACTATGATGTAAATGTTTTAGGGCTTAAAAGTATATTAAACCTCTCAAATAAATTAAAAATAAAAAAAATAATTATGCTGTCTTCAATTAAAGTTAATGGGGAAGGTTTTAAATCTAATCATAAATTTTACTCAGAACAAAGTGTTGAAAAGCCTTTAGATAATTATGGAATATCTAAGTTAGCGGCTGAAAATATATTAAAAAAACACTGCGGTTATAATGATATTAGTTTTGTAATATTAAGGCCTCCACTAGTTTATGGAATAGGTGTTAAAGGAAATTTAAAAACATTAATGTCTTATATTGATAGAAACATTCCTTTGCCAATAATTAATACTAAAAACAAAAGATCTTTAATTTCTTTAAGAAATTTAGTTAGTGCATTAATAATACTGGCGCATAATGATAACGCTAAAAATAAAACTTATTTAGTTGCAGATGATGTTCCTATAAGCGTTGAAGATTTATACAAAAATATAGCTAAGGTTATGAATAAAAAGTTATTTATAATGAAATTTTATTCATTTTTTTTTAAAATCCTATTGTGGCCTTTGGGCAAATCTAGGTTAGTAGAAAAAATATCTAATTCACTCATAGTCGATAATACAAAAATCAAAAAAGAAACTGATTGGAAGCCTACAATAAGTATGATGGATGAATTTAAGTATATGATAGGTAAAAAAGAAGATTAATTTAGGTGTTAAAATGAAATGAGTTATAAATTATCAAAAAAACAAATAAAAACATATAATGAAGAGGGTTTTATTGTAATTGATAATGTAATAGATGAGCATTTTTTAAATAAGGTAAAATTAGCTACAACTAAAATTGTAGAAAAAGCATCTTTCATAGACAAGTCTGATGATAAATATGATTTGGCGGATAATCATTCTAAGGGCAAACCAAGTGTTAGGAGAATTAAGCAGCCACATAGTTTTGATAATATATTCAAAGAGCTTTTATTTTATCCCAGTATAATAGAAAAGGTTAAGTCATTATTAGGTAAAAATTTTAGGTTACATAATGGTAAAATGAACTTAAAATCGCCTTCTGCTGGAGATTTAGTGGATTGGCACCAAGATTGGGCCTTTTATCCTCACTCTAACGATGATGTTTTAGCAGTAGGTATTATGTTAGATGATATGACATCAGAAAATGGGACTGTACTCTTTGTTCCTGGCTCTCATAAGGGGAAAATATATAATCATCATCACAATGGTTATTTTGCAGGAGCGATAGATTTAGAAAAAGAAAAAATTGATCTAAATAATATATTTGAAGTAATAGGAAAGGCTGGAAGTATTACTATACATCATGCTAGATTATTGCATGCCTCAAAACCTAATAACTCTAATAGTATGAGAAGATTTTTACTTTGGGAGTTTGCTGCTAATGATGCATGGCCACTTATGGGCATTAATAACTATAATGATTTTAATAAAAATATTATATCTGGAGATATAATTAATACACCTAGGTTGAGTAATGTTCCAGTTAGAATGCCTTTACCCGCTGCACTAAATCAAGGATCTATTTTTGAAAATCAAAAAGTAATTACTAAGAATAAAATAGATATTTTAACTAAAAAATAGTGCTATTTCTATATATATAATTTTTATATGTAATTATTAAATATTATAATTATGACTTAGTCTAGAAATAGGCTACGCTAATTGAAATCAATTTTTTTAATGGGGATTAAAGATATGAAAATTTTATTAACATTATTTATTTCTTCTTTTTTTACTTTATCTGTATTTGCAGATACTACAGATCAAAAATGGATGAATAAAGTAGAAGTGACTAAAAAAGGTGATCATTGTGCAGATGATATTAATTGTTTTAATCGTTATCATCCAGCAATTCCACCGGTAGCTAAAGCAAATCCAGGGGATATTATTATTATTCATTCTAGAGATGCTTTGGATAGTCAATTTAGGTTAGATTCAATTAATGATGATCTTTCAACAGTAGATTTAGGATTAGTTCATCCTATGATGGGACCAGTCCATATAAATGGTGCTAAAAGAGGTGACGCATTAGAGGTTGAGCTTATAGACATTATTCCTGATGAGTACGGCTATACAGTTATTGCACCAGGTTTTGGTTTTTTAAGAGATTTATTTCCAGACCCATACATAGTTAATTGGAAGCTTACAAGAATTGGGGCAGTTTCAGATGGAATGCCGGGTATAACAGTTCCTTTTGAAGCTTTTCCAGGTTCTATAGGAGTTCTGCCAGGTTTACCGGAAGTTGCTGCATGGAAAGCACGTGAAGCTGATTTAGCAGCTGCTGGAGGCGTTGTGCTTGGCCCTTCTACTGGAGGAGCACTTCCTGCTTCTGTATGTGGAGAGGGAGGAAGTCATGCAAATGATTGTCTTAGAACTATTCCCCCTAGAGAAAATGGAGGAAATATGGATGTCCAACAAATGCAAATTGGCACAAAAATTATTTTCCCTTGTTTCATAGATGGATGTGGTTTGTTTGCTGGTGATGTGCATTATGCCCAAGGAGATGGTGAAGTTTCAGGCACAGCAATTGAAATGGGTGCTATTAATGTATATAGAACTAGAATCCTTAAGGGTAAAGGTAAAGAGATGGATATGCCTGTTACAGTAGGTGATGATCAAATTAGAGATATGGAACCTACACGTTACTATCAAACAGTTGGTATTCCTTTAAAAGGTAAGGGTGTAGTTCTGCCTTCACATGCTTATTTAGGTTCTGAAAAAATCACTAATTTAGAAAATTTGTCTGAGGATTTAACTGCTGCAGCACGTCATGCTTTAATTCAAATGATTGACTATATCGTTAGAGAGCATGGCTTAACTAGAGAGCAAGCTTATATTCTATGTTCAGTAGCCGTAGATTTAAGAGTAGGACAAGTCGTTGATGTTCCTAATTTTATAATTACAGCTGTTCTAAATTTGAATGTGTTTGATAAAAACCGTAACTAGTAAAGTTTAATTATTATATATGAGAGGTGCATTGTTTGTGTCTCTCATATGTAGTATAAATATTTTATGTTAAATAGACGTCTCTTACTTAAATTTATAATACTTCCTATTGGTTTCATAACTATGGGGCATGCTCCTTGGGGGCAATGGCAAGTTTATAGAATGCGACATATGTTGCTACTAAGCGTTATTGAGGATCCAGAAAGTTATCCTTTTTCAAAAATTATAATAGAAGCTTTGGAAGAAACTTTACCTGAAGCAAAAGCAAGGCCTGCAAGAGCAAGGGGTTTTGAAAGGGTTTATAATTTACTATCGACTGATCAAATGCCTTTGGTGGTATTATCTAAAAATAATGCAATTTCACTATTATATGGTACAGGTGTATTTAGTGAATTTTCTCCTGTTCGCATGCAAATAGTATACGATTTTGGAGAAATGCTTTTGTTAGCTAGGCCAAAAATGCCGGATAGTCATACATGGCGAATTACAGATGCAATAATTAGGTCTGGAAAATTTACTTCAGTAATTCATAATACTGAAATCCCTGTTCATAATGGAAGTAATGTAAGGCTCCTAAATTTACCTATACCAGATGAGCCAAAGGCCAAAGATGATAAAACCAAAGAAGAGCCTATTCTATAATAAGGAATAGTCTAATCATCATTTAATTAGACTATTCCTAGTTTCATAAAGTAGCTATTTTATGTTAAGATTTTTTCTTAACCCTTTGATTTAATTAAAGCTTGATCGATATCATTAATTATATCTTCTATGTGTTCTATGCCTATAGACAACCTTACATAGGATGGAGTGACACCAGATTTTAATTGATCTTGAGAGTTTAGTTGCGAGTGAGTTGTAGAAGCAGGGTGAATAGCTAAACTTCTACTATCACCTATATTTGCAACATGATATAAAAGTTCTAATGAATCAATAAACTTCTTACCAGCATCTATTCCTCCTTCGATTTCAAAACCTACTAATGCACCAAAGCCACCTTTTAGATATTTATGTACTCTATTTTTATTCTCACCTGAAAATAAGCTTGGATAAATAACTTTAGTAACATCCTTAGATAGAGACAAATGCTCAGCAACTAGTTTTGCATTTTTACATTGTTCTCTAATTCTTAAGGGCAATGTTTCTAATCCTTGAATAAACTGAAATGCATTAAATGGACTCATTGCAGAACCTATATCTCTTAATAAAGTAACTCTAGCTTTAAGTATATAAGCAATTGGACCTAATGGCTTGACAGCTTCAGTCCATACAGCACCATGATAACTAGGGTCTGGGTTGTTTAATAAAGGTTGTCTATCTTTAAAACTTTCCCAATCAAAATTACCACTATCAATTATAATTCCTCCTATTGAAGTTCCATGTCCTCCAATATATTTCGTTGTAGAATGAATTACAATTGCTGCTCCATGATCAATTGGTTTTGAAATTATAGGAGATGCAGTATTATCAATTATAAGTGGAATTCCTAATTTTCTTCCAATATTTGAAACTTCATTTATAGGAAAGATGTTTAATTTAGGGTTAGGAAGTGTTTCTCCAAAATAGGCTCTGGTATTTTCATCAGTAGCTTCCAAAAAATTATTAGGATCTGATGGGTCTACAAAGCGAACTTCTATACCTTGATCTTTAAAAGTATTTGCAAATAAATTCCAAGTTCCTCCGTATACATCAGTTGAACTAACAATATTGTCTCCAGCTTTAGCAATATTTTGAATAGCTATAGCAGTTGCAGATTGTCCGGATGCCGTAGCTAATGCTGCTACACCTCCTTCTAATTCAGCAAGCCTTTTTTCTAATACATCAGTTGTAGGATTCATTATACGTGTATAAATATTACCAAGTTCTGATAATGAAAATAAATTAGAAGCATGTTGAGTATCATTAAATTGATAAGAAGTAGTTTGATATATAGGAACTGCTACAGAACCAGTAGCAGGGTCTGATCTCCACCCACTATGAAGAGCAATTGTTTCTGGTCTAGTGAAGTTAGGCATAATAATCTCCTTTCCCAATAAACTGGGACTAATTATAACTCCAGCTTGTTTATGGAAAGGGTCAAAAAAATTTGGTAAAAAAAACCACACAAATTTCTTTGGTGGTCCCTGACCACCTCTTTAGCAGTATTTATATAGCGCTCGCAAGCTGGAGCTCAAATCAGCGCTATCTTATGCTATTATAAAAAATATTTTTTGTAAAGATTTTTGTACTATAATATAAATTATATTTTATTATTTATA
>Ga0114998_10002943_pt1 | contig 12712 bp, 9 predicted proteins | sample ArcticOcean_MG_C_5_FD_87044 | JGI IMG/M metagenome (GOLD analysis project Ga0114998, IMG submission 87044) | Marine microbial communities from western Arctic Ocean - ArcticOcean_MG_CB4_138 | ecosystem: Environmental > Aquatic > Marine > Oceanic | place: Arctic Ocean: Canada Basin | collected...
CTATCATCTGTGATAATTACCTTATCCGAAAGAATATCATCTATACTCGCATTATTAGTTTCATTATCAAATTGCGTTTTCCCATAGTCTTTTTCTATTTCGCTCTGCGAGATATCTGAACGAGAATCATCTGAACGAGAATCATCTGAACGAGAATCATCTGAATGAGAATCATCTGAATGAGAATCATCACGAGTCATTTGCTGTCTAATTTCTGAATCATCGGCCGGTCTAATCTCTGAATCATCATTTCTTTCAGTCCACATATCATTCATTTCTTGATTATCAGGGTTTCTTTCTACTTCTTCAGGATGAACCATCTCACTATAACTTCTTTCGGGTGATATTATAGCTTCTTGGTCTGAAGATATATTATTTCTCTGCATTAATCTTAAGTTTAGATCGTTCAGTGTAAGTTTTATCGTGTGAATTTCATAATAGAGATATCCACCAATTAATAAAATTATTAAGAATAATAGAATCGTATTAAAATTTAAAAAATCAAGATGAATCTCGCCCATTTGAAATTTAAAACTTTTTTTATTTACTATTTAAACTTAAAGAATAAGTCTTTTTAAAATAATAAATGAGTGATCAACCTCCAAAAAAAAAGAGAGGTAGGAGACCTAAAAATAAGATTATCTCAAATATCAATCCTGTTTTTGATAGTAATGGTTTAGATGACATTCTCATTGCATGTATAAAGAAACCGAAATCACTTATTAATGTTGAAGATGAAACGATAGTGGGGACAGATGCTTTAGGTGATTCATTTCAGGAATATGAATCACTGAAAAATAATAAATGCTGGAATTGTAGTTATGATATAGAAGGTGAAGTATATAGTTTCCCCGTAAGTTATTATAATAATGTATTCAATGTAAATGGTAATTTCTGTTGTTACGAATGTGCGGGAAGATATATTTACGAAACATATAACGATAAAGAATTTTGGGATAAATATTATTTATTAAATTTCTATGTAAATATGAAATGTAATACAACTGAGAGAATAAACATACCTTTATCTAAATTAAGATTAATTGATTATGGTGGTGATATCACTAAAGAAGAATATATAACATCTAAAAATATTACATATGATTGTTACGTCCCACCCACGGTTTATGTAAATAATCTTTATTATAATAAAGATATCGCGAATATCAAAGAAGGTGAATTTAAATTATTCAGGAAGAACAAGAAACAGAATAATTTCAAAAAATTTGATTTATCTTGATCAAAGAAGTTCAATAAATAAAACACTCTTAATCATGCCGTGCAGTATCTGTCGCCAAACTGGTCACAACCGATCAACCTGTCCGAGACTAAATCATCTGCCACAGGATCAAGGTCTTCCTTTTCCTCCCCTACTGTCTAGCGGTCCTATCGCGAGGCCCATTGTAATAAGAAACACAGTTATCGCACCACAACCTGATCGCCGGTTCAGGGTGACGCAACGTTGGAGAAAGAATATCCGTCTTGTCATTGATGATATCAAGTTCTTAAAGATTGCGGCTCTCTCTATTGATCTAGGATATGATGATCCGCGTATCTTTTATCCTTCTTGGTTAAAAACGCGGACCCGTAATATCAACTATCTGAAAGGACTAATGCGTCGTCATCGCCCCGATATTCCTTCTGGTGCGGCTGTTTATGTGATTCATTGTGTGAAGAATGCTTGTCAGATATTTCACCTTGAGCAGAACCCGGAACAAGATCAGACGCAGCAAGCCCAGCGCACAGATCTACAAGTAGTTAATTTAGTAAATCTGAGAGATACGAATTATCTTGTTTATTGGGTCGTGGGAAATTATATGGTAAGTGAGTTGGATACTCAAGTCAATAATATTAAATTTATGGGTTTAGCACTGAAATCAGGGAAATTTCCTCTCAAAACAATGACTGGTCATCGGTTTTATCTTGTACCTCATCGCCTGGATGTAGCACCGCCATATCATCCTGAAACAGATAAACAGTTCTTTATTGAGCCTTATCTTCAGATAAATATTCACGATGGATCGGGTGATACTATTTATATAGACGATAAAGATAAACTTTCAGAACTAAATAAATGGAAGTTTAATGCTCTGAAACTGGATTACCTACTCAGAGAGGTCATCAAATTAGGTGGGAAGAATAATGATGTTCTGGAATGTGTTCTTGATCTTCATGAAGATATTCAATTAGATACGGTTAATGAATGGTTAAAAGATGTTGCGGGTATTCCGTCAGTCTTTACGAATCTTACTTAGTTGGTCTAAGTCTAGATAATGTCGTTTGTAATTCTTCTTTCGTTGGTGGTTCAAAGTTATTATTATTTTTTATCTTTTTCTTCGGGATATGTTTTCCTTTCTTTAGTACTACATTTCGCAAATCTGAAGCATTTATCTTTGGAATATTAGTAGTATTGTTATTAGGTGGGGCACCCGGGTGCATGGGCGGAAAGGGTGGCGGAAAGGATGGTGGCGGTGGCGGTGGTGGCGGTGGTATATTGTAGCCATCTAAACGTTTCTGACGATCTACAGCCTCTCTGGGAACTCCCATTTTTAACATTTTATCATATTTATTAGGTAATCTTTTATCTTTGTTCTCATCTTTGTTCTCGTCAATAAATGAATATTCGCTTAAATGAGTAGGTGTTTTTATTTTACCTTGTAATAGAGTCCACTGAAACCATATATTATCTTCGTTTAACCAGACGCCCTCCAGTTCAATGATAAAAGTACCATACGTATATTTATCTATCTTCTCTATCGGTGCTTTAGATTCATTGAATAATAATGTATTACTTGTCAGTTTAAGGCGAAGGCATTCATTAAAATCTGTATTTTTTAAGAAATCATTTACAATATAATCATACTTATATTTATGATAAACACAATCATAAATATGCTTTAGATTTTTATAAAAAACTTTTTGTGATTTATCATTCTCCATATTCTGAAATGAAATATCTATGATTGATTTATTATTAGGTGTCTGTTGTATCCCATAAGGAGTAAATAATAAGGGAGTCTGAAAAATACATTTTAAATAATTATTATTCTTTTGTAATCGTAAAGGAACAAATGTAAATTTATCGGAATATTTGAGCGGTTTCTGAATACAAAGACTATATTTTTTTAAATTTTCAGAGTGATGAATAATCATCTTTAGTATACTATCATAATATTTACTTAAATAATATTATTTCACCTACCTGCGGAGAGCCCTCTCTCACCACGCCACAAGTCGCACGCAGCAGTCGCTGTGGACACAGTTTCACCGGTCCGTAGGTTTACATAGAATGAGCCAGGGGTGGTTTCACCTGATGCTGCTGGGGGATCTAGGAGATCTTCGTGTTGTGCCCACAGTGGTGGCCATATTTTCCAATTATTGGCCGTGATCTTTCCACGGCAAAGGGGACAGGTCTTGGTGTGGGAATGCCGTTCTTCCGCGAGCCAGGTACCAACGCACGCTTCATGGAAAGTATGCCCACACTGAAATGATCTCAATGAATTTTTTTCCGGTAAGGGGGGTATCGGCTTCTTGCTCTCTATCCATCCCGGATAAATTTCTTGCAGACAGATACTACATTCCTCCCTGTCATCTGATTCAACGTCCAAAAGCTCTAAATCCCTTGAATTCATCCATAACCCCAATTCGTATGGTTCATCGTCTTTTATACCATGTACCGATAGGGGTATCATTGCCCCTATTTTCTCTGTGGTGCCAAGATCAGATGGATCTCTTGTGGCACATCGGTGTAGGCCTCTCGTGTTGTGCATGCGACTATCTGACCGCATATCTTCTCTGTATATGTCCCAATATGCCTGTCCGTCCACGATTGAGCTGGGTGGTGCTAATTTGATAGCACTAATCGTATCAAGGGTAGGATTGGGTTTTCTATCGGCTTCCGGGATTAAATGCTGTCGCCAGTCTCTCTCCTGCAGTTTGGCGTACTCCTGTATCAACCAAACGAGATGGTTGGAGAACACTGATGCGCGTGAAATCGTCTCAGCTGTTATCCTAAGTTTCTTGCCCTCGTACTTATTGAGAACATCATTGACTAATTTCTTGGGTGCGGCAAGGTCCTCTTCCGGTAGATCGTATCTTATGGAAGCCTCAACAGCAGCACTCTGCCAATAATCTCTCATGGCCTCCCCGATATCGTCCAATCCACCTGCGACTTGATGTTTTATACTTGAACGATGCTTTCTCTTAGGTCTCTTAGTTCTCTTAGGTCTCTTAGGTCTCTTAGGTCCCTTAGTTATCTTAGGTCTATCCGGTCTATCAGGTCTCTCAGGTCTCTCAGGTCTATCAGGTCTCTTAGTTCTTTTAGTTCTTTTAGTTTTTTTTCTTTTTCTTTTAGTTCTCTTAGATTTCGCCCCACCGACTTTTGGATCTTTTACTGGTTGCTTATATTTCATATTTAAATAATTTCCAATTATAACGATAATATCGTAATTAAGAGAAGCGAAGACACAAGGATCACCTGAATCACTTAAACCAGTAGCGAAAGCTAATAACTGATGAGGGATAAAATTTTGTGGAGTTTTGTTATCCATTGCTTCATCTGTCGAGGAAACCGTGGTTGCCAATTTTACTAACTTCCGTGTTTCATCGGTTAATAAATCCATAATGATAGATCCCTCTTCCATTCCCCATGCTCTTTCTGCCTCATGGTGTATTAAATCTTTTAAGAAGGGCGTTGGACGTTTTATCGCCCCCAGCTCCGTGAACCATTCGGTTATTGCTCTTACTTTTTTATTATATTTAATTTCCGATTCATCAAGCTTTTTATTTTTTAAATATAATTTATATAAGAAATTGACATCCATTTGCGACCAATGTACCCACTCGCCGCTATAGTGGTGGACGGACATAATTGGTTGATATGTATATCCGGCCAATAAAAAACTTGTAGTGAAACGATGATATGAACCCCACTTACTTGGTGATCCGGTCACGTCTGTATTAGTTAAGATACCTATTAATTTCCCATAATCCAGACTTATCATTCTAAATTTAATTTGGGTTGGATCAATATCTTCTTTAAATTTAAATTTGTTGATGTCGGTATCATATATTAAATAATCACATGAAAAGAATTGTGAAATTAATTGTTTCATCCATATATTACTTAAATAATATTTAATTATACTTATAAATAAATGTCAAAGGAGCCGAATGGTCAAGTCAAGTGTAGATATATAACTTCGGATAAATTAAGTCCAAAAAATTTAAGATTCAAGTGTTATCAATGTGAAGATATGAGCGTTACTAAGAATTCAGAGAAAACATATATGGAATGTTCGGATTTAGATAAAGATAATCCTTGTTTTGGGTATCTTACTGTTGGATATTTAAAATCAGATCAGGTACATATTACGACCCCAATAATGAAATGTTTATTCGGAGTTCAGAAAAAGGGAGATAGTAATTTTCAGATGAATTTACAATTTACAGATTTAGAAGAAAATCCTTATATGAAACAATTTTATGAGTTTGTTGAGAATTGTGAATTTCATGCGATGAAGCGTCTCGGTTTAACCGAGAATGATTCTGATCGGTTTATTTCTCAAATCTATCATGACAAGAAAGGAATGTATGAACCTAATTTAAATGTGAAGCTTCCCTTTCAATATAATAAATTCTTAATTGATTTATATTCTGATCATTCTTCGGGAGTCAATATCTTTTCAATTAATAAGTTTCAGAAGATGGAGTGTGATTTATATATAGATCGTATCTGGCGAATGAATGATAAATTCTATATGAAATGGAAATGTAAAGTCATTCATATTGTTTAGAATGCGTTTTAGTTTAAATTTATCTTTCTATACTAAAACTATTAAATGAGTATTTTGAGACACGATGAAATTAATTTTAAAAAAATCAATTATAAAAAACCCGATAAACAAGGTATGATTTATTATTCGGCAATTGATTATGATAATAATCCTTTCTATTTACAGACACCAAGATTACGGTTAACTAATTCTGGAGTAGATGTGATAGAGAGTAAAAATAATAATTTAGAGTTGACACCCTTAAATAATGATTTTTCATTTTATGATAGTTTATTGAATTTGGACGAATTAAACGTAAAACGTACTTTTGAAAATAATAAAGAGTGGTTTGGTAAAGAAATACCATTAGAAGTTATAGATAACATGTATAAGCGGAATAATAAACCCGTAAAAAAAGATAGTAATCCTCAATTCGGATTCAAGATACCCATGATAAAAGACAGGGTTCAATGTCAGATCTATGATCAAAAACGTAATACACTTGATTTAAAGACAGTTAAAGAGGGTTTAGAATGTGTTTGTATTTTACATGTGAAAGGATTGAAATTTTTAAAGCAGCATTATTATTTAGATTTCTATGTTTCTCAGATAAAGGTATTTTTAGAGGGTGATCTAAAATATAATATTTTAGATAATTATTCTTTTAATGATGTAGAAGAAGAAGCGAATGAATTGAGGGAGTTGGAACGAGATTTAATGTTAGATGAAGGTTATTTAGACAGTCTAAGGAATAAAGAAGAAGAAGAAAAACTAAAAGCAGAAGCTAAACAAAAAGCAGAAGCTAAACAAAAGTTATTATCCGAATTAGAAATCAATAAACAAGCATTTGATGAATATGGATTAAAAATCAAGGAATTGGAAAACGCGATCCAGTCATTTAATTAATTTGTAATTTCTCTTAAATTTTTTTTTATTTCTATATATATATAAAATGGGATCTGATTTAATGGACTGGTGTAATGATAATCAAAATATATGTATTTTTGTTCTCTTAGTAATTGTCCTCCAGTGTACTGGATATTTATCACGGATCTTAAATATGTGTGGTCTAGAAGGTTTTGAAGCGGGCATTTTGTCCGGTGGTATTGTTGCTTCAGAACCTCTTGGTCAAAATGAGGGGCAGCAGGCTGTTTCTGGTTTAGGTAGAACGCCTTCAACTTGCTATCCTCAGCAGAAATTAAAACCTGAAGATCTTTTACCGACCGACGAGAATAAAGCAATTCAGGAATTTAATATCGCTAAACCTGTTGGCGAAGGTACGTTACAGGGTGTTAACATGCTTGATGCCTCTTATCACGTCGGCGTTAATACCGTTGGACAGAGTTTAAGAAACGGAAATCTTCAGTTAAGATCCGAACCCCCGAATCCTCAGGTTAACGTGAGTCCGTGGATGAATTCTACGATTGGACCTGACCTACCCCGCAGACCGTTAGAGGTTGGAGAGAACTGTGGTACTGCTTAAGACACCTTTAAATTTGATATAGTATTTAAAAATTAATTATAGATTATATTTATAAATGGAAGATAAATTTAAGTCAAATCCTTATAATTCTAAGAATGTTTTTCTAACTCGTGATGATGTTAGTAATATTATGAAATCTCTTAATATTACTAATTTTAAATGTAATAATTTAAGTCTTTATCAGACGGCATTTGTTCATAACTCTTATACTCGGTTAAAAGGTTATGAAGAATATAATAAACCCGATGATGCAATTGAGTTACAAGATGTCTCTTATGAGACATTAGAATTTATTGGGGATGCTTTCTTAGGTAATGTTATTGCAAATTATTTATATAACCGATATTTTCATAAACATGGTCGTCAAGAAGGATTCTTGACGAAACTTAAGATCCGATTTGTTTGTGGTGACCAATTGGCATATTTATCCAAATGTTTAGGATTCAATAAATATATTATTATCTCAAAACATATTGATGATAATCGCACAGGTAGGACAAGTAGTAATATTTTAGAAGATACATTTGAAGCATTCATAGGTGCTTTATATCACGATAGCGGAAATTTTAAATTAGTTGAACAATTTATCATTGCTACAATTGAAAAATATGTAGATTTTGGAGAAACGATCTTATATGATAATAATTATAAAGATCAAATCTTAAGATACTTACAGCATAATTATAAAGTATATCCGACATATGAAACAGAGAAAGATGATCGTGATAATACATACACCTGTAAAATTTATAAAGAAGATGATTATATTGAAACGGGTAGAGGTAATAGTAAAAAGAAAGCAGAACAAGAAGCTTCTAGGAGAGCATTGATTCAATATTGTGTTATTTCTGAATAATTTTTAAATGAATAGTATTATAATCACTTATGACAGAAGAAGAAAATATTATTAATTTTGAACCCGAACCAGCATTAGATGAGGAAGAAGGACCTACTTATTCCCCTGATTCCCCAAGACCTGATCCTGATTTAGAAGAATCTGATGGCGAAGAACCTAGAGATCCAAGTGCAGAAATTATACAAATGGAAGATTTAGATGATGCTACGATTTCTCAGCATAGAAAGGGTTATGTTAAATATATTAATGAAATTTTTTATGAGAAAATTAAAGATCTTGAGACAAATAGTTCATTAAAAGTTTATCAGGTTTTAGTACAAAATTATTTAGCATTGAATACACCCTATAGAGGCCTATTAGTTTATCATGGACTCGGGACAGGTAAAACTGCCACAGCTATTTCATTAGCAGAGGGATTAAGTAGCAAGATGAGAATTAATACTCTTTTGCCAGCTAGTTTAGAGGGTAATTTTATAGGAGAGATAATGGGTGATCCTATCAAAGGAAAAATGGGATGGGGTGAAGAAATTAATATTAAAAACAAATGGAAATTTTTTAAATTATCGGATATCAATGATGAATTTAAAGAAAAATATAAATTAGACGGCAAAATTCTAAGAAGTATACAGAACGCCACGGCGAGAGAGTTAGATCACGATGATAAGAAAAATGCTAAAAGTATTAGAGGATTATATGTCCCCGATAAAGATGGCCAATCCTATGAAGAGTTAGATGATCTTCATAAGATATTCCTGACACAAGAAATATTTTATTTAATAAAGACAAAATATAATTTTATTCATTACAATCCCTTTCCTAAAGTGAAATCTTCGTCAATCAAAGAATTTGAAGGTGATTCTGATGAAGAAGATGAAGATTTGTATCTTTTAGATGAAGAAGAGAAGAAAAAAACATTAACTTACAATCAAACGATGGTAAAAGATTTAGAAAAAAGATTAAAATTTAATAAGAAGACTTTCAACGTAGACTCTCCCTTTTATGGAGAATGTGTTATTGTGGATGAAGTTCATAATTTTGTAAGAGAGATATTAAATCCATCTTCAAAACCTAGTAAAGTTTTTTATGAATGGATTGTCAATGCTGAAAATGTAAAATTAGTCTTTTTATCGGGAACACCTATTATAAATAAACCAGCAGAGATCGCCGTATTATATAACATGTTAAAAGGATTAATCAAGATATATAGTTTTACAATACAGACGAATATGGATATTGAACAAGTTACGAAGAGATTCAATCATATTTTCTATGAAAATAAAAAATCAGATATAGAATTATTTTATGTAGAAAGAAAGAAAGGAAAAATAGTTATCTCATTCATCCAAGAACGCACTAATTTTGAATCGGTTATGGATCCCTCAGATAATATAGTTTATACTGTTCAGAGTAAGAAAGAGGGATTAAAAACTTTTGATGATTTTATCACTGAAATATATAAAGGATTACACGAATTATTCAAAGATGAAGATATTATACCGAATAAAGCGTCTTTTGATGAGATGAGTCCCGGAGGTAAAAACAGTATATTGAAGGGGAAACCTGTAATTTATGATAAAAATTTAAAGATTACTTTTAATCGGAGACAGAAATTATTTGAGATTCTGGAAGATGATATCTTAACTGATATGACAAATAATGATAATTTTATGAGTTATTTTTTTGAAGGATCATCTGAAATACCTGAGAAAAAAAAGATACTCATGAAGCGTATGTTAATGGGTTTAACATCTTATTATCCAATTGATCGCTCATCTATTGTAGACATGCCTAATGTAAAGGATCCCGAATATATATCAGAAGAATTAAAAAATCATAGGATCGTTGAGAATATGAATGTTGTACCCTGTATGATGAGTCAAACGCAATTTGAAAAATATCTTGAAGTTTATAGCAAAGAAAAATCAATGGATGCATTTGCTAGAATGAATAACTATGAAGACACACCATTTCATTATCACATGAGGACAAGACAAACCTGTAATATTGTTTATGCCGATGATGATTTTAGAACAACAAAAAAAACTGATGAAAATGATGATGAAATTGAACGCCTTAAAACTCGTAGCTTCCAAAAAATATTAGATGAAACGAGTCTCGGTCTAACCAAGGATCTGAAAAATTTATCACCTAAAATGTTTGCGATTATGAATAATATAAATAAGTTTACTATTGAGACAGATCAGGGGAGAGTACCTACTGGTAAGATATTATTTTATAGTGATTTTAGATCGGATGGTGGCTCAGAAGCATTTGAGTTAATGCTAAAAAGCAACGGCTATGAAAAATTTGACAATAAAGATCCTCAAGAAGAAAAAGGAAAGAGATATACTTTTATTACGGGTGCCGAGGGGCAACAAGAAAGAAGTATTAATAAAGAAAATTTCAATGATAAGAAAAATAAATATGGAGATTATATTCAGATAATGATTATCTCTTCGGCTGGAGCTGAAGGAATTTCGTTAACCTGTGTAAGACAAGTTCATATTTTAGAACCTTTCTGGAATTATGTAAGAATGGATCAAGTCTTGGGCAGAGCAATTCGTATGAAATCTCACGTAGATCTACCTAAAGAAGATCGGAATGTTGAGCAATATTTATATCTGAGTGTTTTACCTCAAGGTCTGAATTTAGAAAGCGTTTACCAATCGCTTAAATCTGATCCTCATCAAACTTGGACGATTCCAGAGTTTGAAGATAATGAAGTAAAAAGTGAATTAAGTAAATCGGAAAATAGAGAATTCAAAGAAATATTAGATAGTATTATTCGTATTAATGTTGATACAGGCGGAGAGTCAGCAGATAATCATTTATTTGAAATTATGGAGCGTAAATATAAAGTTTCATTAGAAATTAGTAGTATCATTAAAGAATCATCTTTAGATTGTATCCAACATACAAGAGATGATCCCGAACTAAATGATAAATGTATACGATTCTCTGATAAATTATCAGGAGAAATCGCTTATTTCCCAGGTATATCATCTAAGGTCTTAGAAAATATTGATATTATACAATTGAAAGCTAAATATCTATATCATATTAAACCCAATGTATATGTTATATCGGCATCAAATGATCAAGGGAATAATCTCTATATTTACTATGAATATTCAAAAGGTAAAGATGATAAAGAACCCGACATCAGATACATACGAGAAAAAGGTAGAAGATTATGTGATGTTTATATCGATACTATGATGGTCTTAAACTATGTATCAAAAGAACATCCCTATAACCCGAAGTTAGGTAAAGAATTCTCGGTATATCAAGAAATATATACATTACGTGATAATATTATTGATGAATATATATCGGTTGATAAATTCCCTCCCTTAGATAAAGTTATTCTAAGGGATTCATTAAAAGGATACAAATTGAAATATAATATAAATGATACTTTCTATTACATGGGCACCGATAGCATCTTACCCGATAAATGTATTCAGAGGATTTATCCTTATCAGATATACGAAGAAGATAATTATAAGACTGAAAATATTAAACCTAGAGTAATATTTAACGGAGATTTATATATTCAAGATTAACGACTCAGTTCCCGATAATATTTTCGGATCAAATTAAATATAAAATATATATTATTAACTAATAATGAGTGAAGATACTATTCATAAATGTAATATTTGTCGGTTAGCAGATGAATTAAATTCAGAAGAGATTCCCTTTTGGTCCAAGAAAAATGAAAATTATTCACCTTATCCTAAAATGATTACGTGTGATGCTAATTATAGTCTCAAGAATGAAGATTTAAAACAAATAGTACCCGAATTAGAGGAGAATTCATTAGAAGCACTCTTAACATTAGGCGAAGATAATAGTAATAAATTTGTTTTTTATTGGGCTACTACTCCTCAAAAAGATATTCATAATATTTTAGGTCCCGAAGAAGCATATGGAAAGTATGAAAATCATGGTCTCGTTAAATCTAATGAGAAAGGTGAAGTTATCTTGAAATTTAACACACCCCAACCCTACTCCGAAAAAGGTAAGACGAATCCAAGACATATTCATTATCTCTTAGAGAGTTCAGATAAAACCTGGTTACCTTTAAAAACCATTCGTATTATTAGCAGTATATCACTGGAATATTTAGATGAACGACAAAAATCAAAAGATATGATCATCTTAAATGCATTACCCGAAAAATATTATCAAAAAGATAAAATACCTGGTTCTTATAATTTACCCTTAGAATCACTTGTTAAATTAACATCTGAAAGCAAATCAAGGAGAATTAAAAAATTTATCAAATCAGTTTTAAAATACTATCCTACTCTTGAATCTTTAGTGAATGATAAAAAAATGAAACTTGAAGATGTTCCCATTATTACCTATTGTGCTCATAGCAAATGCGACGCCTCCGAAAAATTAATAGACGAACTTTATGAATGTAAATTTAATATGACCCAAGAATTTAAAGGAGGAATACAAGAATATAATAAAAATAGATCATTTTTTCCCGAGGGTGAAGAAGTTCTAGATGAAGAAGTTCTAGATGGCGATGATGATGAAGAAGTTCTAGATGGTGATGATGATGAAGTAGTAGATCATGAAGAAATA
>Ga0114998_10002949_pt1 | contig 12704 bp, 14 predicted proteins | sample ArcticOcean_MG_C_5_FD_87044 | JGI IMG/M metagenome (GOLD analysis project Ga0114998, IMG submission 87044) | Marine microbial communities from western Arctic Ocean - ArcticOcean_MG_CB4_138 | ecosystem: Environmental > Aquatic > Marine > Oceanic | place: Arctic Ocean: Canada Basin | collected...
AGATTTGATATATATTTCAGGTACATTTGGGGTACATTTCACCTAATTTCACTTAAAAAACACAGTAAAAACAGTTACTTATTATATTTTATTAAGCAGTAATGATTATCCACCGAAAAAATTTTATATTAATCGGAATAAGATAATATTTTAATGTTTCGTCATTAGGTTTTGCGTCCTCTGGAATTTCTGACCTTCCACCGTAAGTTTTAATTTTAGGATCTTCAGCAAAGCCAATATTTCACCCAAAGAAACTCAACAATAAGATTAATAGAATTTTTTTCATGAACCCAAGACTAACAAATCCTAAATCAAGTGTCTAGGTGATGGAATTAACTAATATTAAACAGGATTAAAGAAGACTGAGGAGTGGCTATTGATTAAAGATAATAAGCTTTAAGTTTAAAACGATCTTGATAACGATACATTCGCTGCTTGATCAGAGTTTTTACTTAAAGATTGATTGGCATTAAACTTTAAATCAAAGCCATTAATATTTTTAGAGATATCAAATCCAGCTTTTAGATCTTCAGATCCATCAAGACTCATTGCATATTCTGTCTCACGTTTAGATTTAAAGTTAACAGATACATTTATAATATCAGTTTGCTCACTTTCGTTACCTTGAATACGTTTGTAACTAGTTATGATATTTAAGTTATTGATTGTAATATATTCAAATCCAACCACTGATGTGATTAAATGATTTGAATTTGCACCTTGAGTATAAGTATAAATTGTTGAAGTATCTGATACATAATTCATTTTAGCTTCTGATGAATTGCTAAAATCCATTCCATATTCAATAGATCCAAAAGGTTTAAATTTATTGTCATTAAATTTAACAATATCACTAATTTGTAGTCCAACGGACGCTAATCCACTTTCAATAGATTGTTTAGCATAAGATAGAGCATCGGTGCCTGTCTCAGAATAAGCATCAAGTTCTGTGTAACCTAAATCAACACGTGCAATAGGCGTTAAATTAAAGTCCCCTTTATCTAAAGTTTTTCCATAATTAATGGAGCCAAATATTTGTGTTCCATTTCTTGATCCAGTTAAAGTATCAGCTCCACTTATTCTTGTTAAATCACTTTCAATTAAACCAACCCCAATTAATCCTTCAATAAAATTATCATCATTTAATGGACGAGTTCGGTAAACAGAGAAATTGATATTTTCACTATCAATTTTGCTTCCACTGGATCCTACATCCGTATCGCTTTTGCCATACTGAATAGCAAAGCCTAATAAATCATTATCATTTAATTTTGTATCAAAACCAATTGCAAGAGCTTGACCATCAGTTTCACTTGAAGATGAGCCTAAACTATCTCCTATTTTAGATTTACTAATGGAACCTTCTGACCAACTAGACCAATTATCAGGGATGATGGATTTATCATTTTTAACTAAAAGCTCATTTGTGAGTGATGTTAATATAGCATTCCCAAAATCTAATTTAATATTTTGTTTTGATAAATTTTCATTACCTTTATTTTGTCTTAAATAACTTAATCTACTTGAAACTGTGCTAGTTGATTGAATAAAAAAAACTTTTGCTAACTGAGATTGTACATCAATTGAGCCTATTACATCTTTATCTGTGGTTGGGTCAACAGCAGTATTAAAAAAATCTGATGTTGGGGTTACGGCAAATCCAGTGACACCTGTAAAAGTAGATATCATCGCTGTAGCACCGCTAAACATGGTACTAAAATTTGTTACATTAGATGCGTCCCAACTTCTAATATATTGGTTAAAATTTGTTGCACTAAAAAACATATAACTCATATCCGTCACTGCAGCTGTGTTCCAGCTACCAATATCTTGATTAAAAGTGGTTGCACTAACAAACATATAACTCATATACGTCACTGCAGCTGTGTTCCAGCTACCAATATCTTGATTAAAAGTGGTTGCACCAAAAAACATATAACTCATATCCATCACTTTACTTGTATCCCAACTACCAATATCTTGATTAAAAGTGGTTGCACTATAAAACATACGATTCATATTCGTCACTTTACTTGTATCCCAACTACCAATATCTTGGTTAAAATTTCTTGCATTTCCAAACATACGATTCATATTCGTCACTTTACTTGTATCCCAACTGCTAATGTCTTGATTAAAAGACCCTTGACTTATAAAAGCCCTTGATAAATCTGTTAATTCAGAGACATCACAAGTTGAGACATCATCATCTGTTGTGTCCCAGCCTTTAATTTCTGTTAATGTAATTGGATTTGAATGATCAACAGCTGTAACTCCACTACCAGCTCTGCCACCAATATCGAATTGTACAGTATCAACTACACAATCTGCGTAAGCTTTAGGAATTAAAAAATTAAATAAAATTAAATAAGTTAGAAAAACTAAAAAAGTTTTTTTATATGAGAATGTTTTGTTTAATACCATTGTTGTATCAATTGTTTGCAACTAATGGATTTTTTTAATTTACCTTAGTAGTACAAAATAATATTTTTTTTTATCATAAAAAATTTTTATAAAATATATATAAAATATCTAAATATACAATTGGCAATATAGTTTTGGGGGTATACCCCTCTTCTTCAAAGATTTGATATATATTTCAGGTACATTTGGGGTACATTTCACCTAATTTCACCTTAAAAAATTATTAAAAACAAATACTTATTCTATTTTATTAAGCATTAATAGAGATGTTTTTTCATTTAACTAATTTCATCTTGTTTTGTGTCTGAGCAATCAAACCAAATTGTTTTTAAATTTGTATATTGATCGTGTGCATGAATACCATTATCACGTCCACCAAATCCTGATTGTTTATAACCTCCAAAAGGTGTAGTTGCATCACCCTCTCCAAAGCAATTTACAGTGACAGTGCCAGCTTTAATATCTCTAGCAGCTCTCATTGCTTTTTTATTATTAGATGTAAACACTGACGCAGTTAAACCATAGGGCGTATCATTAGCAATTTGAATAGCCTCTTCGTCACTTGAAACTGTAATAATAACTAAGATGGGTCCAAAAATTTCTTCTTTTATTAGTTTAGAATTATTTTTTGAATTAGTGCATTCAAAAATTGTTGGCAATACATATTTATTATCTTTTGTTTGTCCACCTAATATGAGTTTTAATTTTTCTTTTTTGGCTATTTTTAAATAATTTTCTACTTTTTTAAAATGCTCTTTGCTAACTAGAGTTCCTAGATTATAATTAGGATTAGTAGGATCTCCCGTTTTCCAATCTCGAGTTCTTGCAATTATTTTTTTTATCAATTTGTCTTTAACTTTTTTATGGACTATTAACCTAGAAGAAGCGGAACAATTCTGCCCCATATTCCAAAAAGCACCACTTGTAACATTTTTTGCTATATTGTCTAAATCTTCTGCATCTTCTAAAACAATAGCTGGATTTTTTCCACCACATTCTAAAGTAATATTTTTTAAATTTGAATTTGATGAATATTCTAAGAATTTCTTTCCAGTTACTGTAGAACCTGTAAAAGAAACCATATCTATATCTTTATGTAGGCCAATAGCTTTTCCTATTTTATTGCCAAGACCCAATACAACATTAAAAACACCATCAGGAACTCCTGCATCTTTTGCTAATTCAGCAATCCTTAAAGAAGTTAAAGATGTTTGCTCGGCTGGTTTGACAATTATACTATTACCGCAAGCAAGTGCTGGACCTATTTTCCAGGCTAACATTAGCATTGGAAAATTCCACGGTAATACACATCCCACAACACCGACTGGCTCTCTTATAATTATGGACATTGCATCATGACCTACTGGAGCTACCTGATCATAAATTTTATCAGCTAATTCTGCATGCCATTTTATAGCATTTATTGTTTCAGGAAGATCTATGGTAATTATGTCTCTTATTGGTTTACCACTGTCTATACATTCTAATACACAAAGTTCATTTTTATTTCTTTCAATTAATTTACAAAGTTTTATAAGAATATTTTTTCTTTCTGAGGGGTGTAACCGACTCCATCTTCCGTCTTCAAAGGCTTCTCTTGACTTAAGAACCGCTAAGTCTAGATCTTTTTCATTACTACAATGTAATTTATTAATAATTTTATTTGTATTTGGGTCTATGTTATTGATAGTTTCTTTACCTAAAGACTTTTTAAAACCTCCATTAATAAAATGGTTTGAGGGATAATTAATATTTTTTGCAATTGATTGAAACTCCTTATGAGTTAATAGATCATTCATAGTTATTTTCCTTTCTTTATGTTATCAAAAGTCTGATTCATAGTTATCACAACTCTTTCTATTATTCTTTTTTCATCTTTATTTAGTATTCTAAGTGGCAACCTCGGTGGTCCAACTGGCATTCCCTGAATTTCCATACAAAATTTAACTGACTGTACAAATTTACCTCCATTTTCTAATAAATCTAGTAAAGGGAGAAGAGTTAACATAATCTCTCTTCCTAAAATAAAATCTCTTTTTAGAACGCAGGCTTCATAAAGAGCAATATGTATTTCAGGAGCGAAATTAGAACCCGCGCAAACCCAAGATCTAGCTCCCCAAGCAAAGAATTCAAGAGCTTGATCATCTGCACCACATGAAATTTGAATCTGTGGGAAATCCTTAGCTAATAGATGGAGTTTGGAAGGGCTTCCTGAACTTTCTTTTATTGCAAAAAAATTTTTACTTTTTGAAACTGTATCTAAATAATCTCTTCCCATTTCAGATCCCATTTTTCCTGGAAAATTGTATAGCAATATAGGCATATCTACTGATCTATCAATGGTAAGAGCGTGATTAGCATTTTCTTTTTGTGTTGGTTGTGAATATGGAGGGCTAGTGATAAGTATTGCATCGTATTGAAGATTTTTTGAAGCTTTAGCTAAAAATACACAATCTTCGGTTCTTAAAGACCCAACTCCTGCAACTAAAGGAATTTTATTTTTTACAATTTTTTTTGCAAATTTTAATATCTCAATTCTTTCAGATATTGATTGTGCATAGTATTCTCCTGTAGTGCCTCCAATAATAATTCCATGAACCTTACTAAGAACAAGATGATTTAAAATTTTTTCTAAATTATTAAAATCAATTTTAAAATCTTCTTTATAAGGAGTAACAATAGGTGTAAAAATTCCATCAAAATTCATATTATTAACTTATCTCCTCTATTGGCTCACCTAGAACTTCATAATTAGGCTCAACTCCAAGACCAGGTAAATCTGAGGCATACATAAATCCATCTTTTATTATTGGTCCACCTTTTGCTATTTCAACGTCTGTATATTCATGAAAAGCAGATGATTGAAAATGATATGCTTTTGGAGTGGAATGAGCTAAGTGCGCTATAGCTGAAGTTGCTATTTCACCTCCCCAAGCATCTTCTATAGTCATATGAATACCGAGAGTGACACATAAATCTCTAAATTGTTTTGATTTTGTTAAGCCTCCAATTCTATTTATTTTTAGATTAACAACATCCATAGCGTTATCATTATAACCTCTTATAAGCATATTAATGCTGTCCATGCATTCATCTAAAATAAATGGATGATTTGAGTGCTTCCTAATAGACAGACATTCTTCATAACTAGTGCAAGGCTGTTCTAAATACAATCCTATGTCTTTTACAGCACTAACGACTCTCATGGCTTCGTGTTGCAACCATCCACAATTAGCATCAGCATTTAAAACATTTCCCTTATTAAGTTTTTCAGAGACTTTAATAATTCTTTCAATATCTTCTTGAACTTCTGCTCCAACTTTCATTTGAAACTGCTTAAAGCCTTGTTTTTGATAGTCAATTATATTTCGTACCATTTCATCAGGCTCTCTTCTGCTAATAACTTTAAAGAGCTTTACATCTTTATTTAACATACCCCCCAAAAGTTTATAGACTGGATATGAAGTTTTTTTTCCTAAAATATCCCAACAGGCCATATCTATAGCTGATTTTGCATAAGGATGTCCATTGAGAGATTCATCCATTATCATATTAATTGAATTAATATCTGTTGGATCTAAGCCGATTAAATTTTCAGAAATTTTTGCAATTCCAACCCTAGCACCTTCTGCAAAAGCTGGTAAATAAGAGGGTCCAAGTGGACAAGTTTCACCAACACCAATAATTCCGATATCAGTTTCAATTGTTATAACCGTACTATCAAAAGAAGCAAATGATTGCTTTGCCCAACTATAACTTCCTTCTTTCATAGGAAGATCTACTTTAAATATTTTTATTTTTTTTATTTTCATAATTTTACCTCTTTCATTTTTTTTAAAGAATTTTACTTAAAAATTCTTTTGTCCTTATTTCTTTAGGATTGGCTATTAAATCATTAGCTGCACCTATTTCGTGAATTTTACCCTCATGGAAAAAGGCAACTCTATTTGCCACTTCTCTTGCAAAAGGTATTTCGTGAGTTACAACAATCATAGTCATACCTTCGTCAGCAAGCATTTTTAAAGTATCTAAAACCTCTCCTACAAGTTCTGGATCTAAAGCAGAAGTTATTTCATCTAACAAAAGATAGCTTGGAGACATAGCAAGAGCTCTTGCTATAGCTAATCTTTGCTGCTGACCTCCTGATAATTCTGAGGGATAATATTTTAATTTTTCTTTTAGTCCCACTTTAATTAAATGCTCTTCAGCTAACTCATTACTTTCTTTTTTTGACATTTTTAAAACTAACCTTAAGGCTAAACTCACGTTATTAACAGCAGTTAGATGAGGGAATGTATTAAATTGCTGAAAGACTATTCCTAATTTTTTTCTTAATTCATTTTGATTTGTATTTCTATCATGAACACTAATTTCATCGACTAAAATCTCTCCTTGATTTATTCCTTCTAAGGCGTTGATACATAAAAGTAAAGTTGACTTTCCAGAACCACTAGCTCCAACCAGACAAACAACTTCACCTTTATTAACTTCCATATCAATCCCATTTAAAACTTTTAAATCACCATAAGATTTGTGAACATCTTTGATTTTAATCATTTATGTTTTTCTCCCATTTCTACTAATTGTTTAATCATCTGAATTCCATAGATTTAATATGATGTTTTTCCTCATATTTTTCCGCAAAATAAGTTATCAAGAAGCACATAACATAATAAAAGACACCAGCACCTAGTAGGATGAGTATTGGTTCGTGAACTCTATTAATTATTATTTGTGAAGACCTTAATAGCTCTGGAGGGGTAGCTCCCATTACGGCTATTAAAGATGTGTCTTTCATTAAACCCAACATAAGTCCAGTCCAAGAAGGGAAAATATTTTTAAAACCAATAGGAATAACTATAAAAATAAAATCTTGAAAATAAGTCATCCCTAATCCTCTTGATGAATTTCTAGTTACCTTTGGTACAGACTTAATGCCAGCTAAAATAACTTCAGCAACATATCCAGAAATGTAGACTGATAAAGTTAAAATTCCTGATAGAAAAGGATCCATGGGATATCCAGCTATAGCCATAAAACTATTAAATAAAACAAATTGTAAAATAAGAGGAACGGATCTTATAATATCAATATATATACCTAAGATATAAAAAACAATTCTACTATTTAAAGATCTTGCCCAGCCTATTAAAAAACCAATAAAAGTTCCTAATATCCCAGAAGAAATAGTTAAAGCAAAAGTAATTAGAGCTCCTTGAGACATAAACAATAAGTCATTAAATGTAAAACTATAATTCATATTCTTAAATATCTTTTAGCTATTAATCCTGAGCTTAATAATATTGACTTAGAAATAAAAATATAAATGAGAGCTGCAATAAAATAAAATTCAAAAGGTCTAAATGTTTGAGATTGAAGAAAGGCTGTCATTCCTGTTAATTCTTGGAGGCCGATAACTATACCAAGAGAAGTTCCCATCATTGCCCAAATAAATTGATTTGTCATTGAAGGGAAAACTATTCTTAAAACTTGAGGGTAAATAACATACATATATGTTTGAAAATTATTAAGACCAATACCTTTTGCAGCAAGGTTTTGATTTTTTGAGATAGAAGTAAATCCTCCTCTTAAAATCTCTGTCATATAACCAGCATTATTAAAAGTGATAGCTGCTAATACAGCCACATATGAAGATAAATGTATTCCAAATGAACCTAATCCAAAATAAGCCATATAAATTTGTAAAAGAGCAGGAGTATTTCTTGCAATTGAAATCCAAGTTTTGGTAAAATTTCTTAAAAAACTATTATCACTCTTTTGCCACACTACTAATATCGAGGCTATTAAAAGACCAATAATAGAACTTAGGATAGTTAATTCTAGCGTAAGAATAGCTCCTTCAAAAAGATCGGGCAATCTTTTCCATACAACTCGCCATTGAAATGTATAATCTAACATAATATTTTCTACTTAAAGGGGGAATACCCCCCCCCTTAAGTTTATTTATAATAATTAATATCCGTGAGTTCCTGGAAATGCCATACTTGGGGCAGCATAACCAAACCACTCTCTATAGAGTTCGTCGGTTCTGCCATTCTTCCATTGGTGCCATACAAATAAATTGACCCAGTTCAATAAACCTTGATGAGATCTATGTACCATTAGTCCAGTCCAATCAGAAGGTGCAGTTGTAACACTACAGCATACTTTAATTATATCCTTACCATCCCCTTTAGCATATTCACCAAAAATAGCATTTGATTCTATAATGGCATCAACTTTTCCTTGCTTAAGAGCTAAAAACTGTTCAGCATTAGAGTTATATGAAATAACTTCATTACCCCAGTTTTTTAAATCATCTAAAACAGCAGCTTCTCCAGAAGTACTTCTTACTGTACCTACTTTTTTATTCTTTAGATCTTCGTAAGAATTAATTGAACTATCACTAGCTGATACTGCTACTCCTAAATCCCAAATTTGATATGGAATTGAAAAAGCTACAGACTTTGCTCTTTCAAGACTAGCCGTTGCTGATGCTATACCAACATCAACTCTTCCTGAGAGAATTGCAGGAATACGATCTGGTCCTGGTGTTTCAACAAAAACTGGATCAACTCCTAAGGCAGCTGCCATATCTTTACAAAACTCAACATCATATCCTATTGGTTCGTTATCATTATTTCTGAATCCAACTGGAGGTACGTCTAACATAACCCCACATTTTAATTCACCAGATGCAATAACATCATCTAGTTTATCAGCTTTAGCGCCCACAATTGCAAAAGTTGAAATTGTAAAAATTAAGGCCAAAAACTTAATAGTTATTTTAAGTACATGCATATTAATTTATCCTTTCTAATCAAAATTAATGTATCTGAATGAATATTAGTTCTTATATAATAAACATTAAAGAAAAATAAGGTAAAATTTGTTAATAAAACAATATAGTTTACATATAATAAACTTTAGTTTAGTTATATTAAACTAATCATGCAATTATTAAAATCACTTTCAAAAGGTTTAAAAGTTATAGAACTTCTTTCAGACAGTAGATCTCCTCTGCGTCTAACTGATATTTCTAATAAGTTAGAAAGCAAGAAATCCAATACCTCTCATATACTTAAGTCATTAATGGCCGCTGGCTATGTAAGTCAAGATTCTTCGAGACATTATTACTTAAGTAACAAACTTACAGATTATGAACAAAGTCACTCAATAGACAGTGTTGTAAATTGGAAAGAAAAGCTCCAACCAATATTAAAAGAATTAACTTATAAAACTGGTGAGTGCACTTATCTTGCAGTTAGGGCAAATAATAAAGTATGGTATATTGATAAAGTTGACTCTCTTCATTCTCTTAAAGTAGATCACCCAATAGGAAATTTAGCGCCTCTGCATTGTACCGCTCTTGGTAAAACTTTCCTTGCATTTGAGGATATTAAAATTGATTGGGAGTTGAAAAAATATACAGATAAAACTATTGATGATAAAAAAAAACTTTTGAAAGAAATTTCAAAAATAAGATTAAAAGGGTTTGCCCAAGATGATGAAGAATATGCTGAAGGAATTCGTTGCGTAGCTAGACCAATACTAGATAAAAACTTTCATATAGTTGCAGCTATTGGAATTTCAGCACCAACTATAAGATTTAACGATAATCAATTTGAGAAATTTGGATCATTAATTAAAGAATTAATTAAATAACTAAAATAATTAAAATTATAGAATGAAATCTATAATAGATAAATTATTGAATTCATTAGCTTATCAATAGATCTGAAGGGTTGAATAAGTCCCTATTCTTCAAGGGTTTAATATATATTTCAGGTACATTTGTGGTACATTTCACCTAATTTCACTTAAAAAACATTGTAAAAACAGATATTTATTCTAATTACTAAATCATAAGGATTAAGATTATTTTATTTAATACTTATTAATATCATTATTAACCTTTTTAAAATTTAAATATCTTAAACTGTATGAAGTTATTAATGAAAAGAGAGCAAGAGATACTAAAGAATGATGCCAAATTGAAATAATTTGGTAATCAAAAAAAACCTCATATTTTTGAAGGAATAAAAGTAATGCATTTAAAAAAGAACCCACACCTATAGGAAGAAAAAAAATTAAACTTCCATCTAAAATTTCTAAACCTACAAATAAAATACCTAAGATAATCCAAAATTGTAATAATAAAAGCCAATAGGATAAGGAAAAAAAAATGTCCATTTATTATTTACTTTTTTTTTGAATTGAATGCATGAGGGTTTCAATTCCACCAAGAATTCCTGTTATGTCTGTAGGTAAGATTAATGTTTTTGAAGAGTCAGAACTTGCAAGTTGAGCAATTGCATCAACTTGTCTTTTCATAATTTCAAAATTAATTGCAGGTTGACCATTTTTGGCAATTGCGTCAGCTAATAATTTTGTTTGGTCAGCATCTGCTTGTGCTTTTGCTTTTACAGCATAAGCTTCAGCGTCTGCAGTAATTTTCAAAGCTTCTGCTGCCTTTTGTGATTCGAAGAGTCTTGCTTCAGCTTTCAATTCAACTGATCGCTTATCACCTTCAGCCACAGCAATAGTCGCACGTCTTGATCTTTCCGCATTGAGTTGTTGTCTTTGGGAGGATTTCGTTTCTTCATCAACAATAATATCAGTTATCTCTGTTCTCGTGATTTCAACACCCCAAACTTCAGCAGCTTGTTGTAAATTTTTTGAAATATCCTGATTCATGGATTCTCTGCTTGATTGGAGTTCATCTAATTCAAGACGACCAGCTGCGGACCTAACTATAGATGTAGCAGTAGTGTTAATTGCCGATTCAACATCTCTAATTCTATATACCGATCTACTGGAATCAGTTATTCTATAAAAGACAGTGGTCTCTAATTTTACCTCAACATTGTCCTTAGAAATAACTGAAATTGTAAATTCTTTTAACTGTCTTTCTAAAATACTAATTTTATGTGCAACTGAATCTAAGTAAGGAATTATTATGCTTAAACCAGCACCTAATGTTCTGGAGTATTTACCAAATCTTTCAATGACATACTCTTTTGATTGTGGAACAATTTTGACTCCTAAATATATTGTAAGTAAAACAAGACCAAAAATTAATAATGAAATTATTGAACTTAACATCTCAAGCATATCTAAAAAGCTACTTTGATTTATTTAAATTGCAACATATTTGCTATAATTTTTAATAGAATTTATGTATTACTTTGTAGTTACTGTTTCTTAAACTAAATTATGAATAACATTTATCCATAAATGTTAAAATTACCATGATAGTGATAAAACTATGTTGTATCTTTTTTTAATCTTTCATGAAGTTTTTCTGAGTGTGTTTTCATTTTAGATATTTATGATTTAAATAAGTTCTACCATTCAGAGCCGCAGTCTCCCCAAACCCAAGCACCAGTATCATCATTATATGCATTGAGATCACCGCCCGCTTGACAGTCTCCCCAAACCCATTCGTTAGTTTCACTATCCCATCCATCAAAAGAACCATTATAACAATCTCCCCAAACCCAAGCACCAGTATCACTATCCCATCCATCACAAGAGACAGCCCATGATTTATTTGTAAAAATCAGTAATAAAAATATAAATAAGAAAGTTTTCATTTAATCACTGTGGGTAAATGCAATTTTATTGGCACCTTGTTTGTTCATTTTGATATACCAAGTACAATCAGAATATTTCATACACCTTTTAATATTTGGATCATATGCGGTTCCTGAAGTTCTATAAACTCGTTCAATACCGTCATCAAAAGTCACCAACCAATAAAAATCTTGGGGATATATGTTACTTGATGATTTATTATAAACTTGTAAATAAATTTTATTAATACTTATCTCATAGTAGTCAAGTTCAAGTGTTTCTTCATGGTCAGCTTGAACATTAAACGAAATGCTTAACAGTAGTAGTATTGATAGTATTGTTTTCATTAAGTAGCTCTAGTGCTCATGCCACCAAGAATAACTGAAATGATTAAGGCGAACAAGGGTTTATCGTTTCCAAAATTCCAAAATAAAATAAATAAATCATTATACTTAGGTAAGCTTTGCGATATGCTAAATAAGAAAGCCCCAAGAATATCAACTAACTCAAAACCACTTTGTTTTATTGATGCATTAAAGTAAATAATCATACTTGATATAAAGCTCCATCCCATCCAAAAGGCAGTTCCAAAAAACCAAAAGATGGAAGAACAAAACATGAAAATTACTGAATTAATTAATAATAATATGGTCATTTACTATATCTAATAACAATAGGGATTAAGAGTTTTTTCATTTAATCAA
>Ga0114998_10002956_pt1 | contig 12696 bp, 12 predicted proteins | sample ArcticOcean_MG_C_5_FD_87044 | JGI IMG/M metagenome (GOLD analysis project Ga0114998, IMG submission 87044) | Marine microbial communities from western Arctic Ocean - ArcticOcean_MG_CB4_138 | ecosystem: Environmental > Aquatic > Marine > Oceanic | place: Arctic Ocean: Canada Basin | collected...
GAGGGCAGGTGGTCGCAAGAAACCTAAAAAGAAGAGACGTAAATCTAAGAGAAAATCTAAGAAGAAGAAATCTAAGAAGAGAAAATCTAAGAAGAAGAAATATAAGAAGAAGAAATCTAAGAAGAAGGAAGGAAGGAAACTTTCTTCGGTTCGTCGTCTTTCGGTTTAAAAATTTGATTTAGGATGTTTCTCTCTTAACAATACAATATAAAAAAAAAAGAGATGGCATATTACGGGCAGCACGTCGATGAGACCAGACCTGTTTACCACGACGAGATTTGTAACGGACGACCACGGACGATGCTGTATTATCAAACTCTCGTGCCTCACGTTATTGCTGACTTACCCGTATCCCCACCCTGTAGCCCACGATCAGATGGAGGGGATGATCATGATGATGATCCTGAATATGATATTGAGTATACTCTTATCTATGTGATTGACTGGCGATCACAGTTTACTCGCCGAGAATCTGCCTATCGGAATAAGCGTAGTTGTCCGAGGAATAGCAAGCAGAAAAATATCTCCAAGAGTATGAGGCGATTGGGAAAACTGAAGCAGCCGGGTGGATCTTCTTGTAATCAGCGGCGTTAGGATTATATATAACAAAATACAAGGTAAAATCTAAGAAGAGATAAATTTTTTTATTGTATTTTGTATTTCATTTACATCTTCAGAGGAATCTATACTTAAATGAGGATGATCTGATAACCATTCAAAATTATTTAATTCGGATAAATGAGTTCTAGAGGAAAGATGATCTTCATAATTATCAGGATAAATTTCTCTGATTCTTTTTTCTTGTAAATCATCTGAAATATTCAACTGGATTATTTTAAATCCATTTTTGATTAATGATTCATATTCATTTTGATATCTTAAATCATCAACTAAACAAAATTCTTTATCTGAACATTGTTTAATCACATAATTAATCCAAACTTCTGAATCAATTTCTCTCATCTTCTGACCTAAAGATATTAATAAAGGTCTATCTTTGACTAAAGGATTCATTCCAAATAAGTCTGTAGCGCAGTCTTTTACTTTTCTACCGAATGAAAATACCGCAAATCTTGGTTCAACGGAACAAAGATAATCACAAAGAGTTGTTTTCCCTGAACACATCTTCCCTGTAATAGCGATTCTCATAGTTTAAATTAGTATCACTTTAATTTTTAAATATCAATTTATTTTTTCCCAATTTTAAATTCATTCTATTTAAAAATTTGATTAACTATTAAATGTATCAAGTACAACAACCTAAAATGCGTGTTCTTAAAAGAAACGGTCAATATGAAGAAGTCTCCTTTGATAAAATCCTTAATCGTATTAAGTCTTTATCTCAAGGTCCAGAATTTAAAAATCCACTAAGTATTGATGAAACATTAATTGCTCAAAAAGTTGTTCAGGAAATATATGATGGCGTAAAAACCACTGAATTAGATGAATTATCCAGTCAAATATCTATTGCCATGTATAGTAAAAATCCAGAATTTAAGATCCTTGCTTCAAGGATTGTGATATCAAATCATCATAAAAACACCAAGGATACTTTTTCAGATAAAATAGAAGAATTATATAATTATCATTCAAAGGGGCAACATAAGCCACTCATCGCGGAGTATATGTATCAATTGGTAATGAAACATAGGACAGAGATTGATAGCGCGATAGATTATCATAAAGATTATGATTTTGATTTCTTCGGATTCAAGACTCTTGAGAAAAGTTATCTTTATAAAACCGATGGTAAAATCGTAGAGAGACCTCAGGATATGCTGATGAGAGTTTCATTAGCAATTCATCGCACTAATCTAAAAGAAGCATTGATTAATTATGATTTAATGAGTAAACATTATTTCACTCATGCGACACCCACTCTCTATAATGCTGGTTCCAATAGGGAACAATTCGCGAGTTGTTTTCTCTTAACAATGAAAGAAGACTCTATCGCTGGCATTTATGATACTCTTAAAGATTGTGCCTTGATTTCAAAGTATGCTGGTGGTATTGGATTAAGTATCCATGATATTAGGGCAAAAGATTCACATATTGCGGGAACAAATGGTCAAAGCAATGGTTTAGTTCCGATGTTACGAGTCTTTAATGATACAGCGCGATACGTTGATCAGGGTGGTGGGAAGAGGAATGGATCATTCGCGATGTATTTAGAACCCTGGCATGCGGATGTTTTTGAATTTATTGAACTTAAGAAAAATCACGGTAATGAACTTGAACGTGCTCGCGATCTATTCTACGCCTTATGGATTCCTGATTTATTTATGGATAGAGTATTATCTGATGGAGAATGGTCTCTATTCTGTCCTCATGAATGTCCGGGGCTAAGCGATACTTGGGGCGAAGAATTTAATAAATTATATGAAAAATACGTGAAAGAAGGTAGACAACGGAAAACAATTATGGCAAGAGAATTATGGCAAACAATTCTAACCTCTCAACTTGAGGTGGGTACTCCTTATCTCTTATATAAAGATACATGTAATCGGAAATCTAATCAGAATAATCTCGGTACGATTAAATCATCTAATCTGTGTACTGAGATTATTGAATTTACATCACCCGAAGAAACGGCTGTATGTAATCTTGCTTCAATCTCGCTCAAGAAATTTGTAAAATATAAAGAAACGAAAGATATGAAATTCTTAGTTTATACTAAATCGGATTGCGTTTATTGTGAATTAGCAAAGGGTCTATTAAATAAAAGAAATATTAATTACGAAACAAAAGATTACAGAGAACTAACTAGTATTTCGGGAGAATATCCTCTGAAAGTTAAATTTCCTCAGATTTATCAAACCGATAATCATCGTAATCATATCGGTGGATATACAGAACTCTATGAATATCTAAAACCAGAATATGATTTTAAGAGTCTTCAAGATATTACCGAGAGAATTACTAAGAATCTTAATAATATTATTGATTATAATTATTATCCGACTAAGGAAACAAAAACATCTAATCTTAGACATCGTCCAATTGGTATTGGTGTCCAAGGATTAGCAAATGTATTCTTTGAATTCGGTTATGCGTTTGATTCTCAGGAAGCCAAAGATCTCAATGAAGATATTTTTGAATGTATTTATTATGGATCACTGAAAGCCTCTATGGAAATTTCTAAAGAACGAGAAGTCTCAATGAAACGATATCAATTATGGAACAAGCAAGTCACAGGACCTCCTGAGAAAATGAGTGATTTTGTATCATCTGATGAAATCAAGATTCTAAAAGATAAACTTGGTCCTATCTTACCAGAAGAACTTGAGAGAGAAGAATATTTAGGATCTTATAGCTCATTTATTGGATCCCCCATATATCATGGTAAATTACAATTTGATCTATGGCAAACTACTATTACGGATATTAATCACGATTGGTCTTCACTGAGAGAAGATATTAAGCGATATGGTATCAGGAATAGTCTCCTTGTCGCTCCCATGCCAACAGCATCAACCGCTCAGATCCTGGGTAATTATGAATGCTTTGAACCCATCTTATCTAATATTTATACGAGACGTGTCTTATCAGGGGAATATATGGTTATGAATGATTATTTAGTAGAAGATTTAATATCCTTAGGTATCTGGTCATCAGATCTAAAAGATAAAATTATTGCGAATGATGGTTCGGTACTAAATATTCCAGAGATTCCAGATATTCTTAAAAATAGATATAAAACAGTATGGGAAATTAAACAGAAGAATATCCTTGATATGGCGGTAAGTAGGGGTAAATTTATCTGTCAAAGTCAGAGTATGAATTTATTCTTAGAATCCCCTAATATTAAAACAATGAGTAATATGCACTCTTATTCTTGGAAAAATGGATTAAAAACAGGTATTTATTATTTACGAAGTCGTCCTTCATCAAAAGCGATTCAGTTTACACTGAATCCTACTGAATGTGAAAACTGTTCAGCATAAATAATTTAATATAAATTTATCTTAATAATTCTGATAATTCGTTTGCCATCTTAGGTGCCATCTTAGGTGCCATCTTAGGTGCCATCTTAGGTGCCATCTTAGATCCTTCATCTATTTTTTGTTGTAATTCTTTATTCTTACTGCTTTGTAAAGCAATGAATGAAACAGCACACAGCACTCCTATTAACATTAATCCCATAAAGAAGAACGGTAGCAATACGATAAACCATGCTATCTTTTTACCATATTTGAATTGACAGATATAATTCAATAAATATATCCATAAGATAGTGAAGATTATTTTGATTACTAAACCACTCAGTGTATAATAATGAATTCCTTCACCCTCAGGTTCTACATCTAATACTTTATCATGGACATCTAACATTGATATTAAATAAAGTGTCATACTTATCAAAGATAAGATCAAATAAACCTGAGCCGGTTTACACATTTTCATAATTATATCTGGCACGGGGACAGAAGGAAATCCTAATATTTTCATTTATAGTAGTAGATTATAAAAAAAAATTATAATTTCCTTAATAATAAAATATTATGTAGTATATAAAAGTAATATGGATGCGGTAAGAAGATTAGTGGACAGATATGGCGCGGCAATGGATGCAAGCCAGGGTGGTGAACTCACTTCCGTACAACAATTAGATTTAATTCCCATTAAATGGATGTATGCGTCTGATAACTTCTCTGGAGAGGGAGGAAGAAGAGGAGGGGTGACGGGGGCGGCTCCACAAGATGAAGCGGTAAGCGGGATTATGGGTATGATGGGTGCGGCGGCGGGTGCGGCGGCGGGTGCGGTCGGTAAAGCAGCAAGAGCGGGTGCACATCGGAATCCGTTTCGCGCCCTAAATGTCCATGGACTACCTGGGGCGCGAGACGAAGGAATTTACTTAGTGTTCACACACCTTACTGGAAGGCATTCTGCCGGGATATACGTAACTAAAGAAGAAGCTATAGGAATAGTCAATTGGTTCATCAATATTCTGGTGACTGCTGGCGCTGCTGTGCCATTTTTGGAAGAGCAAGGTGGTGGAGGTAAAAGACGTAAGCGTAAATCTCATAAGCGTAAATCTCATAAGCGTAAATCTCACGGGCGTAAAAGAACTAGACGTAGACGTTAAATAATTTATCTGTGTAATTCATCTATATCTAAAAGACTATTAAATTTAGACATAGCGATCTCTTGTTTTGGACCATTGATTTTCTTAATCTTCTCGGGTGGAGGAATATAGGATTTGATTTCGTTTCCCTTCTTGCTCTTAAACATTAGATTCACATTACACTGACATTGGATAAATATATTTTTATCTTTTCTTATTGGTATATTAAATTTAACAGGTAGACTCAAATATCCTATCGCATGATAGATTAAGGGTATCCTTGAACCTCTTTTACCACATGTATATTCGTTTCTAAAAAAACGATATAAACTCTGTATCTGTGTTTTTGAATCCTCATCTCTCTCAACACACTCATAAAAAATTATTTCCCATATTAACCATATAGGATCCTTACAATGTTTCGGATCTACTTCATTAATATCGCGACATTCTATCTCAAACTTAATTTTTTTCTTCTTATTAATCTTTTCCCATTGTACCAACCATTCAACCCAATAAATCGCATCAGTATATCCCCCATTACGATTTTTTAAATGAAATAAGAATTCATTCATAATAATCCTCAATTCTTCGGGATCAGTAAATCTTATTATATGCGATGGTAAAACTTGCATGGTTGCTTTTAATTTATTCTGAATATTACTATACTGAAAATCATCTTCCTTTACTTTTGTAATTTTATCAAATCTCTTTGTTTTCGGGGAAGAGGTTATCGTCGTAATCAAATCAAAAAATACATTCCTCACACTTTGGGTATTTCTCAAATGAATTAACTGATTTCTTTCTTTTTTACCAATATGATCATATGATGATACAAATGTTAAATATTTCCTCCATAAATATTCGGGTAACTTAGGTGAATTGATATGAACAATTTTTGAAGAGAATAGAATTATTTTTTCAAATAATTCTATCGTATATCCAGAACAAAGACACTCGGTTACCCAATAACAACCCTCCTCCACCTTACCTTCTTCAATACACTTGAATAATTTATTTAAAACATCTCTCTTTTTAAAATCAGAAAATGTCTTGTCTTTGAATGCCTCCAATGGTCTAGGATCAATAATGATAAATTCTGGATTCATATTATTGATAGTTTATAAAAAAGTATTCTTATTTAGATTTATCTTCAACGTCTTCTATAAGTTCTTCTTTTTCTTTTACGTGTTTTTCTCTTCTTAGATTTTCTCTTTTTAGATTTTCTTTTACGACCGCCCCCTCCCACCGATCCCTGCACTCCCCGGACCCTGTCAAGTACTCCCTCAGTGGGGCTCCAATCAATATCTGAGTGATTCTCCACCAGCAATTGCATCGCCCCCTGATCGCCTACAATCGCGATGGCATCGTTGGCTGGGATCCAGATATCTTGCCGCTGCTGTATGGGCGCGTTACTTAGCAGTGTGATGTCACGCTCTTGGACAAGGCGTAACCTCTCTCTTTCAAGAGCCTCGGGCCAAGATGAATATGACCAAAAGACCCCGACCGGTGCATGCTCCCCTTCCTCTTCCCACCGCCGGTACTCCGCGTGCAACCTTTGCACGATATCGTATATAAATGCCCACTTTGCGGGCTCTGCTCTAATCAGCTGATCCCACCGTTCCACTCTCGCGAGCGGGGGCACCGGCAGCCGGTGCGTCGTTGGTCCCGGCACAGCTGGTGGTGTGGCTGGCTCTGGCTCTGGCTCTGGAGCTCGCGGATACCGTTCTATCATTAATTCAATTTCACCTTCTCGCGTCCCCGAACCATCCCCCCGTATTAAGCTTAGAATATCATCAAGGGAAGTTTTTTCAAAGTCAAGGGCGTCGCCGTCCACCTGATTAACCCTTAATCTTTCTACCGAATCATTTAAAATGCTTACATTACTAAGTTTTATGTTAGCGTCCCCCTCCGTACCCGCTTTATGACCTAGTACAAAACCATCACCCGCAACCCAAAGTCCCGCTAATGTGCCGACGAAGTTGTCGGTAACTTGAGCTCCATTGGTGGGTGGGAAGTCCCCTAATTGTTCGCGTAAAATATAATGGTCCCCTTCCGTTAAACTAAACGTGTCAGCTGGTCTGTCTGAAGGCCAATCTTCGTGCACAGCAACCTCTACTGGATTAATCTTTGTTATTATACTTAGTTTATGATCCCTTTCCTTGCTTGCCATGGCCGCCAGTTCTTGTCCGATGATGTTCCCGCCCTCAAATATCTCGGTGCGCGCGCCAAAGCCATCTGTAAACCATTTCAAAGGATGCACCCCATCCACCTCCTTCTCCAAAAGATAACGCCTTGGGGAAAATTTACCTGTATGCGAATCCTGTCCGCGTAAATATACATTTACCATATATATATATATATATATAAAATATTATTATTTAGATTTATCTTCGCCGTCTTCTATAAGTTCTTCTCATCTTATCGTATATTGGATCAGTTGTTCATAAATTTGATTTTATCTTATCTTAATTATAGTTACTATAACGAAAATCACACAACTGAGACCGAGTAAAGAGAGATGTCATGGGAAGCCGTTGAATCAGGTATGACTCGTGATGGATGGGGACATGTTCAGCCGTGCGCTTGTCCTAAGTGTCAGCCCAAGTATGTTTACAAACCCAAGAGTCCGTGCTTCTCACCCCCCCAAGACAAGAAAAGAAGCGTTACTCGCGCGGCAACCATCATCCAGAAATATACCCGGAGGATGATCGTGCTCAACAAGCTTGAGCGTTTCCCCCCGGATCCCTATCTCACGTTCCAAACCACCTGTCACTGGTGTGGTATTCAGGATGAAGAAGATGTCTCGTTCGTAAAATCCTATCAGCTTTTTGGATGTCGCGAGTGTGTTTCTGAATGTGAAGAGGCCGAGGAGGCAGAGGACGACTATTAGATATAGATACCCATATTATATAATTATTTTCTCTTTTTTTTCGCTATCACAAGAATAGGAAACAGGGAAGACCAGCTCCAGCTAAAGTAACACTTGAATACTTATATTTTGATTCATCTTAAAACAATATGAAATATCTTTCATATCTGTCTTTTCAACTAAGATATAATCATCAAAAATATGTTTACTAAATATGCTTCTTACATATTCATATTTATCATTTAATAAACCTATTTCTTGATTCACTTTAAAATCATTGTCTTTTATTTGTAAGCAAGTATATTTATTATTTTCATAATTTATGATTTTACTTTTATCTATCTTAAAATTATCTCGTTTTGTACAAGGACTCATCAAGAGATAATTTAAAATTTCAATAGTTACTATATCTTTATATTCTATACTATCTTCGGTTAAACATTCATATGTATAATATTCATCTTCACCTATCGTCTTCTCACCTTTATAAATGAATGAGATATTCTCTTTTTCATTAAATCTTATAAAAATAGTATCATTGCTAAATAATGAATTTTGTTCTTTTAACAATGTAATAGTCTTAGGCAAGAAACTTTTAGTTTCGGTTCCTTGAAACTCTTTTAATTTAATCTTAAAATTAAATCTATTTTTTGATTCGGATTGTCTCTGTATGCTATATATATTTGTTATCGTTTTTGTTTTAGGTTTGATAAATCCTTTAACCTCATTCTCAGGTTTTTGCTGAATGAACTGTTGAGGATTTGTTAATCGTTTTAAGATTATTTCACCGATTGTATTTATTAAGTGTTTATTTACTACTGATAATTCATCTGTATCTATTGTATCAAAAATACTTGGATAATATAAACGATATAATTCTATATAGTTTGGATCATTTTTAATATCATAACCAGTTTCCTGAAGTATTAAAGTAGATAAGGTAGAGAACATGTAATTTTTATTCTGTTTTGAAAAATACATGTCATACGTAGACATAATTAAAATTTAAAATTATTAGAATAATATTCTTTAAACTTATTTAAGGTTCTTCTGAATTCATTGAAGAGCGGATCGCCATCATTTCTGATTCGGTGTTATCTCTTGCAAGTTGCTCAGCTTCGGCTACAGCTACATCACCGCCATCAGCAGCTGCGGCTCTTCTTTGTCTTTCAACGTTACTCAGATTACCCTCTACTCTTTCGGTACCCGAGCCAAAGGTAGACGGCCCAGTATTTTCACCCAAGGAACTCATATTCATTCTAGAGAGAGAGACATCTGGAGATGTATTTACATTATTACCTGAAACGCTATTATCAATCTCAGTTGGCGGTACATCTACATTACCCTTTAATAAAGAATCGGGAACAGATAAAATACTATCACTCGGGAAAGCATCTACCGGATTATAAAAATCATAACTCGGTAATAATTCATAGTTTTCAGAAGCCATGATATCAAAATATTTACCACCACTCGTGATACCCGGGTTCCTACCCGGGAATAGACCCGAAACGATATCGTCTACAGTAGGACAATCTGTCGCAGGACAATCTGTCGTAGGACATTCTTTATCTGAATTGGAACATTCAGGGCATTTGGGACACGACCCACCATTACATTCTAGATCGGGGCACTTAGGACATCCAGGATGATCAGGACATTTAGGACAATTTAAATCTAATTTATTAATACTATCTTTAATATCTTCATTCATCGTTTCACTGTTTGTCGCCATATAATAAACCATCGTTCCTATCACAAATAATAAGAACAACGATACATATTGTAATATTTCAGTATATTCACTTGTATCAAAATAATAATTAAACATATATATAGTCTAATAGAATATATTTTTTGTAATATTATATTTATATTTATATATATATGGGAAAAAAATCAAATAGAATATCAAAAAAGACACGAAATAAATTTAATCGTGGGAGAAAACATAATAAAAAATCAAGTAGAAATAAGAAAAAGAGAACCCGCAGAAAATCAATAACTAAAGCTAAAATGAAGCATCAATCTGCGCCGATAGTTCCATTGCCACCAATTGATCCACCAGCCCTGGAACCCGAACCCGAACCCGAACCCGAACCCGAACCCGAACCCGAACCCGAACCTGAACCTGACCCTGAACCTGAAGAAAACATGATATGGTCATACTTATTTCCTTGGAAAACACGAACACAATTTAGTGATACAAATACTGAATGTTCAATTTGTTTAGAATCATATGATAAAGATAAATTTATATTAACTGATTGTCGGCACGCTTTTCATAAGGATTGTATTAGAGAATCAATGAAGCGAACTAATATCTGTCCAATGTGTAGAAAAGAAATTAACTATGTAGATTATCAAAGAGTAGGTTTAAAAAAATCTTTATGGGATAAAGCATTCAAATATACCGAATGGTTTAAGGCTGTGATGATAAATTTAAGTTATCCTAGTTTTGAAAATGCATACAAACTATATATAAAAGGACTGGAACATTTGCCAATAGGAGAAAGAATTATAGATGAATTAAGTACTGAGAATCCCGAAACTATATATCCAGCATTTTTTAATATAAAAAAAGGTGATACATATAGATATAAACTAAGGATAATTACAGAGGAGGAGGATGCCGGCGCTGCGGGAGTGCAATCATATACGGCAAATGTTCAAACTATTAAGATAATACGGGGATATGACGCGGTTGATATATTTGATATAGACTATAGTTATTTTGAATTACGTGTTAAATTAGATAATGATCATGAAATTACTATAAACTATGTTCCAGATAATAATTATTTCGTCCTGAATGGATATGTAGAAGAGGGGTGGGATAGGAAGCTGCGGGATCCAGAAAATCCTCGCTCTGTGTATGAAATAGTAGAAGAAGAGATTATTTAGAATATATTTTTTGTATTATATTTTAATAAAATAATCTTTTCTTAAATCTATCATTAGTTTATCGGATAATTTAGTATTCAGATATTCTTCAAAGGATGATCCTTCTAACATTTTCTTAATAAAATGAATCGCATACATACCACACTGTGAATTCTGTTTCTGATAAGAATGATCATTATAAAAATAATGAGGTTCTCTCTTACATTTCCTACCTTGCTCCTGAGAATTCTTTATTAATTCTCTAATTTCTTTTTGGGGTTTACGACCGAAACTATCAAAGTAATAAATACCAGGATAATCATTATTATGCGAACCAAGATCCATATATAATGATATCCAGTGCTGACCATCCTTAGTGCTCGGATCTGTATTAAAGACGATACCAATTTTAGTTTCACCTCTATCTAAATGTTTCTTCATATCAAATGAACATAAATTACTCACTGAACATTTATGAAAATCTATCGGAACAGCACCATAAAAATAAAATTCTTTATCAGCATCTAAATGTTGCTCCAAACAGTCTTCAATCTCAAATGTAGACAACCATTCATTATAATCTTTAATCCATTCTTTGGGCATAGAGGGCTTAAAACTATTTAAAAATTCTTCTTTATCTGAACCCAATTCTTTCATTAACGATTTTATCTTTTGCCAGCAGGCCTCAGAGGAACACTTTGATATCTTACTTATCTGTTGACAAATATCACCATGTATATCCTCGTTACTCCTTGATAAATCAACTGTATCTAATTTTTTATTTTTTTTTGCTAAACGATTGATTGCTTTACCCACTTTAATTACAATATCGTCATCCAAACATGAACCATCAACATCATTTTCACCTGGTGAACAGTGTTCTCCCTTGAACATACGCTTTCTTTCTCTACCCCTAGCACCTCCTACAGCTCCACCATCCATATCATTCATATTCATATCATTCATATTCAAATCATTATTCAACCCTTGTATGTCGCCCATTATAATATAAATTTGATTTTATATTTAAAAAATTAAATCATAGTTAATAGAAATAATGAATATCGTGGAAAAGAAAAACCAAATCCAAGATCTGCTCAATGATGTTTTCAATGAATACAATCGGATGAATGAAACAAAAATTCAATCTAAATGTGAAACTGATTTAGAGATGCGAACGATGATCAGTAATATTCGTAGTTTAGAGACATCCAACCTAGAGAAAGATGATCGCATTAAAATTCTTGAAAAGACTATCAATGATTATGAAAAAATGATTAATGACTTGAATGATAAGTTGGAAATTAAAGAAGAATGTGATAAGGAAAGTAATAGACATGACATGTTAAGGATCCAAGCAAAGGAGATCACTGAAAAAGATAGGGAAATCAAGCGCCTAAATGGCCTCCTTGATTTTCATAAGAAAGAAAAAGAAAAAGCAAAGATTAATAAGATTGATACTCTTATGAATGTTGTGGCGAATAAAGAAAATACTGATCTTAAATTAAGTGAAGTCAAAGAAGTAGGAACCGGTGAAGAAAATCCAAATTTCATCTATAATGATCACCGAACAGATAAGGAATCTGCTAGTGAAACAGTAGAACCTGATGGAGATAACTCGCGACTGGAACAAACTATTAAAAATTCTATGTCTGACTTAGAGAAACCTGAGTCAGATAAGGAACCCGATAAGGAACCAGCTAGTGAAACAGATAAAGAATCAGATAAAGAATCAGATAAAGAATCAGATAAAGAATCAGATAAAGAATCAGATAAGGAATCAGATAAGGAATCAGATAAGGAATCAGATAAGGAATCAGATAAGGAATCGGATAAAGAATCGGATAAAGAATCAGATAAGGAATCAGATAAAGAA
>Ga0114998_10002972_pt1 | contig 12671 bp, 11 predicted proteins | sample ArcticOcean_MG_C_5_FD_87044 | JGI IMG/M metagenome (GOLD analysis project Ga0114998, IMG submission 87044) | Marine microbial communities from western Arctic Ocean - ArcticOcean_MG_CB4_138 | ecosystem: Environmental > Aquatic > Marine > Oceanic | place: Arctic Ocean: Canada Basin | collected...
CTGGCAGGTATTGCCGATCCATCACAAATATATACATTTGAGAAAGCATAGACTTTCAAGTTCATATCACAAATGCCATTTTCTGGTGATTGACTTATCCGCGCTGTTCCTGAATGGTGGGCTAACGAAATAGTCATGTATAAAAGAAAACGCGCATGCCACCATCAAAAAAGGAAAAAATAACTTTAACGCCGCTCTAGTTCTCATTAGAAACATAAAGCCAGTAGTCAAAAAACCTATCGCAGCGAGATTATATCATAGCAAGGTAAATCTCTCCCAACATTAAAGCGCTGCCAAATAGTCCCGATGGACTTGACAAATCTGGAAGTTGTTGCTGCATAAGATCGCCATGAAATAGCCTGGTGGGGATTAAATATCTAAAGAAATCATCATACTCTTTAACTATGTTCAGATGATCAAGAATGTAGTTGGTATTAAAGAAAGGTGAGCCCGTGTAAAACCCCAATATGTGTACCTGGAGCCCTCTAAAAGAATTTGAGTCAACAATACCAAAAAATTTACTCCAATGATCAAAACCACCGGCAGACAATCAAATACCTTAATCTTAAATCACTTCAATACTTACTCTTTATGAGCGACAATAATCATTGATCTTGAAAGAACTTTTGGAGGACGAAGTGCTAGAAGGATGCATAGTAAATTAAATAACCATCTTGCTGGCCAATACAATAGCCAACGAATTATTTGAATTAAATTTTCAGGCTGAGGCCTCTCCTCTAGAATTTCAATAGACTTATAACCACACATTTCTAATATCGACTTCATCATATTAGAAGACATATTCCAGTCATGAGTAATGTCATTTGATGCGTCATGCGCCCCAAAAAATCCATCAGCACAGGGCGTCCTAAGAATTAAAGTCCCTCCAGTCTTAAGGGATTTATAACAGTCATCTAAAAATTTTAACGCATCATCTTTAGACAGATGCTCCAAAAAGTCTAATGAAGATATAACATCATATTTTTTTTCGGATTTAAATACATCAAAAATATTTTTTTCGAATGCTGGAAGTCCTATTGATTGTGCCAATCTGACCTGATTGGGATCTAGATCATATCCACTAAAATTTTTGTAACCAAGCTTATTTAAAAAATAAAGAAAATTACCATACCCACAAGGTACGTCCACAATTGAAACAAAACGATCTTCAGGAAGATACTTTCCAATTCTACTTTTATAATACGAAGCCATCCTGTCAAACTTACCAATCAATTGCTTAGGCTCTAAAGATCCTCGGCAAATAGTCTGATACTCGTAAAACCTTTCTCGATAACCCATAATATCAATATCCTCAGCTCTCTATGCCTTAAAAAACCGTTACAATTATAAAAAAATCAAGCAGTCTCAGATGCCGTGCTTAAAGACTGCCTTTAAATATCAAAATTCATCAAACGTAATTATTTAAGTTACTCACCTATCACATCTAAAAGCTTCTGAACATTGCGATCAGGTTGGTAAAGCTCGTAAGCAGCTCTCCGTCCCGCGTCAGAAAAGTTCTGCCACATTAAAGGCTCATTCACGAGCATATTAATTTGATTTGCCATTTCCTGGAAAGTAGAAACTACTGTACCTCCTGGCATAAATTGAATGCAGCCACTATTGCGTGAAATAAAAGGTACTCCTGATGCATTGGCGTCGATTAGTGCTAAAGGTTGACATTCAGAATGAGAGCCAGACAGGACTAAGCGGGCACGTCGGTACTCGAAAAGTAGATCTTTACCTGATACTTTTTGATGAAATACTACACTTTTTTCTGGCAACTCCAAGCGTTTCATTAAATCTCGTAATGATGCACAGTAACTTGAATACTCTTGCCCATAAAGGTGAAGGGTAAATCGATTATAAACAAGAGATGCAGCAAAAGCACGAATGACAAAATCAAAGCCTTTCTGCCACTGATAAGATCCAACTGCTATTAGACAATTACGCGAATTTTGAGATGCATGGGGCTCAGCAAGACTTTCTAAAGCAAATTTTGAAAGACTATTAGGAATAACCGAAATTGGCACCTTAGAATTCTTTGCAATCGACAAATCATCAAAACGTGGAGCAAGACCATTAGAAGCTAAAAAAATCATACCATCTAACTTCTTAATATAACTTCCTAAACCCCACCAGTAAGGTCGCCAAGACAAGTATCGCAAACATGACTTTAACGGCTGATTTAAGAAAAAACTATTTGTAGAGATGCCATGACTATAAAGGATCTTGCGTCCCGATATTTTGGTTATACTACGTAGTAACAAATCTGTTGCCCAATTTTGCCAACCATTTATCAAAATGACATCCCAATTACCTTGACGCAGAAAATCAAGATATACATCAACTTCCCCATGTATGGGTTGAAACAAGCAATTGGCACCTGTTATACAAAACGTCTCAACAGTAACACCTTCTACAAGTTCTGAATTGCGTTGACCACCTGTAGCTACAGTAACCTCATGTCCAGCCTTGACTAGAGAAGTAGCTTGTATAAAAACAGCATTTCCTAATCCACTATTTAAGGGCGGGTAGATAGGTGAAGTTAGTAGAATTCGCATATTTGGATTATAGTTTTTCCCAAGAACTAGGCAAAAGATCTCGAGTATCTCTATCTGGAGTTAAGAACCAGCGTTTTGGAGCTATAACCCTTTTGTTCGGGTGAATGCCCAACCAAGCCCCCCACCAACTTAAGGAGCTATTTGCAATAAGAAAGTGTTTGCAGGCTGCCATTAGTATCAAATCAAAATGAGCGTTTTCAGGACCGTTTACGTCTACTACCTTCATCGGACAGTCCAGGCTCAGCGAGCTAGTAACCCAAGTTGGATCGTCAGAAAAAATAAAACAACGGGGATTACGTAATGTTTCAGATATTTCAGAAACTCCTTTTTTATAATATTCGATTGAACAAGGTTCGTAAATCTTGGCTGCTAAAGGATTGCTTAAGTAATCACCCCGACGAACATGGACACAAATTGCATCGGATTCCAGTATTTCATCGAGAAGATTTCTGCAATCCAAAGGCATAGACCCTCGCAATGAGAGTTGCTGCAAAAGAAGTGATCGATGTTCTCTAAAGTAGAGCTCACTTTGCCAGTAGCCTTCTAAAAAAACCGACTTCTCAATCAAACCAAAATTTTTTGTGTAATGAAAATGTGGTTCGTGCCAAACCGGAACCCCCATGATTTTTGAAAACCACCGCCGAGATAGACGAGAAACTAGTGCTTGGTAGGTTGGTGACATCCACTCGCATACATTTTGTTGTGAAGCTTCAATATTAAATGGCGAAAGAGCAAATTTTCGATCTTTCTGCCCACCAAACCAAGATAAATCTAAGACTAAAGGAACTTGCAAACGCGACGCCAAGGATAGACCAGCAGCATATTGAAAAATTTGATTGCCTAAACCTCCAGACAAGCCAACAATAACAGGATGATTGTATGAATTCAAAATTAACTACCCTCAATCACAATAGTGTATGTAAAAGTAAGTGTAAACAATGCTTATTGTATAGCGTTTCGCTTTTGTCTTTATTTTAGAACCAATTATATTAATCATTATGAAAGCTAACTAAACCTTTAGTTTTTTTTAAAAAACGCCTTAGCAAAAGAATTGGTCTTATTAATACCACAAAAAAAGCATAAGAAAACTTAAAATCATGTTTATATTTATTTCGAACCTGGACAATTTCCTGAAGGCCAATTTTACAGTACTTCGTAGAAACGGTTTGCGAGTGAAATCTATAAACCGAAAATATATCATTGACTAAATAAATAGATTCCGTTTTTAGGATGCGAAACCAAAAATCATAATCCATAACAACTTTCAACCTCTCATCAAATCCACCATGTTTTTGAAAAGCAGACTTCGTTATATATGTAGATGGATGTGGCACTAAATTTGAATAAAACATTAATGGAAGAAAAAGGAGTTTTAAAAGCAGTCGCTTAAATGGTTTATTCGGCCACGTATGCCAAATTGAGGAGCCTTGAGTCAGCATGCAATTGCCAGTAACGACAGATGAGTTAGATTTTATGAAATAGTCTCTAACGATACCTAGTACTCGATTATTAGCAATCTGATCATCCCCATGTAGATGTAAAATTACTTTTCCTCTAGCCATAGAAACACCATGGTTCATCGCATTAGCAACACCCTTGGCAGGTATCTGATATAAAGATACCCTTTCTGGGGATCTTGCAAGATAAGCCTTAATAAGTGGCACGCTGTCATCAGTTGAAAATGCATCTATAAAAATATGCTCAAAACTTTCAAAATACTGAGCCTCAACAGAATCAATTGTTTCGTTTAAGTACTTATCACTGTTAAATGTGCAAGTGATAATGCTGAAGTAAGGGTCCGCCTGCCCACCATTTTTCGAAGAATTTTCTATAACATTCAACCCATCTAATTTTTTTTAAGATTTAAACAAAATACCATAAGCAATTGATGCTATTTAATAAGGGAGTGATAAAGCTTGAGATACTTTCTCGCGACAGTATTAGGGGCGCAGTAAGTCGAAGTAAAATCGTATGCCGCTTGTCCTATAGATGATAACCTCTCGGCTGAACCCATTACCCACTGAACTCCATCTGCAAAATCATTTACATCAAAAGGCTTAGACAGGTACCCTGAAACTTTATGCTTAACAATATCAGCAATGCCACCAATTGCAAAGGCCACAACCGGCGTACCACAGGCAGTAGCCTCCATGACCGTACTAGGGAAATTATCTTGTCGAGATGGAGAAAGAAAAATATCAAAAGCTTGATAAATAATTGAAAGATCTTTTTCGCAATCTTTTATTCCAAGAAAACTTACATCATATGGAAAAAAAGAACCATCATCATTGTCACCAAAAACTACCAAATGTAAATTTTCAACACCTCTTTGACGGAGTAGATGCATAATCTGCCTGAGCAAATCATATCCCTTATATGAAACACTTGTTGCGTTTACAGCGCCAAATCCAATAATAATTTTATTCAATGGCAATCTGAGCTTTAAACGCGCATCCGTTTTATCCCCTTGGGTAAATAAATTAACATCAAGGCAGTTTTGAATAACTTTAATATTGCTGTTCGGAAAGCATTTGCTTTCCTTTGCGATTTTAGCCAACCAGCGGCTTGGGCTAACTACTGTCAAGTTAGGTATTTGTGCATATGCACTAACCTTACGCATTCTTAACAATGGAGCAAATTCGAAACCTAACAAGCTTTTCCCCAATTGTGGGCAACTATGACACTCACTCTTCCAATTGTTACACTCAAGATTGCAGTGACAGCCGCCCGTCATAGCCCACACATCATGTAGTGTAAATACAACAGGACATTTAATATAGCGTAGGTCTGTTAGATTTACTGATCCATTTGTTAGCCAGTGAAAATTGACGATGTCCGGATCTAGATTATTAATGAAAGAGCTGACATTACGGCCCGTCCAAGCAGAACTCCAAGGCAACTCTAGATTACGGTTAATAGACATACGAATTGGTATTGAATCTACTCGTTCAAAAAAACGCTTTTTTCTTAACGTAATTGCCTCATCTTTTTCAAAGGTAAATACATGATCAGAGTTCTCGCCGAGCTGAACAGCCGCCACGGCGTCCAATCCGATCTCCCTTTGAGCCTTTTTGATTCTCCAGGCTGCAGAAATATTAGATAACGCTGTAGGAGCAACATGAACAATTCGCATCTTCAATCCAGCCTATGTATCAAACTAGCAAGTTTTAAACGCAAGCGATTAATAAGTGATGATTCAGCAATGGAAAGTGTCTTGGTATCATCTAGGCGCTGCTGATCTTTTTCATCAAATACTTCTCCTACGAACTCCATACCTAAACGAGCAGTTGGGAAACGTTTGGAAAATAGTTCAAATGCAAAGAAACTGTCATGTATCAGAGCATCTCTTTTGGCTATCGGGTAAACATATTTTTGAAGAAATATCTGATCCTCACCGTAGAACCCTACTGGATTTAGTTGCTCAAATATTGACTTGAGTGGCAGCATACAAATAGTGCGAGCACCCCACATACCACCCAAGATACCACAATAATGCGCTGGATGATCCCGCATAATATGGAAGCCTAGACCACTTTCAATCCAAGCTTCAACAGCATTTGTTTCTCGATAACTTATGCGGGAGTCTGCGTCACGCACTAACACGATAGACACATCAGGGTCAAAGAAGGGCTGGAAGCGCCAGAACATGGCCGAAGCATCTTCCTTGCCTTCCATGCGAACTACTTCTGCCCCACCAGATTTAAGCTTATTGACAAGTTCTTGACTGATAGACTTTCCAACAAAAAATCGGAGAACCCAACCAGGGTAGAAATTAAGCGCTTGCTCTAAATTTCTTAATGCACCGGTTAAATATTTTTCATCCGAACCATACAGCGAATATGAAATAACTTTCTTCTTCATTTATGGGATAAAAGTTTAAGTAATTGACTGCAAAGCTTGGAAGGAATTTTTATTATTTTTGGTGCACAGTACTTAAACGCTCCATAGGGATTTAGCCAGAATGCTTCAATAAGCAATTGAAAAGTTTTTAGCTTACCAAGTTCCCTCCTGTATCCTAAAAGAATTTCACGAGCATCGTAAGCTGCTTCTTTAGAAATGCCTGCAAATCTTCTACGTAGCTCGAAACGATATTGTGGGTAATCTATAGGCATCTGATGGGTTGAAGTAAGAGCGCCTTCGTGCCTTCTATATTTGTAGACGACAGAGTTAAGTCTTTTAAATTTAAATCCTGCAATATATGAACGAACCCAGAAATCGTAATCCTCATAAAGAAATTTAGAAACATCATAACCATCTAAAGTTTCATGCACGGTGCGCTTGTATAAGAAAGAAGCACCAATAGTATTTTGACTAACCAATCCTTCAGCTTCACCAACTTCTGAAATATTAAGGTGCCGCCCTTTAGTATCTATAGAATTGAAACTGGAATAAACTATATCTGCATTAGAGGCGAGTAGCTCATGCGACATAATTTTCAAAAAGTCCATTTCTAAAATGTTGTCGTCTGAGGTCCATGTTAAAAAATCACCTTTAGCGAAAGAGAAGCCTTCATTTAAAGATGCGGGTAACTTAATATTTGATCTATTGCTAACAACAATAATACGTGAATCTCTCTCAGAAAAAGATAGAGCTATTGATAGTGAAGAGTCAGTAGAGCAGTCATTAACAATAATTAATTCGAAATTATCGTAAGATTGCTCAAGAATGCTTTTTATGGCTTCCCCAAGGTAGCGCTCTCCATTCCAAACAGGCAACACAATGGAAATAAGTGGCTTATCACCCATAAATTACCTGCTTGATTCGTTCCGAGGCAAGGCCGTCGCCGTAGGGATTAGGCGCATTTGCCATTGCATTATATACATCCTTATTAGTCAATAAACGCACGACTTCATTGAAAATAGTCTCTACTTTCGTACCTACGAGGCAAGCTGCGCCAACTTCAACACCCTCTGGCCTTTCAGTTACATCACGCAGCACTAAAACTGGTTTATTAAGCGCAGGCGCCTCCTCCTGAAGGCCCCCTGAATCAGTCAAGACAATATGACAAATATCCATAAGCGCCACGAGTGTACGATAGCTACAAGGCTCAATCAAAAGTATGTTTTTAACACTGCCGAGTTCACCATGAACAATGCTACGCACATTCGGATTTAAATGCACTGGGAATACTAGTAAACATTCAGGATGTGAAGTTGCAATCTGACGAAGAGCAGTCAAAATACGCCCTAAAGGCTGACCGAAATTCTCGCGCCGATGACAAGTCACGAGTAATATTTTTTTTTCAGCATGGAGTGCATCCAAGACTACTGGCGACAATAACTCTGCTGGCGAACCTAGATTGTTTCGGGTCCATAGCACAGCATCAATAACTGTATTACCTGTAAGCACGATTGAAGTCGGATCAATCCCTTCTTTAAGTAAATTAGACCGAGCTCCATTCGTTGGGCAAAAATGCACATCAGCCAAGACCGATGTTATCTTGCGATTAACTTCTTCTGGAAAAGGTGATCTTTTTTCATGACTACGCAAACCAGCCTCGACATGCCCTACTTTTATATTTCTATAAAACGCCGCAAGTGATGCAGCCATTACAGTTGAGGTATCACCCTGAACCAATACCCAGTCTGGGCGAAGAGAGTCTAGAATACGATCACATCCATCAACTAATCTCGAGGTCAAACCTGATAAGGTTTGGTCATGAACCATTGTATCCAAACTAATATCTGACTCAAGTCCAAAATCAAGTAATGCTTGAGACAACATCTCGCGGTGCTGGCCAGTTGTACACAAACTAACACGATGCCGTAAATCACTTCTAAGCGCTTTAACGACTGGTGCCATCTTAATCGCTTCCGGCCGAGTTCCAACGAAAATAGCGACGTGCATTTTAGTTTATTCTCGGAGGCTTGGTAGCAATCCAGGCGGTAAACAATTTGTCCGTGCGCCCTTCATATGGTACAGATTCTATAGTCTTCACTTCCAAGCCAATTTTTTCAAGCTGGTAGCGCAGATCTGCAGTATCGAACCATTGCTCCCAATCTGGCAACTGAAACCTACCTAACTCCTCGATATTTTTATCAATAATAAGTAGCGTGCCTCCTGGCTTAGTAATTCGACATAGCTCAGTTAGAGCAGCATCTATATTAACAGCGTGCTCTAGGGCTTCTATCGAGTATACAAAATCAAAAGTATTATCATCATGCGGAATTGACAATAGAGAACCTTTACTAGTTCTTATTGGTTTAGGAATTGAATTCATTACTTTTTGCGACACATCAACAGCAAAGTATTTTTTGTTGGGGAAATCAACCAAAAGATTTCTGAGATAACGCCCCTTACCACAGCCAGCATCTAGTATGGTTAAGGGATTATTTACTTTAATGGTGTCACTCACTAAAATATATCTACCATCATGCTTGTCTATGTAATCACTGAATATATCAGCTTCATACTCGAAATTAGATTCCAGTCTTAGTTTTAGTGCATCAAGAAAGTATTTAACTGCCCATGCAATTTCAGCTTTTGGAAAATATTTTGCAAACCAACCATAACTACCATACCAACCACCACTTTTATTCTGAAGTGCGGTAGCATAAGAAAATGCTTTATCCCCTCTAATACGATCGCCTAACTTATACCAAACTATTGCATACTGAAATAGACCTGTTGAACAAACCCAACGTACATGGGGAAACCCAGGTACTGAACCATTGGCACGTTGCAGATTTTCAACTATTTTCATACCCTCACGTGCCCTGTCCTGGAAACCAAGATCGCATAGTGCTTCTAAAATGTACGCGTGAAAATGAGATAGGTGTGTAAAATTTGTTAAGGAGTTCTGATTAAGAAACCATGATATTGATTTGTCCATAGTTTCAACCCAGCGGTAATTTCCATAAAATTCACCTGCCTCCCTTACTGCCTGAAAAGCATAAAGCAATATTCCAAGAGGAATAGCTTCTCCCCAACCTTTAACATCAGGAACAGAAGGCTTTCCTGATGGAGTTATACACTCACACATCCAATCGCAAGCGCGACTAATTGCCCCATCCCACTCAGAAGTTTTTGTATGCTTTGCCAAGGCCAATAAACCCTTAATGATTTGACCAGTATCAAATGCATATGGCTCATTTGCATTAGCGTCACCCCAACAACCTTCGTTGTGCTGACATGACAAAAGCCATCTACCATATGACTTCGCTCTATCTGTCTCACGCCAGTCTAAAAGCGTGGGTATGAAATAACCGGTAACCTCAGGATATGGCCGGAGATTTTGGGAAATAACAGAAATGCCAGAATTATGAATTGTGTGAACATCAATCCAATGTCTAGCATTGTTAAAAGCGAGGACAGTATTCATCTTATTTCACCAGACTTTCAATTACTTCTCTTGTTTTAGCTATTTGACTTCTTTTTAGTTCTTTCAGCATATCCATATCAAGACGGGAGATCTCGGATGTAATTTTTGGAACTCCAACTTTCCCAAACAAAGCTTTTCTAGGCGTTCCGCTATACAACCTTGCACTATTTCCATAGGCCAATGAAGCAACGCATGCATGAACGCGGTCTGCATAAGTATGGGAGACTTGAGAATAAAGTGTTAGATAATCTTCTGGCACATCAGACACCAATGTATCTGGTTTGTAAATATAACGCTTTGGAAGAGGCCCCCAAAGATCATGGTGGGTATAGATAACTTTTCGTCCGTCATGATCAATCGAAGGATGTTTATCTACATAGTCAAAATTTTCAATATCATATTTTGGCAATCTAAGTTGTGGCGGAGTGTAATAGTCAGGGAGAAAAAAAGCGCAGTCAATCCCTGACCACATGTTATTAATTAGCCCCGAAAACAGATCGAAGGTATCGTCATCCCTAGTAATTATTGCCGACTTATTGAGGCTGTTTAGAAAGCCTGAAAAAACATTTGCCTCATCTTCATCATATATTGCACCACCTGCTCCAAGTCCCAGGGTTGCAATACCTCGCTTTGAAGCCTCTAGAAAAGTGCGGCCATTATTTTCTACGAATTCACGGCACATACTCATACCAGCAAACACAATTAGATCAACATCTGCAAATTGACCGATCTCAAGCGAATTATGTGGATATGAAGGCTTTGATTTAAGTACGTCGTTTAATCGATTTTTAATTCTACCATTATGATGTTTATGGCTAGCCATAAACATCCAATGAACAGCTCCGCCCATAGGATAAAATGTTGCTTCAGGGACAGCCTGTTCTAATATTGCCCTAGCTCCCAAATCAAAAAATGCGTTTCCAATATTTTGTGGCCATGACCCAATATACAACCCAATTTTAATATCTTTTTTCAAAATTTAATACCTCTTAAAATTAATTTTAATGTCTTATAAAATTTTGATAAATATTTCCATGGGTGACCACTTTGACGTATTTCAACAGAGGATAAAGTATCGCCCATCCTATTCAAGTCTCCATGTATGTTCAACTAGAGAAGATCCTAGTAACGATTTATCCAAACCAGATAGAACAGAAGCATATTCACCATACTCAACATCCAAAAAGAAAGCCTGTGGTTTCCATAAAAGTGCTTCATTTCCATCTGTGATTTTTATTGAAACAAAATAACGACCCGGGACTAAAGAAAGTCTAGGAACAGAACAAATAACTTTTTTAAATTCATTTTCATGCTTAATTTCAAACCCTGTCAATTTATTTGAAAGTAATAGAATCCTATTTGAGTACATATCCTCAACAAAGACATAATAGATAATAGGGCGTTTAATTTTGCAAAAAATTTCAAACACAAATTCGTATCGAGCATCTGTTCGAACTGAATTTACATAAACACCCTCTTCATTTCTAATAAAAAAATCTAAAACGATTAAGTTGCTTTTTTTATCATCACTAGCAAACCACGATTTCTGCTGACTCACCTCAACATTTAAATATTTCTCTATAGCTTCATCAGTAGTCCCGTCTGCAATTATTTTACCCTTATCCATGCATATAGCACGTGTACACATCGATTTAATAGCTCCAATGTTATGGCTTACAAATATCACTGTTCTGGAACTTTGAGTGCTAACCTCCAGCATCTTGCTCAAACACTTTTTTTGAAACTGGGCGTCGCCAACGGCTAAAACTTCATCAAGAATCAATATCTCGTTATCTAGATGTGCTGCAATAGAAAATGCCAATCTAACATACATTCCAGATGAATAACGCTTTACTGGGGTATCCAAAAAAGTTTCAATTTCAGCAAAATCAACGATTTCATCAAATTTTTGCTGTATCTCTTTCCTACTCATGCCAAGAATTGCTGCATTCAGATAAATATTTTCCCTTCCCGAGAGTTCGGGATGAAATCCAGTACCGACTTCTAACAAAGCAGCTACGCGCCCATTAATACTAATACGTCCGGTTGTTGGTTCTGTGATGCGGCTTAGCAGTTTAAGTAGAGTTGATTTTCCTGCGCCATTACGTCCTACGATGCCAATGCGATCCCCATGATTGATTTCTAGGCTGATGTCCTTGAGTGCCCAAAACTCTTCAATTTCGTCGCCCTGAACAATACTTTTACCCAGAAACATATCTCGAGTTTTACGTGCTAAATTATTAGCATTTCTCACTACACTATCACTTAAAGTTCTATACCCCTCATCGCTCACCAAGTTATGTCCAATAAGGTATGATTTGCTTAGATTCTCTATTGAAATCGCTACATTACGCATTAAACTACCTATTTTTTCTGTTATAAATTATATGAGGTCAGCAAAGCTTTTTTCCATTTTCCTGAACTGGCGGACACCGAGCCAGAGAAAAGAAAAAATAACACACCAGCTCAATAAGAATCCAGGCAGATAAATAGCAGAATCTCCGCCTAAAATAGCCCAACGAAACCCGTCAATTACACCAACGATAGGATTTAAAGAGTACAAAAGTCGCCAATGCTCTGGAATTACTGAAGAACTAAAACCCACAGGAGATACATAGAGGCCGAATTGGACTATAAAAGGAATTATATAACGGAAATCACGGAATTTTACATTCAGTGCCGAGATCCATAACCCCGGACCAAAACTGGCTAGAAAAGCCATTAGAACAAATATGGGAAGCAAAAGAATCTGCCAGCTAGGTAAATACTGATACCAAACCATAAGCGCA
>Ga0114998_10002975_pt1 | contig 12668 bp, 11 predicted proteins | sample ArcticOcean_MG_C_5_FD_87044 | JGI IMG/M metagenome (GOLD analysis project Ga0114998, IMG submission 87044) | Marine microbial communities from western Arctic Ocean - ArcticOcean_MG_CB4_138 | ecosystem: Environmental > Aquatic > Marine > Oceanic | place: Arctic Ocean: Canada Basin | collected...
ACCCTGCAAAGCTCAGAGCAGCACTTAAGTCGGAAAGGGCATCAGACCCGTGACGGACAGAATCGAACCGAAGGTGCATGATTGCCATGACTAATGCTTCTGATCCCAAATCAACCGCCTCTGCGTCCGCCCGTTTGCACCCGACAATGAGCGCTGCTGACTTTGACGCTGGATACTATTATGCTGCTGAGCTCAAGTTTTTTGCCCGCGAATTGGGTTTGACCGTGGGGAATTTTCGCAAGATCGAGCTTGAGGATCTGATCCGTGAATTCCTGACCACCGGGGTTCTGCCCAAACGTCGCCCCGTTATGCCGCGCAAAGCTGGCGCCGAACGCGATACCTTAACCGCCGATACCCGGGTGGTGAATTACGTAGGCGACAAAAAAACCAAAGCCTTCCTACTGGAACTGGTCCACGCCAGCGCCCCGGGTTTGGGGGACAAATCTGGACAGTGGTATTGGTTGAACGATTGGCGCCGAAAGAAGCAGGAACAACAGGCGCGGTTCACTTACCAAGACATCGCTGATCACCTGCGCGGATTGCGGCAAACCAAAGGGCGGTTGCCACAAATTCCGGCGGCCCGGATGAACAACTTTATCACTGATTTTAATGCTAACCCTGCCAATTCAAGCACAGGGCGCGACGCCGCGATGCAGGCTTGGATGTGGCTGAAATCGCAACCGGGTCCAAACACATATGCCGCATACTGTAAAATTAAATCTGCTCAGCAAGCCATAGCTGAAACCCTTATAGAAAATACTGGCCTTCCCCGCCGCTAAGCCTAAGTTATCGACATGCGCCGTACTCCTGTCCTGACCTTCACCAGAAAAGGCATTTATTGCCCAGCCGGGGATTTCTATATCGATCCTTGGAGGCCTGTAGACCGGGCCTTGATCACCCACGGCCACGCCGATCACGCCCGCAGCGGCCACCGCCGATATCTGGCTACCGATCTTGCTGGGCCCGTCATGCAACATCGCCTTGGTAAGATTGACCTCGACTCTGTTAAATACGGCCAGACCCGCCAGATCGGTGATGCAACCGTATCGTTCCACCCCGCCGGCCATGTGCCGGGTTCCGCCCAAATTAAAGTGGAAGTTTCAGGTGAGATTTGGGTTGTATCTGGTGATTATAAAACAGAAAATGACGGTTTAAGTGATCCGTTTGAGCCTGTTGCCTGCCACAGCTTTATCACTGAATGCACCTTCGGGATGCCGGTGTTTGACTGGCAACCACAAGCCGCCGTCATGGCACAGATCAATGATTGGTGGGCCAATAATGCCGCCGAGGGCCGAACTTCGGTTTTGGGGGCATATGCTCTGGGCAAAGCGCAGCGACTTTTGGTGCATTTAAACCCAGACATCGGCCCAATCCTGTCACATACCGCAATTGCAAAAACCAACGACATTCTAGATAGACAATCAATACTAACCAATAATAGCATACAGGTAACTGCCAATCTTGACGTTAAAAACATGCCCGGTGCTCTGGTATTGGCGCCACCCTCGGCCCTTGGCAGCGCCTGGCTGCGTCGGTTCGGGCCGGTGTCAGAGGCCGTAGTCAGTGGTTGGATGCGCCTGCGCGGAGTGCGCCGCCGCCGTAACGCAGAACGCGGCTTTGTCTTGTCGGATCACGCCGACTGGAAAGGCCTATTGCAAGCTGTCCGCGCAACGGGGGCTGAAAATATCTATACGACACATGGCTATACCGACGTATTCAGCCGCTACTTAAACGAAATCGGTTATCACGCCCAGACCGTCAAAACAGAGTTCACCGGCGAGACCTTGGAACAGGATCAAGCGCCATGAAAACCTTTACAGCCCTGTTTTCTCAACTGGATGAGACAACAAAAACATCCTATAAAATCAGTTATTTATCTAATTACTTTCAAGTAGCAGATCCAATGGACAAGCTGTGGACGATCGCGCTGTTCTCAGGGCGTCGCCCGAAACGCGCGGTCACGACCACTCAGCTCAGGCAATGGGCCGCCGAACGCGCCAATATCCCCTTGTGGCTGTTTGAGGATTGCTATCGGGTGGTGGGAGATTTGGCAGAAGCTTTGGCGTTGATCCTGCCGCCCGCCCAACAGACAAGCGATCGCTCGCTCAGTGATTGGATCGTATGGCTGCGGGCCTTACACGCGCTGCCGTCCGATCAGCGCAAGCCACAAATCATCAGCGCATGGGATCAGTTGCCAGTGCAGCAATGTTTTTTGTTTAACAAACTGATCACTGGTGGCTTTCGGATCGGGGTCAGTCAAAGGCTGATGACCCGCGCATTGGCGCAGGCCACCGGACAGGATGCAGCCACATTGGCCCATCGCCTGATGGGCAATTGGACCCCGGATACCACAACATGGGCCGAATTAATCGAAAGCGACAGCCCCGCAACCGACTTATCGCGCCCCTATCCGTTCTATCTCGCTAACGGGCTTGAGGCGCGAGGCAATCACACGCTGGAAACCGGGCCTGATGTGGATGTTGATCAAGAGGCTGATCCGGCTGCAGCACAGCTCGGCCCTTGCCAGGACTGGCGCGCCGAATGGAAATGGGACGGCATTCGCGGACAGATTATTCTGCGCGATGGCAATGTTTTCGTCTGGTCCCGCGGGGAGGAATTGATCACCGATCGCTTTCCCGAGTTTACGAAACTTGCCAGTCTTTTGCCAGACAGCACCGTGCTGGACGGCGAGTTACTGGCATGGAAATCCGGCCGGCCAATGCCGTTCAACGCTCTGCAAAAACGTATCGGTCGCAAAACCGTGCCCAAGAAATTGCGCGATGACGCGCCAGTTATTTTGATGGCCTATGACCTTTTAGAACATCAAGGCCGCGATATACGCCTCCAACCCTATGACCAGCGCCGGGCGCATTTGACCACTCTGTTCGCCACGCTGCCCGACACCTGCCCGCTGCGGCTGTCTCAGGGGCTTGATTTCAAAACTTGGGGCGATCTGGCCAGTATGCGCGCCGGGGCACGCGCGGCCGGCACAGAGGGTGTGATGATCAAACGCCACGACAGCGCCTATGGAGTCGGGCGCAAAAAGGGCGATTGGTGGAAATGGAAGCTTGATCCACTGACCATTGACGCGGTGATGATCTATGCACAAGCAGGCCATGGCCGCCGCGCCACCCTGTATAGCGACTTTACCTTTGCGCTGTGGCAGGGCGAGGATCTGGTGCCGTTCACTAAAGCCTATTCCGGCCTCACTGATGCCGAGTTAGCCGAAATCAGCAAATGGGTGCGCAAAAACACCCTGCAGCGCTTTGGCCCGGTGCGCCAGGTCACCCCCCATCATGTTTTTGAGATCGCTTTTGAAGGTCTGCATGAAAGCCCAAGACATAAATCCGGCGTCGCATTACGGTTTCCGCGGATGCGCCGTTGGCGGCATGACAAAGTTGTGCGACAAGCCAATACGTTGGATGACTTAAAAGAGATGTTGAGCCGCTATGGATAGACCAGACGCCCTGCCACCGCCCCCGACCGAAGCGCCGCTGATTGCGGCTCCCGACGGCGCCTGTGACACCCATGTGCATATGCTGGCGGACAAATCGGAATTTCCACTTTGGCAGGGCCGTGTCGAAAACCCGGCCCCGGGCATCCCGTTTGAAGATTGGCTAAACCAGTATCGCAACCACTTGGCACAAATGGGCTGTTCACGCGGCGTGATTGTCCACTCGATTCTTTACGGCACTGACAATAGCGTGACCGTTGCAGCTCTTGATCGTCTTGGCGACGGCTTTCGCGGGATTGGCCTTTTACCCGATGACGCCAGCGAGGCGGATCTGGATCAGTTTGCCGAATGGAACATGGCCGGGGTGCGACTGAATTATGTACATGGCGGCGTTCTCAGCTGGGACGGGGTGCAGGCAATGGCCCCCAAACTGGCGGCGCGGAATCTGCATGTTCAGATGCTGATGCATGCGCATCTGCATATCGAAGATCTGGAAACACAGGTCGCCCGGCTGCCAGTCGATGTGTGTTTTGACCATATCGGCTGGCCTGACCTCAGCCTTGGCGTGGCCCATCCAGGCATCCAGACCCTGTGCCGCCTGCTTGCTGAGGGAAAGGCTTGGGTCAAGCTTTCCGGGCTTTACCGTCTGTGTGACGCACCCTATGACACAGCTGACGCCATTGTTGCAGCCCTTGTTGCCGCCAACCCCCAGCGCTGCCTATGGGGGTCTGACTGGCCGCATATTATGCTCAACGGGGCCGAAATGCCGCGCGCTGCGTGCTTGCTTGATGCGTTTCACCGCGTCGTCACCGACACCAAAACCCGCCACCGCATTCTTGTGGACAACCCAGCGCAACTTTATGGCTTTTAACCACGTTACGGGTTGATTATGCCCCCTGCTCACACCTATGTCCTTAGATAGAAATCAATTGAGGTTACCTATGTTTCAGCTTCCCTTCCCGGTTCACGATGTCAATGCCAGCTCAGGCTCAAAGGATTTGGGCAACCTGCCTGAATGGGATCTCAGCGACCTGTACAGCAGCCAAAACGCGCCTGAACTGAGCCGTGACCTGCAATGGTTGGATCAAGAATGCGCCAGTTTTGCCGCAGACTATGAGGGAAAGCTCGCAAATTTGGACGCCGCAGAGATGCTGGCGTGCGTCTTGCGCAACGAGCGTATCAACACCATCGCAGGACGCATCATGTCGTTTGCGGGCCTGCGCTATTACCAGCTAACCATTGATGGCGACCGCACGAAATTCATGTCGGACATGCAAGAGAAAATCACCAATTTCACCACACCACTGGTTTTTTTCACCCTTGAGCTGAACCGGATCGATGACGCCACACTGCAGGCGCTGCTGGATGCCAACAGCGCCCTTGCGCGCTATCAACCGGTATTTGATCGCATTCGCGCGATGAAGCCGTATCAGCTGTCCGACGAGCTTGAGAAGTTTCTGCACGATTTGGGGGTTGTCGGGGACGCTTGGGAACGGCTGTTTGATGAAACTATCGCCGGGCTGAGCTTTGAAATCGACGGCGAGAGCTTGGGCATAGAAAGCACTCTCAACCTGCTGACAGATCCCGATCGCGCCCAGCGTGAAAAAGGGGCTGTCGAACTGGCGCGGGTATTTGGCGACACCGTCAAAACCTTTGCACGGGTGCACAACACTCAAGCCAAAGAAAAAGAAATCCTTGATCGCTGGCGTGGCATGCCCACACCGCAAACCGGACGCCATCTGTCCAACCACGTGGAACCCGAAGTTGTCGAGGCGCTGCGCAATGCTGTTGTTACCGCCTATCCAAAACTCAGTCACCGCTATTACGAGCTCAAGCGCAAATGGCTTGGTCTGGATGTGATGCAGGTCTGGGACCGCAACGCCCCCCTGCCCATGGAAACCAACAAGATTGTCGGTTGGGAAGAGGCCCAGAAAACGGTGATGCAGGCCTATGAGGATTTTGACCCGCGCATGGCCGATCTGGCAGAGCCGTTTTTCACCAAGGGCTGGATTGATGCCGCAGTAAAGCCAGGCAAAGCGCCAGGGGCCTTTGCGCACCCAACAGTCACAGATGTGCACCCTTACGTGATGCTGAACTATCTTGGCAAACCACGCGATGTGATGACATTGGCGCATGAGCTGGGGCATGGCGTGCATCAGGTGCTGGCCGCTGGCCAAGGCGAGATGCTGTCGTCGACCCCTCTGACGCTTGCTGAAACGGCGTCAGTGTTTGGCGAGATGCTGACATTCCGCAAAATGCTTGATGGGGCACAAGACACCGCCGAACGCAAAGTGATGCTGGCTGGCAAGGTCGAGGACATGATCAACACTGTGGTGCGTCAGATCGCGTTTTATGACTTTGAATGCAAGCTGCACGATGCCCGCGCGCAGGGTGAATTGACCCCTGATGACATCAACGCATTGTGGATGTCAGTTCAAGGTGAAAGCCTGGGGCCAGCCTTTGAATTTATGGACGGCTATGAAACCTTTTGGGCCTATATTCCGCATTTCGTGCATTCACCGTTTTATGTTTATGCCTATGCCTTTGGTGACGGTTTGGTCAACGCGCTCTATGCTGTGTATCAAGAGCAACCCGAAGGCTTTCAAGAGAAGTATTTTGATATGCTGAAAGCCGGCGGATCCAAGCATCATAAAGAGCTTTTGGCGCCCTTTGGGCTGGATGCATCGGACCCAACCTTTTGGGATAAGGGCCTGTCGATGATTTCGGATATGATCGACGAATTGGAAGCGATGGAGGAACAGGCGTAGCAAAAAAAAGTCGCATCAGTTGACTTTGGGCAGGCGCCGCTAAGTTCTATCCTACAGGAGGTGCCACATGCGGATATTGATAGCAGCGATTTTTATGGTAATTTTAGGAGGACAGACGGCGATGGCGGAAAACTTCCAATTTGACTCGATAGACGGGGGCACCATGTCCACGTCGGACTGGCGCGGCCAGCCGGTTTTGGTGGTCAACACCGCTTCGCAATGTGGGTTTACTTATCAATATGAAGCGCTGCAGCAGCTTCATGAAACCTATCGCGACAAGGGTCTTGTTGTGCTGGCTGTTCCGTCAGATGATTTTAACCAAGAGCTGTCAGACGAGGCGGCAGTAAAAGATTTCTGCACCGTTAATTTTGGCCTTGATGTGCCAATGACGACAATCACCAAGGTTCGTGGCGATGAGGCACATCCGTTTTTCGTGTGGTTAAACCAAACCGAAGGATATCGACCACGTTGGAATTTTTATAAGGTTCTGTTGGATGGTGAAGGCGCAGTTGTTGACACTTTTGCCTCCACCACAGGGCCGATGTCACGCAAGATTACCAAGCAGATCGAGACCTTGCTCAACTAAATCACATCGCCAGTGGGCCCTGCAGCACTGGCGAATCTGGCGATTTGATCAAAACGACCGCTGTGTGGCACCAGCCGCTACGATAACGACAGCTGCGCCACCACCTGGCGATTGTGCGGCGCTTTGCGATGCTCGAACAGGTAAATCCCCTGCCATGTGCCCAAAACCAACTGGCCGTTGATTACCGGTATGGACAGATGCGTTGGCAACAGCGCGGCTTTGATATGGGCGGGCATATCGTCGGGCCCCTCATAAGTATGCGTGAGATACGACATCGCCGGATCTGTTGAGGCCGGCACCAGTCGATGGAAAAATTCCCGCAGATCGGTCTGAACCTCTGGGTCGGCATTTTCTTGAATAAGCAGACTGGCCGACGTATGGCGGATAAACAGCGTCAGCAGCCCATCGCCACTAGGATGCCCCCCCCCCCGCGGAGCCAGCGCGCCGCATCAGCGGTAAATTCGTAAAGCCCCTGCCCTTGGGTTTGAATGGTAAATGTGGTTTGCATCGGTGATCCAGACGGTTTTTACTTTCACCGCAAGATACCAAGAATTCCAGCCATGCGCGATAGCTCAATCCAGATCGTCAAAAAGTACAGGCGCATCACCTGAAAAAGACAAACGATAAAGATGCGGGTTCTTCATGGCGCGCCATTTTTCAAACCAAAAGTCCAGGTCTATGGCGCCCAGCACCGCGGCAATAAGATTGCCGTGGGCGGCAACAGTCGGACGTTTATAATCGCTGTGCGCAATTTTTTTGAGGGCCCGCAGGGCGCGGTCTTTGGTGACATTGAGCGACTCGCCGCCATATCCTGCGCCTGTTTTTTGCCCAGTTCTGTGAGTGAGCCATCAGGGTGCTGACCGATGGATTCTGCGTGGCGGATTAGATAAATGGTTTTCAAATTATATACCCCTTGCGACGGTTGGCGCTTAAAAGCCCACAAGCCAATAAATATGCTGAATTGCTGCGTCTTTGGCGCTCTTAATATCTGCAAATACAAGATGTGCGTGATCACCTAATGCAAACCAGCCAGCGTTATCTTCTGGATCTCTTCGGAATTCCTCAAACCCAAAGGTTGCATCCGGCCACTGAAAGATATCAACCCATATCGTCGCGCCACCGTGATTGCCGGACAGAACAACTTTGAGTTTGTCTTTCATCTTCTAAAAATCCCACGTCAACTGGCAACAATCAGGCAGCGCGTTCTTAACTAAAATCCGTATCTGTCAAATAAATGCCACATTACATGCAGGCATGTTTAATCTCAGACTATTGCTATAATGGAGCATCAAAATTCTGTTTGCAATCAGAGATTGTGCGCAGCACACAAAATCATTGCCTTGATTGCCGAGCGGCAATCAAGGCAATTAAAATGTAAAAGCTTTGCTTTATTGATCTAGGAAACTGCGCAGTTTGCGAGACCGCGACGGGTGTTTCAGCTTGCGCAGCGCCTTGGCCTCAATCTGGCGAATGCGCTCACGGGTCACGCTGAACTGTTGGCCAACCTCTTCCAGCGTGTGATCGGTGTTCATGCCGATGCCAAAGCGCATGCGCAGCACCCGCTCTTCGCGCGGGGTCAGCGAGGACAGCACCCGGGTGGTGGTTTCTTTCAGGTTCTCCTGAATCGCTGATTCCAGCGGCAAAATGGCGTTTTTATCTTCGATGAAATCGCCCAGTTGGCTGTCTTCTTCGTCGCCAATCGGCGTCTCAAGCGAAATCGGTTCTTTGGCGATTTTCATCACCTTGCGCACTTTCTCAAGTGGCATCTGCAGCTTGGCGGCCAATTCTTCGGGCGTTGGCTCACGACCGATTTCATGCAGCATCTGGCGCCCGGTACGCACCAGCTTATTGATCGTCTCGATCATATGCACAGGGATCCGGATGGTGCGCGCCTGATCGGCAATCGAGCGGGTGATCGCCTGACGAATCCACCAAGTCGCATAGGTGCTGAACTTATAGCCACGGCGATATTCAAACTTATCAACCGCCTTCATCAGGCCAATGTTGCCTTCCTGAATAAGATCGAGAAATTGCAGACCCCGGTTGGTATATTTTTTGGCAATCGAAATCACCAGCCGCAGATTGGCCTCGACCATTTCTTTCTTGGCTTGGCGGGCTTCTTTTTCGCCCTTTTGCACCTGGCTGACCAAGCGGCGAAATTCGCTGATATCCAGACCGACGTATTGCCCGACCTGCGCCATATCGTTGCGCAGCTCTTCCACCTTGGTCAGCGAGCGTTCAATAAACATCTGCCAGCCGCGGCCGGGCTTTTCGGCCATGCGGTCCAGCCAGTTCGGATCCAGTTCATGACCGCGATATGCTTCGATAAATTCCCGCCGGTTAATCCGCGCCTGATCGGCCAGTTTCACCACCGAACCATCAATGCTCATGATACGTTTGTTGATCCCATAAAGCTGGTCGATCAGCGCCTCAATACGGTTATTGTGCAGGTGTAACTCGTTCACTAACTCAACAATTTCAGACCGCAGTTTCTGATAATTCGCTTCTTGTTTTTTCGAAAACGAACCATCTTCGTTCAGAGTTGCCGAAATCCTATTGTCTTGCATTTCAGACAATTTCGCATAGTCGCGGGCGATAAGGTCAAGCGTTTCCAGAACCTGCGGTTTTAACACTGCCTCCATCGCCGCAAGCGACATGTTGGCCGCTTCGTCATCATCATCATCTTCATCATCTGCCACAATCGGATTGCCGTCGGCATCCAGTTCAGGTTTGGCTTCAGTCGCCTCAGGGGTAATGCCCGCAACTGGCACGACGGGTTGCTGTACCTCATCGCCTTCGCCCATTTGATTGCCAAAGGTCGTTTCAAGATCGATCACGTCGCGCAACAAAATATCTTCGCTTAACAGTTCGTCCCGCCAAATGGTGATCGCCTGAAACGTCAAAGGGCTTTCGCACAGCCCAGAAATCATCGTATTACGACCAGCCTCAATTCGCTTGGCGATGGCAATTTCACCTTCGCGGCTCAGCAGTTCGACGCTGCCCATCTCACGCAGGTACATGCGCACAGGATCATCGGTCCGGTCCAGTTTCTCACTGTCGCCCGACGAAAGAGCCACCTCTTTATTGCTCGTAGCCGCCACAAGATCGGTGGCACCGCGCTCTTCTTCCTCGGCATCTTCAGCTTCGATAATATTAATGCCCATTTCAGATAGCATCGACATCACATCTTCTATCTGCTCCGACGAGACTTGATCAGGAGGCAGCACCTTGTTGAGTTGGTCATAAGTGATATACCCCCGCTCCCGCGCCTCGCCGATCATCTTTTTGACCGCCGTCTGGCTCATATCAAGCGTTGTTTCTTCGCTCTGGTCCTCAGCTTTACGGTCGGTGTTGTCTTTGGCGGCCATGCGATTCTCCTGCAAAGGGCGAACGATTCGTTTAACCCGTAACATAGGGCGTCATACTGATTCGGCTAAACATGTACTTGGTTTTCTTTACCTCTTCCTCAACAAAATCACATTTATGACGATTTTACCCGAGTTATTTGTGTCATCAAAGCTTCAAAGGCCCGCCGTTCATCGCGATTGATTCGCGCACCGTTTTCCGCAAGGTCATACTCGGCGGTGTCTTTGTGCACACTCAGGGTTGCTGATTCTTGCGCCGAGGCCGCCTCTTTCAACCTCCAAGTCAGGGTTTCATCTGACAATGAGGCGATGTCTTCGGCGGCCTCCTCAATCTCAGCCGCCAAACCAAGGCGCGCATCAAGTTTAGCAAACTCTTCACGAAGGGTCAGCCGGGTCAGATCAAGATCATCAGATCGTTGAATGCATGGCACGACGGCAACATGGCTTTGAGCGAGAAACCCCTGTAGCTCCGACGAACCAAAAGCGGCCTCTATCGCACCGAGCATCTTCTCGGCGGGCGCGACGGTTTGTGATAGCAAAATTGTTTGTATCTGCCGATGCCGGGGGTCGCTGCAAGCCAGGCTCTCCAACGGCTCCTGAAACTCTGCGACCAGTGCAGGTGCTTTGACCAATGCCGCCAGAATAACCGCTTCGCGCAGACGTCCCGGCACGTGATCAGCCGCCTGCGCCAGCGCAGACTGTTTGGTCGTGCTCAGTGCATCAATTTTGACTTTTTTGCCCCATTGACCCGACCACAGCTGCTGCCGGCCCGTACCAAACAGCGCCCAGCGCAATTCTTTAATAGCACTACCGTAGTGCGACCGGATTGACGGGTCGCGGATCATGGCGATTTTTTCCCGCAGCCCCTTATCCAGCATAGCGCGTCGCTCGGGGCTATCGAAAACCTTGCCTTGGATTTCTCGCTGCCAAAGTAAGTCAACCATCGGCATGGCTTTGTCCAACAGCGTCTGCAAAGCAGAGGGGCCACCTGCCCGGATCACGTCATCGGGATCTTGCCCTTCTGGCATTACCGCAAACCGCAGCGATTGCCCCGCCTCCAGCAATGGCAACGCCAGATCAATCACCCGATACGCAGCGCGCAGACCTGCTGTATCGCCATCAAGCGCGATGATCGGTTCGGGGGCGATGCGCCACAAAAGGGCGAGTTGATGCTCGGTGACTGCCGTGCCCAAAGGTGCAACTGCGGCGCCAAACCCTGCCTCAACAAGGGCAATCACGTCCATATACCCCTCAGCCACGATCAGCGGCTGGCCCTTCCCCGCCGCCTCACGTGCGGGTTTGAGATGATATAGGTTGCGGCCTTTGTCGAATAAGACAGTCTCCGGAGAATTGAGGTATTTAGCGCGCGCATTCGGATCAAGCGATCTGCCGCCCAGCGCGATACAGCGCCCTCTTGCATCACGAATGGGAAACAAAATGCGACCACGGAACCGATCATAGGGCGCACCACCATCCTCGGGCCGGGCACAAAGCCCCGCTGCAACCAACTGATCGGGCGTCACACCCTTGGCGGTCAAATGTTGCAACAATCCCTGCCGGACATCTGGAGCAAACCCCATATCAAAACGGTCTTGGATCGCCTCAGATAAACCGCGTCTAGCCAGATAAGCCCGCGCCTCCGACGCCGGTGCAGTTTTGAGTTGCAGGCGGTAAAATTGCACGGCCTGTTCCATGACATCAGTCAATTCGCTGCGCTGTTCAGATTTTTCCTGCGCATGCGGGTCGCGTTTTGGCACCGGCATGCCCGCCTCTTGTGCCAAAATCTCGATCGCCTCGATAAAGCCAACGTTCTCGGTCTCACGGATAAAACTGATCGCATCACCCTTGGCGTGGCAGCCAAAGCAATAATAAAACCCCTTGCTGTCATCGACATGGAACGAGGCCGATTTTTCCTGATGAAAGGGGCATGGCGCCCACATATCACCCTTAGCCTGATTAGATTTACGAGTGTCCCACATAACTTTGCGCCCGACAACCTGACTGAGGCTGGTACGGGTGCGCAAGTCGTCAAGGAATCCGGGTGGTAGGCTCATGCGCCCATTATTGGACGCCCACGCCTTAAAGTCCAGCAGAGGACAACGATACTTGTGATATTTCTAATGCGGTGAAAGACAGGCTTAAAAACCTGCCATGTGCCCCAGCGCCCTGTTGCTTATACAAATAGAGCGCACTGAAAGTGATATTTTAACAATTCTTGGAACAACACATCAGCGAAACCGCACCAGCCGCTTTTTTTCTGACTTCACGTGCCATAAACTTAGCGGTCAATTTCGATCAAACAATGAATTGAAATCTGAGCAAACCTCATTCAAAGCACCTGTTTAGAAACCCAATTTTGCCCGCCCGGACCAACCTTTCCCAGCCAACTTTAGGGCCACTCAAATGGGCGGATCACGCTGACATTTGCAAAGCTACGCCGGACAAATACCTCTTCTGAGGATAAAAATAATAGTTTTACATTTGCACCGGCATCC
>Ga0114998_10002976_pt1 | contig 12667 bp, 11 predicted proteins | sample ArcticOcean_MG_C_5_FD_87044 | JGI IMG/M metagenome (GOLD analysis project Ga0114998, IMG submission 87044) | Marine microbial communities from western Arctic Ocean - ArcticOcean_MG_CB4_138 | ecosystem: Environmental > Aquatic > Marine > Oceanic | place: Arctic Ocean: Canada Basin | collected...
CCCTAAACCCTAAACCCTAAACCCTAAACCCTACACGTACCTTCATAAACAAACTGCGGCAGCTGCGTGGTTTTCCCCGACCCGGTTTCGCCGACGATGACGAGCGTGGCGTTTGCGGTTAACTCGAGGATTAAACGGTCTTTTGAGGCGAAGATCGGTAACGACTTCCGGATGGAGGACAGCTTACGCTTTTTTTCCAGGCGCTCAAGTTTCTGTTGCTCGGTTTCCGTGTCTTTCGTGACGAACTGGTGATGGCCTTTCGAATGACCCTGGTGGTGTGTGTTTTTTGTTTTTTCGCCGTTTCCAACCAACCCCGCCGACGACGGACGCGGACGCGTATCGCACTCCAGTTTCGGGGTACCGGTCGGACTAACAGTCGAGGGCATCGCGGTAGGCGTAACCCGCTTTGCGTCCTTCATCCCGTACTACTATCGCCCACAGCCCGGACCACCTACTTCTGTTTCGCCTCCGCCGCCCGGATCGCCCCCACCGTCTGCGCCAGCACTTTCGTCTTGTCCTCGCGAAAAAACAAACCCGACCTGCTCTGGTACACCTGACGTCCCGCAGGCAACGAACGAAGCTCCGCCTGCGCTACCTTGAGAGCCTGTGTCGACGCGTCGATTGTCGTGGACGACGCAGGCATGACCTCGCGTCGCAAGACGCGCAGAGCGTGCTGGGGGTTGTGGCGAAGCCGCCGACAGTTTTTCCACAATCCAGTCAGCCGGCGACTCCTCCCTTGCCTTGGATTGTGCTGTAAATCAGGTCAGATCGTTCGCCGCCGTCACTCTCGTCCACACGGGTGGCGTGACACGTCCTTTTCACACGATCATGCTCCGTTCGGGGGAACGCGCGATGGCGCCCATGGCGCGTGCCATCGCGAGCTGGGCGAGCGCTCCCCGGCTGGCGTGTCCCACGCGCGGCGCCGCGCTTACGCGGACCCTGCGTGCTTCATCTTCGTCATCGGAGACGAAGGAGGACAAGGGTGATGTGTTGGACGTGTTTCCCCGGGTTGGGTCGGGTAAGACCGTGAACCGGCACTTGAAGCGCCAGGGGATGGTGCCTGGTGTGTTTTTCAAACCCGGCGACGAAACGGGGGAGCTGTTGTCGTTCGCGTCGAAAGACATCGAGCGGCTCGTGAGGAAACACGGCCAAGTCGGCGTGGGTGCCCGCGTGTTGCAGTTAAACTTCGCGGAGGATGGCGGTGGGAGACGAGAACCCGTGGTGGCGATACAGGTCATGATGGACCCGTCGACGCAAATGGTAGAAAACGTTAACTTCATGCCGTGCGGACCGAACACCAAGGTCAAGATCAACGTGCCGGTGCGCGCGGAGGGGGAAGACGCGAGCCCGGGGGTAAAAAAAGGCGGCTTCGCGTGGAAAGTTTCAAAGTTCCTTGAAGTGCGGTGTTTGGGCAAGGACATCCCGCCCGAGATCGTGATCAACGTCGCGAGCCTGGATGTGGGCGAAAAGGTGTTCCTACGGGACCTGGACCTTCCGGAGACGGTGTCGGTGAAGGTGAAGGATGAAAACATTCCCATTTTGAAAATGGCCGGGAAAGGAAAATAGTTTGTAATTCAACCGCTCGGATGTTTTAAAAAAAATAGATTTGTTAGGAAAGCACCGGGACTCCAAGCTTGTGCCCTCATCACACAACACGGCTATGTGTTTGTTATACTCTTTCTTTTCAGACGTCATGAACTAGGGTATGTATTTCACCTACCCTACATGAACGTTCGAAATACAATAGGTCTGCATATATGTCTGCGCGTGGCTTTTCGGCACGCCGACGACAGATTGTGCAACCCTTGACGGCCTGTTTCACGCTTACCAATCATGACCCCATATTCCCAGCCCCCCCCCCCCCCCCCCCGTCTTTTCCCCTCCCTCCGTCCCCCGCCCCTTTTTCCCTGGACTTTCTTTTTTGCTGGCCCCTCACGGCCCTGTGCCCCCTTACCAATCATTGCCCCCTATCCCCCGCCCCCCCCCCCCCCGTGGTTTTCTTCTCCTCGTCTATGATCGCCTGTCGTTTTTCCAGGAACTTCTGTGTTGCTTGGTCCAGATAGTCACGCCCTGTGAGTAACAACCGCGCGACCATCTCCGGGTTGTTTTCTCCCCTCGCAGCCTCGAATTCCTTCCTCGCGCTTTCCCGAATCACGTCTTTCCACTCCATCCCCCGTTCATTTTTCCACACGAACATAAACGAAGCTCTCCACACCGCACGGTACAACGACAACGCCTCCCTCTTCGTGGTCAACACCTCCCCGGGGGTCAAATCCCGTTTCTTCGCGCCTAGTTTCTTCGCTTCAGCCAGACTGCGCTCGATGAAATCCTCCGCTTCGCCACCCCCATCCGTGCGGAGGTCTCGGGCGGGCGTGGAGACGCGCAGCGTGCGGACACCGAGAAGCTGACACGCGCGCGAAACCGCGCCGATTCCTCCGGACCCAACCGCTACTCGGCTCGCGAGCAACCTCGAGGAAAGCATCGCGCCGTGCGCGACCGAGAGTGGAACGCAATGACGTGTTTCATGTATTTTGTCGGAGTTTACAGTTAACGCCCGACATCGGACAGCTCGCAGGCACATCGAGCAGGCGCGTGCGTGAGGGCGCGAGAAGGCCCGTGTCGCGCATCATGTCAGCGCGTTGTGGTATCGCGTCAGTCTCGCCGTCATGTGCGCGTGGAGTGCGCCGGGCACAAGGGACTCCCCGCTGCTGTGCACCCCCTCTCCGCGCCACGGCACCGGCGAGTGGTGACATGCTCGAGGTTATGAACTCTCTGTACGAGCACGCGTACGAGGGCCTTGACCGTGACGTCGGGTTGGAGATTGCCGAGGAGAGTCACAAGAAACAAGCGCGGACACCGGGTATCGGGTACTTCTACGGTGAGCTGTCGTGGTTAGGGGCGTGGAACCTCGTCGGTTTGGCGAAACCGAAGGTTGGGGATGTGTTTCTCGACATGGGGTCGGGGCTCGGGAAAATGGTACTCTCCACGGCGATGACGCGCAGATTCAAGCAGTGCGTAGGCGTGGAGATCCTTCCCGAGCTTCACCAAAAAGCATGTGACGCGGTGACCAAACTACGCGAGTCAGTCGGGGAAGACGCGTTTGGGATGTTGCCGCCGATAAAACTGGAGTGCGGCGATATGCTCGCCGTGGACGTCGGCGACGCGGATGTCGTCTACTGCTTCGCCACCTGTTTTTCGCCTGAAATCATGGGTGCGCTTGAGTCAAAGCTGAGTGCAGAGATGAAACCAGGCGCCCGGTTGGTGTTAGTGAGCAAACAAATGGAGTCCAACGCATTTGAACCCTGGGGGCCGAACGACGGGTACGTCAGCGTTGAACAAGCGCACTCCAAGTGGAACCTCGACTGTTACCTGTACCGCAAGCGCGAGGAGTCGTTTGATGTTTCCAGTAGTTCCGCGACTCATCGAGTAGCGTGGTGACTCCTAAAGTCCATTACCGTATTATTCTAATAGCTATTTTAGTATCAATACATTACGTACTACCCTACCGGTACCCTTTCTTCCGCCCCCTATCCTTTTCCGACCGCGCGCGTTTCTTTTCGCGCTCCGCAACCTCTTCGGCGATTTCCCTCTCCAGCTGCGCTTTCATTTCATCCGGCGATTCCCGCTTCACGTCAAACGAACTCGTCTTGCACACATCCACCCTTCCCGAACCGCTCAGCATGGATACCTTCCCTGCCGCCGTGGGGTGTTCCTTTTCGATCCGGTGCAGGTACTTCCGCGCGTGTTCGTTCGACGGGTCCAGTTTTACGGCCACGCGAAAGTCCCTGCACGCCTCGCCGTATTTCCGTTTCTTCGCAAACGCCGCGCCGCGCAGGGTGTACGTTGGTACGTGCGTCGCGTCCAGTTCCATGGCTTGTTCGCACAGCTTGATCGCGGTGTCGTAGTCGTGTTTTTCGTAATAAAAACGCCCCCTCTTGGTGCTATCAATCGCCCACGCCGTGCGCGTGGCGGGTTTGACGCCGTCGTGTAACAGCCGGTCAACCTCGGAGGTCTCCGCTTTGTCGCCCCGGTGCGCCCAGCCCCGGTACACCGACCAACCTTCCTTGACCCCGTACGTCATTCGCATGCCAGGCGCGCAGTGTAAGCTGTGGAAGTCGTTGTCCAACTCCAGCCAGTCCATGTAGGGTATCGAGTGTATCGACGCGGATGCGCCGGCGTCGCGCAGCACGTCGGGGCGCGGCGCGCGCGGCGGCGCGTTTGGGCCTTTGCCCAGCCACGGACCGCACTGTGTCAGGTCTCGGGGCGGGAACAGCCTGGTGTAGCTGGGAATGTCGGTTTCTCTCATCGAAAGCACCACCTGAAATGCCTGGCCTGAAGGCCGCACTTCACGAACTAACGCGACCACGGGCGACGCCGCCCAGTGCGCGAACTCGCGCCGCGTGGGATCCACCGAGCACTGTCCTAAAACTCGGGGTCCAACCGAGAAGCGCCAGCGCGTAGGGGGAACGCCGTCCAAGTCATACGCCACCAACGCTTTAATATCCACGGTAAGTGACTTGGCATCACCTCCGCACACGTGACCCCAGACGATACACCCCGGGGTCAGGCTTTGGTACGCCGCACCCTGCTCCTCCTCGACATGGTCCGATCTCAGATGATCGGTTCCCTTGAAGAAGTCGAGCAGCTTCGGCACGTTAGAGAACCCCCAAGCGTCCGTGCTGGGGGTTTCTGTATCTTCCGCCAGCACAGCGCGAGACCCGGATGTGACAGGAATGCGCTCGCGCACATCTGGGGCCAGCGCGGCGCCGCGACTTTCCAACGACCGCTCGTCTCCTGCCATGGCGTGGCGCGACTGAAAGTGATTTGACAAATGCAAACTTTCTCGACGAAATACAAAACCAAAGCGGAGTGCGCCGGGGGGCAGCAGGAGCCATGGCTCCCCCCAAGACGAGCTTCTCTGTGGTCAGAAAGAAGACGACTCCGTTTCAGAAAGCCAAGGAAGAGGAGGAGCTAAAGCGTAAGCGGCACGCGGTGGAAGCGGCGGAGCTGTATGACGAGTTCGCCGAGAGCTTCGAAGCATCCAAGAAGTCAGGGATGAACTTCGTCAGCGCAGGGACACAGGCGGCGGGGTCTCGGCCTGATGAGGATGTGGCGGGCGATGGCCGGCGCGAAATATACGTCCCTCCGTTTGCCCCTCCCGACGTGATGGATGAGGACGAGGCGACGACCAGAACGAACGAAACAGCCTCAACGTCGACTCCCTTGGCAGGAAATGGAAAGGAAGCCAAACCTCGAGCGATCGACGCGTTCATGAGTGAGTTGATAGCAAAACAAGATGAGCGCGAGCGTGCGCGACGGAAAGAGCACGACGGAGAGGGCCCGGGTGATCGCGGACGTGCAGGAGGAGACGGCGACGGGAATAGTACCAATTTGTTTGTCGGCAACTTGCCACGCGACGTAGACGAGGATGTGGTGAAACGAGCGTTTGCCAAGTACGGCCCCATCGCGAGCGTCAAGATCATGTGGCCGCGCGAGGACGAAGACGTGCGACTTTGCACGCAGCTTAGCGGTTTCGTGGCTTTCATGCAAAGGTCGTCCGCGGAGCGTGCGCAGGAAGAGATGGACGGAGCACTTCTGGGACGGCACGACTTGCGCGTGAATTGGGGTAAAGCGGTACCGCTACCGGCGAAACCCATCTGGCCGTTAGCGACGGAGAAAACGATAACACCCAGCGAGGGCAACTTCTCCGCGGCGCAGCGGCTTCGAGATTCCATGCGAGGGACGACCACGGATGTGTCTGGTCTTGACTCGCGGCAACCCGTCTCGACCGCGGGAGCGCCGGAAATTATCGTGCGGTACCCCGACGACGACAGAATCACCGCGCTGATTGACACGACAGCGAGGTACGTGTCGGAGGATGGGTACTTGTTCGAGAAAGCGGTGATGGACCGCGAACGAGATAACACAGATTTCGTGTGGCTGTTCGACAACAAGGCACCGGAACACCGCTATTACCGGTGGCGTGTGTTTTCGCTGTCTCAAGGCGACTCTCTCAAGCGGTGGCGCGTGGAGCCGTTTTCCATGATTGCGGGCGGCTCGCGGTGGACCCCGCCGGATCCCAAACAACAACCAGACACGTACGTCGCGTGTTCCTCGAACTTGAAAAGCGTGTTCACGGATGAATCACGCTTGACAAGTTCAGAAGCGGAAACGTTCGCCAGACTGTTGGAAACGCTTACCCTGGAACGACGCGATATCGAGCAGGGTATGCTTTTCGCGCTGGATCACTCGGAAGCCGCGGACGACGTCGCGGAACTTCTCGCCGAAGCGCTCACGGCGAGCGAAACCGCCGTGGCCACGAAAACCGCGAGGTTGTTCCTGGTTTCAGATATCCTTCACAATTGTGGTGCGCCCGTTCGAAACGCATCCGCGTACCGAGGTGCGTTCCAGTCGAAACTCCCTCGCGTGTTTCAGAGCTTGCGCGCGACGCTGCGGGGTATGAACAGCAGGATCGCGAGGGAGGCTTTCAAAAAACGAGTCGCGTCCGTGATCGCGGCGTGGTCGGATTGGTTTCTGTTTCAAAACGAGTTCCTTAATGGACTGGAGGCAAACTTCGTACTTGGGGACGTGTCGACGACACTTAACTGCACGGAAGTCGAAGCGAAAACGGTGCAGCGAGAGATTGAAACCATGGACGCCGAAGCGCGAGAAAAAGCGTGCAAAGCGAAAGGGTTGATCGCCGAAGGCGGCGCCGAGGCGTGCGTCGCGCGTTTGGTGGAGGTGGAGTTGCACCTTCGCGGTCGTGTAAAATAGCGTAGAAGTGTTGACCAACGATGCAGTCGTATGAATCAAAATCCGCGGAACTAATTCACTTTTGCGCGCCGGCGCCGTACTTCGCGCCGGGCACCACACCGTGCTCATCAAAAGCCTTCTCATCCTCCGGCGGCAACCCCGTGCCGGTCACTTCGTTGCCCACGGAAACCCAGTAATCCCTCAGGTTGTTCTTTCTGGCAAAAATTTCGAGGTACTTGCCACCAGGCACGAGCTCCTCGATGAGTTCGTAAATCTCGGTGGGCTTCTGGCTCTGCCCGCGACGCTCGGCGAAGATAATATCGCTGCCCACGGCTTTGTCCGCCATCCCCGGAGGCAGGTTGCCGCGACGGCCTACCAGGCAAACCTCCTTGGCGTGCTGCAGGTAGAATCCGTGAGACTTCGCCATGCGGCGGCTGTTCGTGACCTTCACCCAGACCACCTCATCCACGAACTCGTACCCCCACTTTTTGAACTGCTCCAAGCACCACTGGTACTTGGCGTTGATCACCCACACGAAAAGGAACCCGTTTTTCTGTAACTTGGGCAGCGGCAGATCCGCGATGTGCAGGTCGGTGAGCTGCGAGTATCCTAGGGACACCCCACGCGTGGGGTTCGCGGTGGCGAGCTGCCACGGAGGATCCATCATTATCACGTCAAAATCCGTGTGGTTGTAAATTTTGCTCCAGTCGTACGTCACCACGTTCGCGTGCACGGGGATGCACTGCGGAGGCACCATCCACTCCCGTGGATCGATGTCGTCCACGTTTCCTTCGATGAGTCCGTCTTCATCGTCCGCCGCCTCACCCCCTTCGGTTTCACCCAGCACATTTTCCCCGCCCTGGACACCCTCGCCGGCGCCTCTTTCTTCGTGTTCCTCAACCTCGACTTCGACCTCCTCTTCGTACTCGAACGTACTCGGGCCTTTGTCCGTCCCTTTCGACTCCAGATCCTTGATCGCGTTTCGGTACTTCCCAGCCTGTTCCTTCACGCGCTCATCACTGAGCTCGTTCCACTTGGCGATGAGGGTCTCCTCGGAAGCGATGAGTTCGTCATCAGCAGCGCCACCTGACGAAGCTCGCTTCTTGCCAGCCATCTTTAACGCACGCGCGAGGTCGAAGGCGAGCTTGGGAAACGCTTTGCAGCACACGCCTCGGCAGCCCAGAAGCGCGCCAGCGTTGGCACCCTCTATGATCTCTCACGGACGCGACGAACGAACGTACGCGCGCACGGAAAAGATACGTGCTACCGCGCGTACACGCAGTTGGTACTGAGTGTGTTAGGATGGGCGTCCAGACCGCGGCGCGCGACAGGAGTTGGGGGGGAAACGTCGGCGGTCTGTGGAGCTCCACTTGGCACCCTGATGACAAGTTGGTTTTTTTTCAAAAAAAGAGTTTCAAAACTGTGCGCAAAGTGGTATCCCTGTTAGCTTCAGGTTGTGGGGACCTCCAGCTTTATTCAAGATAAACGATTCGCTCCAACCTAGCTAGGAGGAGCTTGTTGTCGGTGGGAAACCAATGTTTGGTTTTTTCAGCGCCCGAGCCGATTAATCAAACTTTCGAGTGGCTTGCTGGTGCCTGCGTGCCTCTCAATTTTCGAAGACGCCACACAATCGAAGGCCACGTGGGCGGCTCTGTTGGGATGGCGCGATCACGCTCCGGCTCGCCGAGCGCGTCGTCGTCCGATAGTGATCGACGGCGTAAACCCTCGAGGCGTCGCGAGAGCCCGGCGAAGGGTGATGGGGAAGATGGGCGCGATCGTGGTGATGTGGGCGGGGAAAAGCGAGGGAAAAGCGCCGCCGACCGTGAGTCCAGCCCATCCGGTCGTGAGGAAGGGAAGAAGGGCGGACGCGACAGGGGCAGGGACGCGAGATCAAAAGGTGGCCGTGGTGACAGCAGAGACAAGGGTGGTGGGGCGAACAGTGCGGACTGGCGTAGTGGCAGGCGGGACCTGCGAGACGCCGTTGGTGGGGATCGTCAACCGGAAACGCGAAAACCACTCGCCGCGGGCAAGGCGGGGGGCGCGTACGTCCCTCCGTTCAAGTTGGCGCAGATGATGGCGGAGCAGGCGGATAAAACCGGCGCGGAGTACCAGCGCATGACCTGGGACGCGCTGAAGAAGTCCATCAACGGTCTCGTGAACAAGGTGAACGCCTCCAACGTCAAGCACATCTTGCCCGAGTTGTTTTCGGAAAACATGATCCGCGGACGCGGTTTGTTCGCGCGGTCGGTGATGAAGTCGCAGATGGCATCCCCTCACTTCTCGTCCGTCTTCGCCGCGCTGGTAGCCGTGGTGAACACCAAATTTCCCGAACTCGGCGAGCTGGTGTTGAAGCGAATCATCCTGCAGTTCCGCAGGGCGTTCAAGCGAAACGACAAACCCGTGTGCGTCGCGGCGACTAAATTTTTAGCGCATCTCATCAACCAGCAGGTGGTGCACGAACTCATCGCGCTGGAACTGTTGACTGTGTTGCTGTCCACTCCGACGAATGATAGCGTCGAAGTCGGCATCGAATTCGTGAAAGAGTGTGGGTACACCTTGCACGAGCTCACGCCGCAGGGTTTGCACGGAATCTTCGAGCGCTTCCGCGGGATCTTGCACGAAGGAGAGATTGACAAGCGCGTGCAGTTCATGATCGAGAATCTGTTTGCGATCCGAAAGGCGGGATTCGAGGGAAAGAAGGGTGTCCCTTCTGAGCTCGACCTGGTGGAGGAGGAAGATCAGATCGTGCATGAGCTTTCGCTGGACGACGAACTTCAAGCGGAGGCGACTCTGGATATTTTCAAAGTCGACCCGGAGTACGAGGAGAGCGAGAGGAAGTACGCCGAGATCAAAAAAGAGATCCTGGGCGAGTCCTCGTCGGACGAGGATGGTGATGACGACAGTGGCAGTGACAGTGAGGAGGAAAGTGAAGATGAGGCACAGGCTGTAGCGACGCAAGCGAAAAAGCAAACGATTCAGGATCAGACCGAGACGAACTTGGTCAACCTGCGTCGTACCATCTATCTGACCATCATGTCTTCCTTGGACTTTGAAGAGGCTGGTCACAAACTGATGAAGATTCATCTGCAGCCTGGTCAAGAGGTGGAGATTTGCACGATGCTCACTGAGTGTTGTTCGCAGGAGCGTACGTACCTGCGGTATTACGGCTTGCTCGCGCAGCGGTTCTGTTTCATCGACAAGATGTACGCCCAACTCTTCGACGAGGTGTTCATGAAACAGTACTCCACCATCCATCGTTTGGAAACAAACAAGCTGCGTAACGTTGCGAAATTCTTTGCGCACCTTCTAGCCACTGATGGTGTTTCGTGGACGTGCTTGGCATACCTTCAGCTCACCGAAGAGGCGACCACGTCGTCGTCGCGTATCTTCATAAAGATCTTGTTCCAGGAACTCTCCGAAGCGCTCGGGCTTCGAAAGTTGAACGTGCGGTTGATCGACGCGAGCATGGCTGAGTATTTCCAGGGCATCATGCCGCGGGATACTCCGAAGAACGTGAGGTTCGCGATCAACTTCTTCACGTCCATCGGTTTGGGCGGCTTGACAGATGATCTGCGCGAGCACCTGAAGAACATGCCCAAAATGATTGCCTCGGCGAAGGCTGCGGCGGAGAGCGACAGTGACAGTGACAGCGACTCGGACAGCAGTAGTTCGTCGTCGTCGTCGTCATCCAGCTCATCCAGCGACAGTGACAGCAGTTCGTCTTCAAGCAGCAGCTCCAGCTCTTCAGACAGCAAGCCGAAAAAGAAGAAGCGGCGGAAGTGAGGGTGAGGGGATAGAGAATTCTAGAGAGGATTATACTACTAAAAAGCTAATTTGCTAAACATGCACACACAGCACAAACCAGAACTCTGCGCAAACACACATTGTACTTTTCGAAAAAAAACAATCATTCAAGTCAATGATTCAAATCGCGGAACGCGAACGCTGCCTTTTAGAAAAGGTGCAGCCTTCCCCGTTGGACCGCTGCTCATACCTCCATCAAGAAACGTCCATGGGTCCGTCGCAGAAGCATCCGCCGACAGCGTCGAGACGTTGACACCTGCTTGCAAGCGAGAAAGTACCGCCGGACGCAGGGCGCTCGGTCCGCTGGGAAAGGTGAATCCTAACGCCAGAGCGGGTGGTTTCAATTTCGAATACGCAGCGTGCCAAGGAGGTAAGTTGCCGCGGACCACGATGCAAAACACCACGACAAGCAAGTCTGTGGATTCGTGCGAAACTTTCAACAGCTTGAAGAGCGCAAAGCAGAGTTCTTGACGTGAGGTTTTGTTGCCGAGCACGAAACCAAGCAGCGGCAAAATAAGTTTCAGCTGCTTCGTAACGGACGGCTCCGCCAGAACAACGTCCTTACCAAGGTTGTTAGTCAAGGCGTCGAGCTGTCCGATGCAGTGTTTGATTGTCAATCCGATGTGCGACTGCAGTGGGGGTCCTCCAAAAGTGAGGAGACTCAATATCAAGTGTTCGTCGACTTGCGTTTCAGCTTTCGGGATCTTTTGCATCGTCGCACTCGCGAGTTTGATTTCCAAAGACACGACAACCTCGGCGACGAGCACTACGGCTTGCGGAGACTGAGACGATGCGGCCAGGATCGCGGACACGAGCTTTTCGTGTACTGTGTGCAGTGCCTCTTCCTTAGCACCTGAAACTACCTTTTGATGCTTGGTTCTCAAGGCGTCTTCGGACAACATCCGAGCACGCAGCAGCTGAAGCTCGTTCACCTGCTGGGAAAGCCGGTGCACACTGAGTGAACAAAGGATATCCTGTACGCGTTGCTCAAAAGGCTGAGCTTGGGTAACATCACCGCCGTTCATCCCCTTCAGGAGCAAAAGGGCGATATCCTCTGGCGAAGCGGTAGTACCAAGAGTAGCACAGGTCTCTCTGACGAGCGCTACGACCGAGTGTGCTCGGTGAAAGGCGCTCACTGACGGTAAATGCGCGAATAAAGCCTGCGATTGACGAAGAAAGGGAAAGATTCAAAAGGTGAGATCGCGTTGAACGCAACAGAGGGCAAATCATCAAAATTCACCGCGCTTTAATTCTCACCTTGAATGTTACGAGCGATCCAAGTTCACGAGAATTAGCGCGCTCGACAAGCTCAGCAGCTAAGTGGACGCTGGCGCGAATAACACTTTGAGGTGATAACGAACACTGCGAGGCCAATAAAGCCTTAGAAGTGGCCAAAGGAAGCGCTGAATGCAAATGCGGATGGTTCGACAACAGAGCAACAATCCAAAACTTCGACGAATACGATGCGTCCGTGATAAGCGCGCTCAGTGCCTGTTGAAGCGTGGCGTAACCTGCCGCGATGAGATCAATGACCATCGTAGAGACTGCGATGGCGCCAGCGGATGGAATTTCGGTACTTTCCGGAAGCGACAGTGTGTGTGTTTTGCAGAAAGCCAACACCGACTCAACACTAGAAGCGGCGTTTGTTACACCGGGAATCGTGTATTCGTACGGTGAAACGACGCCTGCGAACGCATCTCCCGCGTACATGGCATCCAAGCGCGCGGTTAGCTCCTGTTGAAGACTAGGTGAGACCGCGTGGCGGTAGTTATCAAGACGAGAAAGAATCGCTTCCCGACAGATACCATTCTCAGCATTCAAAACGCCTTCCAAAAATTCAACAGTAAGCGCATCATATCCCGTCGTTTGCATCACAGCGATTGAATTTATTATTGTCTTCGTCGTGGCAGCCTGTACAGCGCGCTTTGAATACTCCAATGCGAAGTGCCAGATGTTAAATGGATCGAGCGCTGACGCGGTTAAGAGCTCTCCACTCGTGAGTAATTTTCCAACCAACTGCGAGACTTGCTCGTTCAAGGCGTCTTCCGTTGGCAAAACCATGTCAATATCCGCGCCAGCCTTACGCTTTGAGCCGACGTGAGGGTTCAGG
>Ga0114998_10002984_pt1 | contig 12647 bp, 9 predicted proteins | sample ArcticOcean_MG_C_5_FD_87044 | JGI IMG/M metagenome (GOLD analysis project Ga0114998, IMG submission 87044) | Marine microbial communities from western Arctic Ocean - ArcticOcean_MG_CB4_138 | ecosystem: Environmental > Aquatic > Marine > Oceanic | place: Arctic Ocean: Canada Basin | collected...
AAACAATTATAAAAATATTGATTGTTATATTTTTACGAACCTATTAAATATTAAAAGTTTTCTTGGCATTATTAAATCTAATTTCAAAATTTCTAAGATTTTAACAATTCTATCAAATAAAATAAGTATTAATTAAAGTTATATGAATAATAAAACTTATAAAAAAATAAAGATTTTTTTAGCTAAATAACTATGAAAAATATTCAATATATATTTATTTCTAATGGATATAGGGGAGGAAATTCTACTTTTTCAAGGAATCATATGCTTTATTTGAATAGTTTAAAAAAAAAAATTATTTTAATAGATGATAATCCAAAAAAAACTTACCAAAATTTACCAAAAAATATTAAAATTTTAAAGGTTAAGACCAATATATTTTATTTAGACACACATAGAAAATTAAAAAAAATTCTAGTTAACAATTTAGATAATAAGATAATATTTATTACTAATTATGCATTTATAATTAAATATTTTTATATTTTTTTTACTCTTAAAAAAAACACAAAAATTGTCTTAACAATCCATAGTGGTTTACTTAACTTAAACATTAAGAATTATATTGCTGGTTTCATATTTTCTATAATATATAGAAAAATTGACCACCTTTTTTTTGGGTCAGAGTCATCAAAAAATTGGTGGAAAAATTATTTTCCATGGATGCAAATAAAAAAAAATTTAGTTCATAAAAACGGTGTGGTCTTAAATAAAAATTTAAATACAAAAAAAGTAAACAAAAAATTAAATATTTCTTTTGTTGGAAGACTTGAAGAGGAAAATAATCCTAAATTTTTTATTGATATTGCGGAAGAGTTTCTAAAACATAAAAAAAATGTTGTATTTAATATTTATGGTGATGGATCACTAATTAAAAAATTAAAAGCTTTGTCCAAAAATAATAAAATTATTTTTCATGGATGGAGTGAAAAAAAAAAAATTTTTAGTAATACTGATATTATTTTAATTACAAGCCCTATAAACAATTTTCCATACGTAGCTATTGAAGCTAAAAGTTTTGGTATACCTGTTATTTCATGTAGCAAGGGTGATATAAACAAAATTATAAAAAATAATGTTGATGGTTTAATTAAATATACTAATTCAAAAAATAAAATGATTGAATTAATTGTAAGAATTGAAAAAAATTATAATTTTTTTTCAAAAAACTGTTTACACCGATCAAAAAAATATAATGTTGATAAGCTTTGTAAAAAATTTTGGGATTCTATCACTGATTAATATATGCTGAATGATATAACACAAAACACAATTGCAAGCCCATACTCTTTAATTTTAAGTATTATCCTTTTTTTTGGTGTCACTGCAATCGGTGATTTTTTTCAAAAACTAATTTTACAAAAGACAGGTATTTTTAAATATCATAGCTTGAATATATTCTTTTCACCATTGATTGGTACTTACCTAATAATCTATTCAATTTATATATTCATGATTTTTGATTTTCAAGCATCATTAGTCATAAAATTATTTTCATACATACTTATTATTTTTGGTTTGTGGGATTTGTATAGTAATAAAAATATATACTTATCTTTATTAAAAAGTTTAAGAAATGAAACGTTTATAGTTGTCTATGTTCTTGTTGCATTTTATTTAGTATTATTTTTAATATCACTTTCACCAATTACACATGCTGACACACTTGATTACCATTTTTCAGGTGCACTCGATATTTTGAGAAAAGGTAATTTCCATAATGAAATATTACCAATGAACAATACACTTGTATCAATTGGTGAAATAATAATTGCTATTGGTTTGTCGTTAGGAGCAGAACAATTTGGTAGTATTGTACAATTCTCTGGATTGTTAGCCCTAATTCCAATTTTTTCTGCAAAAAAAAATAGATTTTTTTTATTGGCTATCTTAATTTGTCCTATAACTTTTTTTCTAGTAAGTTCACCAAAACCCCAATTATTATTTAATGTTTCATCATTATTAATTTTTATTTTTTTAACCAATTATTTTTATAAATTAAATTTCTTACAATCAAAAATATCTTATTTGATAATTATATTTATTTTATCATTAAATTTTATTACAAAACATTCGTTCATTGTTTCCTCATCTATACTTACTTTATACGCTTTATCATTAATGTATAAAAAAAGATTATTTTGGTATAGTTTTTTTTCATCTATCTTTATTTTTGCAATAACTATTTTACCATTTTGGTTGATAAAGTATTTTAATTTTGAGACAACAATATTTGATTTAATTCAAAGTCCTCTTCCAATTAATATTTATGGTTATAAATATTATCATGAATTTCTAACATATGGATCAATATCAATATTTAGTATTTTTATACCACCTACCATAGGTGAATTTACTAAATCATTTGGCCCTTTAATGATTTTAATGATTTTAATGATAAATAAAAAGACAACTGCAAATAAAACATCATTTATTTCATTACTAACATTTATTTTAATTGTCATAATATTTGGTGGTAGCCTAAATAGATTTTTATATGAAGGTTTTTTGTGGTTTATATTTTTATTAAGTGCATCAAATTATTCAAACAAATTTTTTATTTATAATTTGTTTAAAAAAATAACGTATTTTCAATCAATTTTATTTTTCCCAATAGTGCTTTTTTTTGTAATTACAATTTTTCCAGGATCATTAGTAGATGATTATAAAAAAAAAATTATGAAAAATACTGCTAACGGATACGAATTGGCAAGTTGGGTAAATCAAAACTTAAACGATGATGATATTTTGCTCTCAACGCATAGATCAATTTCACTGTTTAAAAATAAAACTTATTCATCTATATTTTTGTGGGGAGTTGATCTCAATAAAGATGAATCAATAATATACAAAAATTTTTTAAGCTCAAAAAAAATTAATAAAATAGTTTTTTATGGGAGGGAATTAAATACAATACCATTTAATGATTGTTTAGGAAAAATGTTGTTTTTTAAAGAAAACGTTGGAAGAAAAGTAGGAAGAAATCCATTTAATAAAGGTGAAAAATATAATGGCTGGATTTATGAGTTTAATTATAGAGCTCTTCCGAATTGTTTAAACAAAAAAAATTAGTTTATAATGAAAATATTTTATACAAGTTCAGAAAAAGATAAAAAGTTTGGTGTTTCAAAAGTTGTCAATGTTTTAATTAAAAAATTACTAGAAAACAAAATTGATGTAAAATTTTCCAATAGCTTTGTTGATTTTTTAAAATTTAAACCTGATATAGTTCATATACATGGGTGTTGGCAATTACATTTGTTTTTTATATTTATTTTTTGCAAATTGATGAGCATATATATAATTATCTCACCACATGGTATGATTGATCCATTTTCATTTTCTCAAAAAAAATTTAAAAAACAAATAGCTTGGTGGTTATATCAAAAATTTATTTTTGATAACTCTAATTTGATTATAACTAATTCTATTTTAGAAAAAAAAAACCTTCAAAATGCAATAAATAAAAAGTTAAATATTAAAGTAATTAGTCACGGTATAGTTACTGTAAAAAATTATAAATTTTTTAAAATCAAAAGAAAACACTTAAATTTTTTATTTTTCTCACGATTACATCACTCAAAAAATTTGCATAATCTAATTAATATTTGGAATACAAGCACTTTCTACAAAAAATATAATTTAGATATATATGGAAATATAGTTGACTTAGATTATTTTAAAAAAATTATGAAACTAATCAAAAATAAAAAAAATATAAAATATAAAGGTTTTTTAACTTCCAATATTCAAAATAAATTAGCTAAGTATGATGTATTCCTACATCCATCTCAATCCGAAAATTTTGGATTAGTTATATTAGAGGCACTGTCATCAGGTTTGTTTCCAATAATAAATAAGAATTTAGATTGGAAAATAATTCAAAAAAAAGGTTTTGGTATTTTGATTGATTTTAATCATGCTCAATTGAAGAAAAGTATTTTGATGATTGAAAAAAATAAAAAAAAATTAAAGAGTATAATATTCAGAAAAAAACAACTTTCCTTTGTTAAAGAAAACTATAATTGGGATAAAATTATGAATGAATATTTATATGCATACTTACATTCTAAAAATTAAAATTTTATACTTTCTAAAAATTTAAATTTTGAAAATGTTGGATGGCATGTCCAAACAACTAGTATGACTATAAACAAGAATATTTTTAAGTTTTTATGTTCCTTTAAATTAAAATTAATTGTCAGAAATATTAAAATTGGCAAAAAGGCAAAAGATGAAAGTCTGATAATATTTTTTCCACTCATTTCTACTCCAGAGAAAATTGGCTGAGCTATTACTAGTAAACAATAAAATAAAACAAAAAAATTGACCTCCAGATTATCTTTAAAATTTTTAATATTTTTTTTTATAAAAAAAATAAAAAACAAAATTAATGGTGAAAAACTTAAAAAAGGCCAAATAATGAAAATTATAATTTTTTCAATTGAAACATTTTCCTGAAATATTCCAAAAAAATGAACTAAATAAATATCAGTGTGAGAGATATTTTGTACTCCAATTTTAGAATAAACGAATCCCATTAAGTATATTAATATGAAAATCAATAATGAATATATTAATTCTAATTTGCTTATAAAAAATTTGTCTTTCCGCATTACTTTAATTAAAAAAATTGATATTATTATTGCAATCGCACTTTGTCTTGCCAAAGACGCAATTACTAATCCAATATAAAAATGTTTTTTATTTTTATTGTCTATTCCATTAATGGACATTATTGAACCAAGTATAAAAAATAGATCAGTGATTATTAATGGATTAGCAATATAGAATCTTGTTTGATAGGGATTAAGATTAAATAATAATAAAGCTAAAATAATGAAAATAAATTTTTTATCGTATTTTTTTAAAAAAACTATTAAATAATAGTTGATAGAAATTATTAATATAAAAGTAAAAATTCTGAATAATAAATAGATTTCTATTTGTGTAATTTTTGAAATAATACCTATTAAATATGAAAAAAAAAATCTTTCTGCATGAATAGGTTTTAAGGGAATATCCGAAATAAATGGGGCATTTTTGGATATTTCATAGTATGAAATTCCATCAGATCCACCAAAAATTAAACTTTGTTCATAATCAAAATAAGAATTTGTAAATAAAATAGCAATTAAAGTTATTAATATAAAAACGTATATTTTGCTATTTTGGATATTCATGATTTTTTTTGAATTACAAAATTTCCCATCACTAAATAATCCATATCAGTTCTAATGATACATTTCACAGCTTCTTCTGGAGTTCTTACTATAGGTTCATTTTCATTAAATGATGTATTTAACAAAATTGGCACATTTGTTAATTTATAAAATTCATTAATTAAACTAGCAAATTTGTAATTTGTTTTAAAATTAACCGTTTGAACTCTTGCTGTTGAATCCACATGGGTAACAGCTGGTATTAGTCTTTTTTTTTCTTCTTTAACTAATGTTAATGAAGACATGTATGTGCTTTTAAATGCATCACCAAACCACTCTGTTTGGAATTCTTCAAGCACAGATGGTGCAAATGGTCTAAATGACTCTCTTCTTTTAATCTTCATATTGATTATATTTTTCATATTAGGGTTTCTTGGATCAGCTAAGATTGATCTATTACCCAAAGCTCTTGGTCCAAATTCCATTTTGTCTTGAAACCACCCAACAACGTTTCCATTAGAAATGAGTTTTGCTGTGATTCTTAATAATTGCGACTCATTATTTACAAATTCAAATTTAATTTTACTATTAAATAGAGTGTTATTAATTATATTTTGGATATGTTCTTTTGAGAATTTTGTTCCAAGATATGGTGTTTCTCCGTCAACTAAACTGTGGCCTGATTTAGCCAGGACAACCATTGCAGCTCCTATAGCTCCACCATTATCCCCAGGCGCAAATGGTATATAAACTTTTTCAAAGTACTTTTTGTTATTTGTTAAAATTCTATTTGCAGAAGAGTTCAATGCGCAACCCCCAGCAAAAACAAGGTTTTTAGAAAATTTAAGATTATTTATTTTTTTTAATATTTTTATAAAAAAATATTCATAAGTTTTTTGAACAGAACATGCAAAGTCTTTTTTAAATTGTTCTATATCTTGTTTTATACTTAACTCATTTTCAAAAAGCTTAGAAAGATTTTCATTAAATATATTATCAATAAATAAATTTTCATTAGCAATATATCTAAAATTATTTTTTTGGTGATTGAAATAATACAAATTGAGTTCAAAATTTTTACTTTTAGTAAACATAAAAAGATTATCTTTTATTTTTTTAAAATATTTAGGTTTACCATAGGCTGCCATTCCCATAATTTTATATTCATCACCATAATTTTTAAAGCCTAAAAATTGTGTCATAGCATGATAAAAGATACCTAATGAGTTAGGAAAAAAAACTTTTTTTTTAATTTTAATTTTCTGATTATGACACTCAGCGATAGCTAAAGTAGCAAAATCACCAGAACCATCTATTGAAAGTCCAATAGCATTTTCATATTTGGAAGGGTAGTAGGCTGAAGCAATATGAGCTAAATGATGCTCTATATAGTGAATTTTTAAATTTTTTTGAAATTTAAAATTTTTAAATAAACTAGATTTTATATCTAATTTTTTTTTAAATCGAATATTTAAATTTTTATTTTTAAAACTTAAATTTTTAATAAAAAATATACCTTTTTGAATTATATTACTTGATGGTTTAGTGTTAAAAGCTACGTCTGTTATTTGAATATCATTAATTTTTGCAATTTGAATACATTCTTTTATTGATTCAGTTGGAAAGCCAGAGAAATGTTTTTTTCTATTTATTCTTTCCTCTTCTACGGCTGCTACTACTTTATTATCAATTATAATACACGCAGAAGAATCAGCGTGATATGCATTAATACCTAATATGATTTTCATAATAAAATTGACTGGTTGTTAAATTTATTATAGCTACTTTATATATAACACCAAATCAAAAAAAACTAACAATGAAAACAGCGCTTATTTTTGGAGTAACAGGGCAAGATGGTTCTTATTTATCAGAATTCTTATTAAAAAAAAATTATAAAGTGCACGGTGTTAAAAGAAAATCATCATCAATTAACACTGAAAGAATAGATTATATTTTTGAGAATAAAAAACAGAAAAATTTTTTTCTACATTATGGGGATTTGTCAGATTCCCTTTCAATACAAGAAATTATAAGCAAAATAAAACCAGATGAAATATATAATTTAGCAGCCCAGTCGCACGTAGCTGTATCTTTTCAAATACCAGAATACACAGCTAATATTGTCGCTTTAGGAAGCTTAAGAATTTTGGAATGTATTAAATTTTTAAAATTAGAAAATAAAACAAAGTATTATCAAGCAAGTTCATCTGAAATGTTTGGAAAAGTTATGACAATTCCTCAGAATGAAAAAACACCATTTTATCCACGTAGTCCGTATGCAGTTTCTAAGGTTTTTGCCTACTGGATTACTAAAAATTACAGAGAAGCTCACTCTATGTTTGCAGCTAGTGGTATTTTGTTTAATCATGAAAGTCCAGTTAGAGGAGAAACATTTGTTACCAGAAAAATCACAATTGGTCTTTCAAAGATAAAGTTAGGAATTCAAAAAAAAATTGTACTTGGAAATTTAAATGCAAAGAGAGACTGGGGGCATGCAAGAGACTATGTCGAGGCTATGTGGTTAATTTTACAACAGAAAAAACCAGATGACTTTGTTATTGCGACAGGAAATCAATATTCTGTTTTTTCATTTATAAATGAATGTGCATTAAACCTTGATTTGAAAATTTCATGGAAAGGAAAAGGTGTTAATATTAAAGGTTATAATGAAAAAAATCAAATTATTGTAGAGTGTAGTAGAAAATATTTTAGACCATCTGAAGTAGAAACTTTACTTGGTGATTATTCTAAAGCAAGAAAGAAATTAAAATGGAAACCTAAAATTAATTTTAAAAGATTAGTTAAAGAAATGACTTTAAGTGATTATGATTTAGTAAAATCAAAAAAAAATAAATGATAATAAAAAAAACTGACAAAATTTTTTTAGCAGGTCATGCAGGTCTTGTTGGTAAAGCAGTTTTAAAAAAACTGAATGAAAAAGGTTTTAAAAAAATAATAGTAAAAAGAAAAACACAACTTGATTTAACAAATCAAAAAAAAACTTTTGAATTTTTAAGTAAAATTAAACCTAAAATTGTTATAATCTGTGCAGCTAAAGTGGGTGGTATAAAAGTTAATAACAAAAAAAGAGCAGATTTTTTAATTGATAATCTTGAGATTCAAAATAACTTAATACATGGCAGTTTTAAGAGTAAAGTTAAAAATTTAATCTTTCTTGGTTCAAGCTGTGTTTATCCTTCAAATATATCAAAACCAATTAAGGAAGAAATGTTATTATCAGGACCTCTGGAAAAAACCAATGAACCTTATGCAGTAGCAAAATTAGCAGGTATAAAATTGTGCGAAAATTTTAACAAACAATATAGAGTAAATTATAAGTGTCTAATGCCATGTAATATTTTTGGTTTATCTGATAATTATAATCTTGATAGTTCTCACTTTATTCCAGCAATTTTAAAAAAAATATTTTTAGCAAACAAAAGCAATAAAACTATTAAACTTTGGGGAACAGGGAATGTTTTAAGAGAGGTTATGTATGCAGATGATTTAGCCGAGGCAATAATTTTTTTTATGAATAGAAAAACAAAAAATATGATTATCAACATAGGCACAGATATCGAAAAAACTATTAAGGAATTTACAAAGGATATAATAAAAATCCTTAAACTCAAAATCAAGGTAAAGTTTAATAATGATAAAAAGTTAAATGGAGTAATGAGAAAAAAATTAGATTTGTCATTAGCAAAAAAAAATGGGTGGAAATATAAAACGCAATTTAAAGATGCAATTAAACTTACATATAACGATTTAATAAAAAACTATAAAGAACAAAAGCATTAAATTGACAAATTATTTAAGAGGCAAAGCATATCTAGATATCAACAGATTTTTTGAATTATTAATTGTTATTGTTCCAATATCTATTTTTGTAGGAAACTTCGCACTAAACCTAAATATATTGTTAATAGATTTATTGTTTTTATATTTTTTATCTTCAAAAAAAGTTCTTGTAAAAAAAAATGTTTTAAAGTTTGTATTATTTTTATTAATGTTATTTATCATTAATATTGGATTTACCGCAAATTTATTTTTAAGCGTAAAAGGAAGTTTAGGAATTTTAAAATATTTAATTTTTTTCCTAGCTTTTGCTTATTTTCTAGAAAGTCAAACGAATAAAAAATTATTTTTTAAGTTAATATTTTTTATTATATTATTTGTTGTCATTGATACTTTTATTCAATATTTATTTGGTTCAGATATATTTGGAAATTTATTGTCCACCGATCATGGCAAAAGATTATCAGGACCATTTGGTGATGAATATGTTGTTGGCGCGTATTTATCAAAATTTATTTTTTTTGGAATGCTTTATTTAATCCATACAAAAATAAATAAATATTTTCATTATTTTTATTTAAGCACTATGCTTTTCATTATATTTCTTACTCAGGAAAGATCTGCTTTTTTTATTAGTTTAATTTCCTCATTGTTTTTTATCTTATTTTATAAAAATAAAAAAAAATACAAAGCACTACTTTTAATAGTGATAATTATGTTTTTCTCTCTCTTTTTAAAATATGATAATTCTTCCTACAATAAATATTTTGAGACTACAGCGGAACAATTTGGAATCACCGATAAACTCCATAAAAGATCATCTTTAGAATCTCACGCAATTTATAGTTTTTGGGATAGTAGATATGGAGCACACTTCCTGACTGCATATGAAATATATTTAGACAATAAAGTTTTTGGAAGTGGCATTAAAACATTTAGAAAGGTATGCGCATTATCAAAGTATGAGAAAATAGAATCCATGTATGTTGATAAAAGATGTAATACCCATCCGCACAATATATATTTGGAAATTTTATCGGAAGGTGGTTTTCTTTTATTTATCCCTTTTTGTTTGTTAATATTGTTCTTAGTAATAAAAAATTTCGTAAGTTTTTTTAAAGAAGACAGTAAAAACCTCTATTTAGTTAATCTGAGTATTTTAATTGTTCTTTTTTTTCCAGTACAAACAACAGGTTCTTTTTTTTCAACGTTTAATGGTGTGTTTTATTGGCTTGGCTTAGCGACTATATCCTGCAATATGAAATTAAATTTTTTTAGGAAACCTTTTTAATAAAATAATTGTAAAAGTGTAAATTATGAAACTTAAGATGATTATAATTAAATTATTGTTTATTATTTTTGTCATTAAAAATGGAATGATGGTCATTAGTATATAAATTAAAAAAACATATTTTTTATTTGTTATATTCAAAAGATAATGATGAAGATGGTTTAGATCGCCGTCAGATATAGATTTTCCTGATTTAACTCTAGAAATTACCAATCTAGTCATGTCCATACCAGGTATAAAAAAAATTAGAAATATTTCATCACTTAATAAAGTTTTATTTAAGTTGTATTCAAAAACATACAAAATTGAAATAAATATACCAAGAACTGCAACTCCAGCATTACCTAGAAATGATATATTTTTTATATTCAGTGCTAAACAATAAAAAAGACTTAAAATTATTAGAATTTCAAGATTTAAAAATACTCCTCTATTTAACCCTAGAATAGAAATAAAAAATATCGCAACTGATATTGCAACTCCATTTAAGCCATCTATAAAATTTAGAAAATTATAAAATATATAGATAAAAAAAACTGTTATAAATACTGAAGATTGATTTAAGTATATTTCTTTATTTGTTAAATTTTCAAAAATTAATGAATTTAGAATAAGATTTTGATCAAGTGGAATTAAAATTAATAAAATTGTGAAAATTATTATGCTTTTTTTTATGGGAGATAGATTTTTAATATCATCAATATATCCAATAAAATAAAAAATATTTATTAGAAGTAAAAAAATTATATTTATTTGAAAATAGAATTCGTTGAATAAAAAAATATCTAATAAAAAATAAATATTTAGGGTTAGTAATATTAAAAGGCCATTTATTGTTGAGATAGGTTTTTGATGAAGTTTTCTTTTTGAGTTAGGGTTATCGTAAAGGTTTAAATATTTTGATATTGTTTTTATAAAGAAACTTAAAAAAAATATTGATAAAAAGATTATTAATATTCTTAGATCTATATTTTCAAAGTATTTCATATCAAAAATAATATACTTTATATGAAAATTTATTCTTCATTTTTAATAGTTTGCTAATATTCTCATTTGTACAAGGTGATTTTGAATACATGCATAGACCATTAGTCTTATAATGTGAAAACTCGTTATTTATTTTTATTTTTGTTAATGCAATTTCATCATTTTTAGTACTAAAGGAGTAATATTTAGGCCAAGGATGATTGTTATAACTTATGTCGTATTTACTAAACTTAAGCATATTTTTTGAAATAATAATAACAACACAAAATAAACTTAAATATTTAATTAAATCTATGTTTTTTTTATTGAGAACTATATTTTTATTAATAATAATAAAAGTGAATATTATAATTAAAACTAGGTTGGATATCCCCAGTCTGTATACGGGAAACTTTAAAAACCAGACAAGAGAACTAAAAGTAAATATAGAAATTAACATAATCAAATATTTAATTTTAAATGAATCGTGAATTCTAAGTAATTTATGTTTAGAGTTGTTGCTTAAAAAAAATGATATTATGATTAATATTAGTATGTACACACCAAGAATGTTAAATATTTTTTTAGCATGCTTTGTGAGCCAAACTTTAATCCATTCATATCCATTTATATAACTTTCTATTGTACCACTGTTGTTAGTGCGATCAGGCCAAGCTTTGGACCAGGCTTCGGCAAGGTTATTTACATTTTGCACATAGTGTGTTGAATTTTTATCTTTATTGAACCAGGATAATTTCTCTATGCAGGATTTATTAATTGGCCAAAAAATACAACCAGAAGTCATTACATTTTTAGTTATCCACAAGATTAAAAAGAATGAAGCAAAGAAAGTTTTTCTATTTAAAAAAATTTTTTTTTTAAAATTAAGTTTCAAAATTATCAGTGGAATTAAAAAGATACTTAAAAATGTGATTTTATTTAAAAAAATAAATACCGTATAAAAATATATATTTGAAAATGTGATTTTTTTTTTATATTTAAACAACAAAGATATTAGAAAAAAAACTAAAAAATGAGGTATATAATCATTGCCATATTCGCTGTACCTATTCATCTTGTAAGAACAAAAAATAACTGTAAAAAAAAGATATAGTAAATAAGTTTGATTAACAGTAACTTTTTTTCTTAGTTGGTTTTTGATTTCACTAATAAAATACAAATAAATTACTGAAGGTAGAATACTTAAAGGCAAAAGCATACCATTGGTCATTGTAATATAGTTATTAGAAATTGCCTGCAAATATTGAATGATAGAAACAGTTCCGAACCTTGAGTTAATATTCGTTATCCCCATTATAATTTTTTCATCGTTCAAAAGTTTAATAAATGGAAAATGGTACAATCCAGAATCTGGTCTATTAGAGTTGCTAAGAAATATTAGAATTGTAGAAAATAACGAAATTAAA
>Ga0114998_10002987_pt1 | contig 12642 bp, 9 predicted proteins | sample ArcticOcean_MG_C_5_FD_87044 | JGI IMG/M metagenome (GOLD analysis project Ga0114998, IMG submission 87044) | Marine microbial communities from western Arctic Ocean - ArcticOcean_MG_CB4_138 | ecosystem: Environmental > Aquatic > Marine > Oceanic | place: Arctic Ocean: Canada Basin | collected...
CAGATGCAAGCGATCGAATCGTTCTTTACGCGGTTTCAAAATCCCTTTCCCTTTATTACTATCAGTCACTGCTTGAAAGAGCATGTTCTTCTTATTAATTTAATATATATATCGCATAAAACATGTATTAAATACCGGAGTACGTCAGTAGTATAGATAGTATAGAGCGTTTTTTTTTAATGAAGATGAGCGTTTTTTTTATGAGCTGATGTGCTTTGAGCGTTTTTTTGGGCATCATCAAAAGCAGTCAAAGCAGTCAACAGGCAAAGCACAGAGGCAGATAATAATAATAATAATAATAATAATAATCGAGAAGAAGAAGAAGAAGAAAGAAAAAAAAACGTATGATGATGAAAGTGATATCCAAGAAGAACGAGAACGAGAACGAAATCAATCGATGATATTAATTTAATCAGCGTCGCTAGTTCAGTCGTAAATATATTATATATCATTCTCTCTCATTTATTAACAACGACTAAATAAATCAAAATTTATTGTCCACCCATGTGCATGCCAAAGATCTCACCCGCCGAAATGATGTGCGCGAGAGAACCAAACGCCAACACATCGACCGCAGTGAAGCCAGCCGGATCTCTGCTGCTTACCGCCGGCTTGGCAGCTTCAGTCATAGCGTACGAAGACGAACCGCCGTAGTTCTTCTTTACGGATGGGGCCAAACCAAATCTACCAGCAAACAATAAAGCGCAGGTGTTGAAGACGACGACGTTGTTGATATCGGAGCCTAACGACCAGTCCGCACGAGTGACGACGTTTCTTTTTGATGATGAGATCGTTCTCTTCTGTTTTTTATTTTTAATGGTGTCGAGAGCGAATTTATTTTAGTAATTAATTTGTGGCAGCAATCTCGCAAGCTCAATCTCGCAGTCTCTCCTTCTTTTTTCCCCATCATGGAGCAAAGGCGATGGAGAGTAGAGAGAAAGAAGCGTTGAACTTCTCGATACCACACACGCACAATTCGATTCTCTCTTTCCTCTCTCTGTCTCTCTATTTCATCGATATCCTAATAAATAAAACCAACATACAAACATATATACACCGTGATATTATTATATATTTTTTATTATTTTTTTAACCTCTTCGTTCGTATCATCTTCTTCTTCTTCCTCTCCAAGATCGCCCACAAAAAAAAAAAGGACTGTAATACTAATAACTAAAAAACGACGAATATTATACAAACCTTCGTATTAAATTGCGCCTTCGAGGCTGCAAATTGCGTCGTAGTCGTGTTCACTGCAAACATTTTATAAAAGTGTGTGTGTGTGTGTGTGTGTGTATTTATGCCGTTTATATTTTATCTAACCGCAAGCGAGAGGAATTTCATTTTATTTTTTATTTTTTTGATTTTTTTTCGGCGGAAAGATTTTGTTTTTCATGCATCAGGCTGGCAGTCATGTCCTTTCTGCTTTTGCCCTATTTAAAAAAACGAGTATTACAAATATTATTTATATATATATATTTACACAATTAATTATTAAGTTTTATTTCTACGACGGTGTTATCAGAATCTCGAGCAGACTCTCGACTGGGTTACGACAAATCGGACATCGATTTGATTGATGTCTCAGCGCTCGCGCGCACTCTGAACACATGCACATATGTCTGCACGGCAAAACCGTCGTATCTTTCGGTTCCGATAGGCATACGACGCACATTATTTCATCCTCGTCAACGTCTCTTTGTTGCTGCGATTGTTGTTGCTCGAGTATTTGAGATTCTGAATCATTTTTTTCGTTTGAGACGCTGTTGTTATTTTCAATGCCATAAATCTCTTGCAACTCGTACGAACTCCCGTTGACGTTGATGATTTGTTTGACAACTTGTACTTTACTAGACGACGACGATGACGATGAATCAGATAATGGTGAGGTTGAAAAATTATTATTTAAAGACAAGCAATACGTCGTTTGAGCTTGAATGCTCGAATCGATCTCAATATCCGACGTAGCCTCTTTCTCGTGATCAAAATAGTGTTTTTTTTCTTGTTCTTCGTCGAGGAGCGAATCGACAAACAAAACTCGATTCGCCACATCTTGCGTTTCTGTCAAATCGCCAATACATTCTAACCGAATAATAACCGCATATGATTCACTAGATCCAGAAGAGCCCATTGAATGAGGCGAATTTTGAATGTGAAAGTTTTTAGGATCTCTCGTTCCCAACGATACCGAAACATTTTCAGAAAACCCGGCTATGCACGGTTTCCTAAAACAAACGCTCTCAAACTTCTTCTTCTTTAGGTCCCACAAGAAAACCGTGCACGCGCATTTCTTCGTCGCGTCATACGTGAATTCAATGGAATAATAACAGTTTGATTGCGATACATTTTTCAAAAAATAAACAGAGTTCTTTTTCACGTTGACGTGGTTTCGAATCGTGCTCGTTTTCTTCGTAATGACGTTATTAGAATCCGTCGTCGTCGTCGTCGTCGTCGTCGTCGTTCGTGCTATTGGTGAGACATCGCTCCTCCCTCTGTTCATGATGTAATGTCTTCTAGAGCGCTCTTGCGCACCCGCCCGTGCTGCCTGCGAACGAAGATCTGTTCTCGCATCATCTTCGAACGACGACGAAGTGCCGTTGTTTTGTTGTTGACGAGCGAGACGACTGTTTGAAGCACCCATTGTTATGTTCTAATTCTTTAGTAGTAGTATTCGTATTGAGATCGCACGAATGAAATCGAGTGAATGAATGAATCGTGGAAAAACGCAAACTATGCACTGCTTAATATAGAGCTTTCCGAGCGCGCGCGCTGTGATTATTTAGAGGAGAGATGTGAGAAGAGACATAATTACTGAATGTGACTGAATGATGACAGATGAGGGCCCCACAATTTTAGAAATTAAATATTCTCTCGTTTGCATCACCGCTCGTATTTTCGCCCTCGTATCGAATACCTTTCTCATCAAGCTTCTTCTTCTGTTTGTGTGTGTGTGTGTGTGTGTGTGTGCATATCCGTAAAACAGCGCACGAGAGAAAGAGAAGACGATCGATCGAAGATGATTGTATCGATGTAAAATAGCAGCGGTGTGTAATGATCAAGCACGTCGCAGGCACACTGCGTAGTACATTCATCGTGGCATTTATTGCTTTCGCACAGATACAATGTGAAGGTAAGTATATTAATTAAGTTCTCATTTTGTTTTGATGTTTTCGCGTGGTGCTGTCTCGTGGGACCTCTCCCCTCTCATCTCAGCGACAGTAATGTAGTAATGTGCGGAGGATTTTTTATCCCGTGCTGACGACCGGAAAAACAGCAGTTGTGTTTGTTATATCGTTATCCTATTATTCTGCAGTTCAAATCAAATTCAGCAGCGGTACTTCTAAATCCCAACGATAGATGAAGCCACCGTCGCATCCGGCCAAGACTATTTTACCATCTCGAGATACTTCCGCTTGTCGAACGACTGTTCCATTCGGTAAACCTTTCAAATCGGTACTTTCCTTCAATTTCCTCCCAACTATAATGGCGTCTTTTTTCCACTTTTTCGCAATCGTGTCGCGAGTTTTCATCTTTTCTTTATCTAAAGTGTCTCCGCCCGCCGGTTCATCAATTTTCTTGACGCCCAGCTTATCTTTATCTTTTTCTATTTTTCCATCTTCTTCTTCTATTTCTTCTACAGAAGCATCATCATCATCATCTGCATCCGAGGAGGAGGAAGAAGAATCGTCGTCGGCATCGTCATCGTTGTTAAATTTCCAAAGTCGAACGACGCCTCTCGTATTGCCACAACACAAAACCGAACATTCTTTAGCCAAAGAAAATCGAACCCACCAATTCTCCGCGTCAACCAAGTTAAAGCTTTTCAATTTCCTAAACGATTTCTTAAACTTTCCGTCGTGATCGGGCAAGAAGAAATCTGGTGTCCACGCCAATATCTTATTTTCTACCGACTTTGAAAATATAACGTCACCAAAATATCGCACGCAATCTACAAAATGGTTATGCGCGTGAAACGTAGAAAACTCTGGCGCTCTAATCTGCGCCGTGGGAAATTCAACAATTTCATCTTCCCAATATTCTGAATTTTCAATAGATTTACTCACATTCGCTCCTCTTGTTGACCAAACCTTAACCGCGTTATCCATTCCTCCACTCGCAATTACGACGACGTCTTTTCTACCTGACTCTGGACAAATGTGCAACTCGGGATGAAAATCGACAGATAAAACATCATTCCTATGACCTCTCGCCCCTGCGAAAATCGCCACACACACTCCATTGCTCACGTTCCACAACCTTACGCTTAAATCTTTACTTGCACTCGCGATTATATTAAGCATTTTCGGATGCGCTCTCAAGTCGTTAATCTCTCCGCCATGACCAACGAGCGCTCCGCAAAAATCCTTCTTCTTACAATTCAAAACTCTGACCACCCCTTTTGCTCCAGCGCATGCAATGTACGGTATCAAAGCGTTCTTTTTCGAGCACCAGCAACACGTGTAATACGTCTCGTTCTCGTCCCCGTCTTCATAACATTGTAAAAGTGTCGTTCTTTCGTTCTTCTCCCCAGTAAGTTCGTTTCTGAAATCATCAATCTTGTACAACATCAATCGATTTGCTGCACAAGCGGCGAAGACGTTTGACCATTCTTGGTGTAAATTATTGAACAAAACGGAGTAAACAGATGTATCAGTGCGTTTGCGTGTAGATCCTATTTCATCTGATGCGCAATCAACGTGACCGGTCATGATGTAATCCATATTATTATTTTGGTTGTTGTTTTTATTTTTGTTCGTTTTGTTTTGATATGCGCTGATTTGCTGATGTGTGATGTGTACCTAGTACATAAAATATGGAGAAAGTCACCTACCTAAGTGATGCGAAGAAAATGATGTTTTTAACTAACATATTAACTACGGTACAATGTAACAACTGTAAACCATTTGTTGGACAGACAGACAAACAGAGAGAGAGAGAGAGAGAAAGGAAAAATGATTGCGAAAAAAATAATGTATAATATAACAACACTTAAAATAAAATTAAGCGCTCAAAAAACCTTTCGCTTCTAAGATTTTGACCATCTGCTGCGCCATCTCTCTCGGCGGCGCCAACACGCCGTCTTCCCCGGCAACTTTCATTTCAATTTCAGCGTTTTCTGGTTCTTCGTACGGATCGTCGATACCGGTGAAGCCTTTGATTTTACCAGCTCTGGCGGCTTTGTACAAACCTTTCGGATCACGCTGTTCGCAAACTGACAAAGGTATTTTCATGTAACACTCGAGAAACTTATCGTTACCAACGCGCTCTCTCACTCGTTGCCTATCTTTCTTATACGGCGAAATAAACGATACTAACGTAATCATCCCGGCGTCGGCAAACAATTTCGCAACTTCGCCAATGCGTCTAATATTCTCCTCGCGATCTGCGGCTGAAAAACCTACGTTAGAGTTCAACCCGTGACGAATATTATCGCCATCGAGCGTAACAACCTTATTCCCTCTTTTAAATAACTCATGTTCGAGCGTATACGCGACGGTTGATTTCCCGGACCCGGATAAACCCGTGAACCATAACACGCAACCTTTTTGTCCCATGGTCTTCTCTCTCGTCGCTTGATCTACAGAGCCTTCGTGCCATTTGATGTTTGTCGAGTCGCCAACGACGTACGCGTCGACTTTTACCGATCTCGATTGTTGAAAGATCATCGCAGAAGCAGAAGCAGAAGATGATGATAAATTATGTTGAAGCTTCATCGCCCTGGTGGCCACATCTGTTGTTGTTTTATTCGTAAAGTAAGAATCAATCAATCAATATAAGCATGAAGGTGAGTAAATAAATATATAATGAAGAAGAAGAAGTGAACACACACGCACACACACACACACACACACACACACACACACACACTGAACAGAGAGACTCGATTGACTAAAATATAAATAATATATAATAGTCGTGCATTTCAAACTTTTTATTATACTATAATTATTATTCATACATCACATGCGAGAGCACGTCGCTCGCACAAGAGCACCAACAACAAACAATAATATAATCCGATTTATGATGATGATGATGATGATCATGATGATCATGATCGATTAAAATAAAATTTAACAACACGAAACAAAAAAGAGAGCGTGTGCGTACGCGTTCGTTTATAAAAAAAAGGGAAGAAAATAAGAACAGAGAGAGTGTCTGTGTGCGAACCTTTCAATGTTTTTCTGAGCGCCATATTTTGATCGTTATTGTGTGCGTAAAAGGTAATCCTCTCAACAAGATTTTGTGTGAGGATTGTTTTTGCCGCGCTCTCTTCTTTCGTTTCGTCCCTACGAAATCTTAGACGTTAAAACATAAAAAGTCCTCGCATCATCAGCAGCAGTCAGCAAGTCCCCGCCAAAAAAACAATTTTAGCAGGCGAAAATCTACAAAAGCACGCTTGACGAGTACTGCTATGACACAAACAACGTCACGAATAAAGATTGACAGTTAAAAATGACAGGTTTTTCAATAGCAACAGGAGCGAATGACCATATCAAGTTTAGAAGAGCTTTGGTGAACATATTACTCAATGAGCCGAAGGAAATAGCGAACGCACTGTTTACATTTGCATTGATGAAGATCACTGCAAAGTTAGATAAAGACGATGATGGAGCTGAGGCGTCATCAGAGCTATTATTATTGAAACAAAAAGCGAGAGAGAAATTGATTTGCTTAGAGACATTTAGGGACGTTTGTGATGATGATGATGATGATGATGATGTGATGATTGAGATGTTCTTGGAGTTTTTACGTAAAGAAGCAGTTATGGTTCTGCTTAATAAGAAAAAGAAAAATGGAGAAGAAGAAGAGGAAACAATAAACATCACAACAGAGCTACTGACGGAACGTTTTTTTAGTGAAGAAGTAATAGAAGAAGAAAAAAGTAGCAGTAGATTAGAAAAGGCGAAAGCTCGATTTGTGAAAATAGTCTCCGGAAAAGTAAAGCCGTGGTTGAAAACCGAAACGAAAATTAACGAAGCAGGAAAAACTTGTACAATACATACAAAACGGTTATTGGATTACGACTGGACGGCGTACACGACGCGCTCGTGTTCAAATGACGCGGCGGACGTAAACAAAAACACAACTACTTCGAGAACAGTCATCGAGCTTTCGCTTCGCGTTTCGAGCAATAATAATAGTGAAACTGCTGGTGACAAAGAAACTAATAAATTTCATGAAATCACTTTAGATTTAGAGTCCATGAAAATGGTCGTATATGCGCTCAACGAAGCTAGACACGCAATTGGAGAAGCTACCGTTATTAAATAAACTTTCTTATAGAAATACAAGTTTGATTAACCTATTATCGATCTTAGAGCTCTGCTTTCTTCAAGCAATACAAAAGAATTAAAATAAAACAAATCTTTGTCTCATCAATCTTTAATGTTTTTTTCTCCATCGATTTCTTCGTTCAAATGCGGACCGCAGCACCGAACGTAATCTATACATAGATACGACACTAACGATGCAAGAGATACCAAACTAAACCGTATTAACGCCAAAGAACCTAAACACACGATTAACTGCGACGTTGCCAAGACGCCGAGAATTGGTATGAGCGGGACCAAAGGCGTTTTGAATTGCTTTTCCGTAGGCGCATTCAGAAACTCGCCCAAAGCATAAAAGGAGTACGTGCACAACACCAGGGCGATACCAGAGGTGATTTTAATCCAGAGCGCTAGGCCATAATGCAGCGAATAGCTCAAAATGAAGCAAGACATGAGCAAATAAACAGCGCGCATCAACACCGGAACGCGAGTATCAAAATCGTCAAATGATACTTCTTTTGGCGTGTATCTTCTTACAAGTAAGGCCAAGTTGACACCGCAGAATATTGCTAAAGTTCCTATCGATACCATTTGTGCTAATATATTGATATCGAACAAGAAAGTCAAAAATCCAGTCAACGCCCAGGTTAAAAGAGAAGCATAAACTGGAGTTCCTAGTGTTGGGTGAAGTTCTGCAATAATCCCTGGTAATAGCCCGTCTCTCGCCATAGCCAGGTATACTCGAGGTTGACTCAATAAACATGCCAAGCACGATGTAACGATACAAAGCACGGCACCGGAGCTGACTGCTACTGCTGCCCAATCATGGCCAGTTGTATAGAACACTGTCGAAAAAGGCGCGTCTATGTTGATTTCATCGTACGGGACCATGCCAGTGATAACGGCCGCCATTGAACAATATAAGAAGCCACTGATTGCGAGCGAGCCTAAAATTCCAATCGGAAGATTTCTGCAAGGCTCTATAGTCTCCTCTGCCATGGTCGCCACGGTGTCGAATCCTATAAACGCAAAAAATACCACAGACGCGGCTGACATCACGCCTTTCCAACCAAATTCGGGAGGTACAAAAGGAGTGTAATTTTCGATTTTAACTTCAGTTGACCCGACGGCTAAAACGAAAAAAATTGCAGATAAACACACAGACAGCGCGATGTATTGAAATTTTTTTGTTTGCTCGACGCCACCGATGATCAAAATCGAAACCAAAGTGACTAAGAGTAACGCTAAAAAGTCGAGTTCGATTACGCCTTCGATAACTCGAATCCTCAAATCGGGCGGCTTCAATCCAACCAAAGTTGCGAAGTAACTCGTAAACCCTCTTGCAACTGCTGCACCACCAACTGTAAGCTCAATAACTAAATTCCACCCAGTAATGTACGCAAACAACTCTCCGAACGTTATCGATATGAAGTTATAAGCGCTCCCCGAGGTCGGTATACAAGTCGCAAACTCGCTATATGACAAGGCTGTGATTAAGCTCGCAAGCAAAGCGATCAAATACGAGAGAACGACCGCTGGACCGGCATAATTTCGAGCAGCCATACCAGTTAACACGAACACACCGGCACCGACTATTCCTCCCAAACCGAGTAATACTAAATCGAGCCCTGTGAACACCTTTCTTAAATTCGATGCTTTTGCGAGCAGATGTTTCTCCGATTTCAATTTAGTCGCTCTTAGCACGAACTGGTCCATGAACGAGACTTGTACTTTCTTTTTCCCTAAGATCGTTCGTTCGTTCGCATATGCCCTCGTTGCTATCTCTCTCTTTATGTTATTAGTATTATTACTCTTTTTTGACATTGTTGAAATTTCTATAGAACGTTATTTTGTTTGTTTTTGTTTACGCGCGCGCGCGCGAGGCGTATACAAATCGTTCTTTGAAATTGTTTCAGCGATGAGTCTAAACTGTCGGTCGCGCATATGGTAGTTTGGTGAAGTTCTTCTGCTTATTTGTTCGTTTGTGTTTAGGGTTTTTCAAATCAATAATCCGTCATTAAGATGTGTACGCTGCTCAAACAGTATATGGTATTATGATCATTAAGAAATACGAACTCCTTCGAGATTGTGCGCAAGTGCTCGAATATCCAATGCAAACAGCAGTCACTGCTGCATATTTCTTAAACAAGCTGTCACTATTAAGTAGTACTGTTAATTATTCTGCTACTGAACAAAATATACGACCGAAAAACGACGAAGATGAGGAAAACGAGGAGGGACAAAAATCTGAAAACAGACAACAACGAGAACGAGTTATTACGCGACTCGAGTGCGAAGTGACGACGTGCTTATACTTAGCTGGGAAAGTTGAGGATACTGCGAGACGAGTGAGCGATGTGTGCAATGTTGTGAGACGATGTAGGTTACGAATAGAACGTGCGATGAAGAAGAAGGAGAAGGAGAACAAAAACGGGAGGAGAGATTTAGGTATTGATAACGAAGAAGAAGAAGAAAAAGAAGAAGAAAATTTACTCATCGTTGGTGATGAGTACTACAAGCAAAAGGATAAAATATTAGAACTTGAGCGAGATGTTTTAAGAAGCGTCGGGTTTACGCTCCAGACGCCGCAGCCTCATAAATACGTCTTGGCGCTCGTGAAGAGGCGATACGGTAGTACTAGCACGAATAGTGAAACTCCTACGAAAAAAGAGATTGAGCTTGCGCTAATGTGCGATAGAATCTTGGAAGCCGTGCTTTTTGGCGAACGGTTCAACGAAGTGAGCGATTGGACAACGAAAAGAGTAGCAATTGCGACTCTAGTTTTAGCCGAAAACGAGTCGAACGTCGACGCGTATAAAGAAGCAAACGTGACATGGGAACAGCTCTTTGGCGTAACTGCTTCAGGTTCTTCCACTCCTGATCTTGATCGTGATGTAAAGCACGTGGAGAGTTTATATAAGAGTTATTATTACGAAGATATTCATGATTAAATGTAGAGTAGTTAGTATATATTTCTAGAGTTCGCTTTTATTTTGCCTATGTGCCTGCTTGACAAACTGACGAAGTATTTTCGCACACCGCACACGCAACGCTCCACGCTCGTAATAATGTCCTCATAAACCTCACACATAACATTTCTCTTATTTCATACTATATCGTACGATGCCTAAATCGAAGCGCCAAAAAGTCGTCTCATTAACAGTCGTTAAGAAAAAGGATCGAGCGTGGAAGCAGTCTTTAATTCAATCCATTCGCACTTGCGTTGAAGAATACCCATCCTGTTACGTCTTCAAATGTGCTAATATGAGGAACGAGACTTTCAAAGGATTAAGAGACGAGTTATCGGCTTCGTCGAGATTCTTCGTTGGAGGGAACAAGTTAATGCGCGCGGCATTTGGGAAGACGAAAGAGGATGAAGTTGAAAAGGGCCTCGCGAAATTTGCTTTGAAGATTATTGGATCTGCATCATCAATAGCCGCCGCCGCCAATGCTGCAAACGATGATGATGAAGATGATGGGAACGAAAACGAAAACGACAATAATGGCGGCTCTAACAAAAGGAAAAAGGGACAAAAATATAAAAATAACTCGGGATCACAAAATAACTCGACCAAGGTGACAAAGAAAGAACAAGATAACGAACATGACACGACGACAACGGGAGTAGTATTCACAAATCTAAGCAAAGAGGATTTAGAAAGCGTGATGGAGGAGAAGACGACGAAAGATTTTGCGAGAGTTGGGCAAGTCGCGACGGAGACGATTGTAGTTCCAGAAGGCGCTGTGATGAATATATTCGGAGTTGCAATGTCACATACGCTAGAGCCGACGTTGAGAAAACACGGGTTGCCAACGAAATTGAATAAAGGTGTTGTCGAGTGCATCAAGGAAAAGACGATTTGCAAGAAAGGGATGAAGTTAAATGCCGATCAATGCGCTTTATTAAGGCAATTTGGTTATAAGCTCGCAACGTTTCATTTATATTTAAAAGCCGGTTGGGTGAAAGAAACGGGAAAAACCGAGGAATACGCGAACGAGGAGGAATATTTAGATTATGGCGACGATGATGAAATGTTGGAAGGAGACGACAATACATTCGCAAGTGACGGTCTCCCAGCGTCCATGATGTTACCTGCCGGTTTGTAAAAGCACGCTCTTTTCTACTACTACTACTACTACTACTACTACCTCTTCTTAACAGTACTACTCTTTTTTCAGTACACCGTTAGTTTTTATATCATCCTCGTCCACCAATAAACCTTCAATTATATGTTCTTTGAACCACTTGAGCGTAAATTGCATATGTTTCGCATTCGGGACAACGTCGGTAATCAAATTCAACCTCTCGTCTAGCTCTCGTAAACATAGCTTATTTTCTCTATAAAATTCTGTCTCTCTCACTTTTAATAACTCTGATATTTTGTATTTTGTATATTCAAACGGAATTTGAGGCACATCGCTAAAAACCGCTGAATCTCTAGGAACGACTACGTCGTCGTTCTCAAAGCTAAACATTGCAAACATTTTCAACGCACACATCCTCTCTTTTCGCATATTTTTATCCTCCTTATTAGTTTCATCATCTTCGTTAATCACAGATAATAAACTACCAGAATTAAGATACTTGTTATAGGCTGCTTCACTACTAACATCTTTATAATACGCCGCCTGTATCGATTTTCGTTTCAACAACGGATCATAGGCGGCCATACTCGCCGCTTTTTGACTCAAAGAGCAAAACGTTGACTTTGCGTTTTTATCGCATCCTGGAATATGCCAAACGCCACTATGCGGTGAACCAAACGTAATCAGTTTCTTAACGGTGATCTTCGCGCACGTTTCAACAACCGCACGGGCGAAAACACCGCCTTGCGAAAAGCCAAGGATTGAAATCTCCATGTCGTCTCGCATAGCTTCGCTAATTTGTTCACAAGCTTGATTGACGAGATCAAAAGCGTCGCCGTAAAAACCAGATATAAAGTCAGATAAAGTTGTACCAGATCCAAATTTAATCGAAATTATTTTGTTCTTCTTCTCAACATTTTCTGATATAATCTTCGATAGAGCGCCAAGACTCAGGTCATTACAACAAGTATCGCCCATACCGTGCATTAACACAATCAAATTCGTTCGTTCTTGTGATGTTGGTAAAGAACTCTTAACGATATTGATTAAGAGTAGAAGAGCGAGAAAGAAAGTAAGAATCTTCGTCGTCGTCGTCGTCGTCGTCGTCGTCGTCGAGGGAGAAAAGAACATCATTTTTTAATTGTATTAATTGATTATTGTGTGGGGGGAATAAGTACTCGTAGGGGAAATGAAGAAGAAAACAAAAAAAAGAGTAAAAAAGAGACCTCCCTCCTCCATTGCTTCGGCGCTTATTATATAATAACTTATATAAAAGTTCGAAAG
>Ga0114998_10002992_pt1 | contig 12625 bp, 6 predicted proteins | sample ArcticOcean_MG_C_5_FD_87044 | JGI IMG/M metagenome (GOLD analysis project Ga0114998, IMG submission 87044) | Marine microbial communities from western Arctic Ocean - ArcticOcean_MG_CB4_138 | ecosystem: Environmental > Aquatic > Marine > Oceanic | place: Arctic Ocean: Canada Basin | collected...
AACAAAAACATTCCTCACTTCTTGAAAATAAACTCACTCACTACATGGTGGGAGTCCATAAGAACGAAACCGAAATAACGCGTTCGTGGAAAAAGAAGGGCGATGATTTATTCAGAGTGCGTCGTTTATTGATTTCTGTGCATGATCGTCTTCGTTTACTTCGTGCGTGTTGTGAATCTCGCAAAATAAATATAATTTAATTTTGATCTCGCTCGGAATTCATTCACGAACTGACTTATTTTAACGAATCTCTTTCTCTCTTTAACGAACGCATAAACGCGTACGATTATGCTCACACGAATATTAATAAACAGAATTCTGATCCGTTCGAGGCGTTCGAGTGCTACACGAAAGCGAAAATGTGTTTAGAGAAATTAATTTTCGAAAAAGAACTGGAAACCGACCTACAGGAGAGCTCTGACGTCTCGAACATAGACCCGATCGAGGCAGCGAGGATTCTGTTGAACAGATCGATATGCGCGCATCAAATCAAACGCTTCGATGTTTCATTGCTCGACGCCGGCATGGCCAGAAGTATTCTCGACGGGGCATCTGAGAGAGGAGGTCTTCAGCGAGAGGTGAAGAACGAGCTGAAATTTCGCTTACGGAAGGCGTATTTTCGCGAAGCCAAGGCGTACGAGGGAATGGAAGATTTCGATATGGCCTGTGAATGTTATTTGAACGCGATTAACGCCGTCGCTACAGTGAATTCGAAACATATCGTAGACGAATTTCTGAATATAGCGGAAACTAAAGTATCCATGAAGTTTATATGCGCTTATTATTCGAGAAGGATTTCAGAGGCCGAAGAGCCGAACCCGGTTACGTTTTCACGAGACGGGAAAGGATTGACTCTCATTCGTCCAGAAAGCGCTAGGATGTCAGAAAAAAAAGTTGCCGCGTTACTCGTTGATTATTCAGTGGGCGAGGAGAGGAGAATTCGCGCGGAGTGGTTGAATTTTCTTTCAATCAAGTTACCTTCGCTTACTTTGAAAGGAGCGTCGACGACGACGAAGGCGGTATCGACGAGTAATAACAAAAAGTCGCCATCGTCGTCGTCTTTGAAAAGGAAGATCGTCGAGAGAGGATTTTTATCTGGAATACGCGCGCGGGCGTATAATCGCGCGAATAATATCAAACAAGCGCTTAAAGATGCGAAAGCGGCGACGACGTTATGTTTACGTAAATTTGGCGAAGTAGAAAAAGAAGAAGAATTTTTCGTCGATTTTGGTGGATATTTTCATTACGAACGCGCTCTTTATTGCAATCGCGCTTTGATTGAGGAGAGTATTACGCGCACTGAAATCGCCCAAGCCGGTGAAGGTATTAGCGAAATCAACGAGAATCTCATCGTTGATAGTCAAGTTGCAGTAGTGCTCTTTGCAAAGCGCGCTATCGAAGCCGAAGAAAATTTATTAAACGAGGAAGAAAAAAATGAAAAGTCTTCTTCGTCTTCGTCTGCTTTGTATGGGAACAACGATCGTCATCGCTTACATAACTGCGCTCTGTTTGAACAATATTTCGAACGAATGGAAACTCGCTTAGCCGATCCAATCAAAGCAGTGTTCCGAAAGCAATCGTCAAAGATGATCGTTCAATATCTCGAGAAGGATAAATGGGACAACGCGGCTGAATACGTTCGCCCGAGACCGAAATATTACTATTACTACGAATGGATGAAAGAGCGCATTTATAAGTATTATCCACAGCTTTGCGAACCAGTCGTGAACAAACTTCTATCGCTCGATGGTGCGGAGTTAGATTTACTTTTACAGCACCCAGAAGCGATCAAAGGTCAAACCGAGGAGTTCCTCCAAGTCTTGACCGAGAAAGGCGAAGAGTTTCTTAAAACGTATTCGACTCCGCAGCTCTCATGGGAAGAAGTTCAAGCTTTACGCGTTCTGGAGACGAACAAGAAGCGCTTAGAACAGAATAATAACTTAATGGACGATGAGCCAGATACGGATCATGCAATGATCGGCGCATCCGGAGACGACGGTTTAACTCGCAAAGAGCTTCTCGGTAAACCCGTTGCGCCGGCGCTACCGCCGGATCAAAGACGCAACGAAGCGGCTCTTTTAGATATGAAATCAACGATGGCTACTGATTCCAAAAAGCTTCTCCTTCACTCCTCCTCATCCTCTGCAAAAGTACGAGAAGGAGAAGGAGAAGGAGTAGAAGGAGAAGAAGAAGGACGAAAAGCGCGCTCGAATGCGAAAAAAGTAGTATCTCTAGACTGCTTAGAGTAAACAATAACCAGTCGGTTCCAGTTCAAAACGAGTATCGACGTATCTTTTCAGTTCGTTCTTAACTCGATTCATTGAATCATTTACTCGCGCGGTTTCTCGGCCGTACGCGCGACGGACCAAAAATACAACTTCGACGAACGCGAAAGAACGCGCAATAAACTCGCGCATACACGCTCATCCCACACAACATCATAAAACAATTCTACTCGTTCAGCGCATCATCGAATTATAGTTGTTCTCTCAAGTTCCCGAATCTCGACCCATTTTCTCTCTCTCTCTCTCTCAAACACTTCCGAATCAATCACTCGCTCACTCATCAATGCCACATTTTACATTTGAAACCCTAAACCCTAAACTTGACACCCTAAATTAAAGCTCAAAATAAAAAACTTCCCTTTCTTTTCCCTTTCTGCTTTCTCTCCTTCAAAAATAATCGATCGATCAAAGACTAGAGAAAGAAAGAGAAGAAGAAGAAGAAGAAGAAGAAGAAGAAGATAGAGAGCGTAATAAACAATTACCAGGCCTTGCATTTGTTGCCGCTGCCGCTGCTACTGAGAGAGAGATTGGAAACACGAAACCTCATTTTCCATTGAACGACCAGGAAATCAATCGCGAAGAAGAAGAAGAAGAAGAAGAAGAAGAAGAAGAAGAAGAATCGAACGAGGAAGAGGAAGAAGAACAAAGCGCGCGTGACTGAGAACACGACTAGGGGCGAACATGGAATGTTTACGAGGCGATCGAGAGCTACTGACGAAACCGATCAAGGAATTGAAAGATAAGTTTGAGTTGTTACCGGCGTTCCTGAAGGTCAGAGGTCTAGGTAGGTCTTTTTTTTTTCGATTGGAGTTTTCGAATGAAGGGAATAACAAACTCGCGCTCCTCTTCCGCGCGTTTCTGTGCAAGCGACTGCGTGTGTGTGATGAGTAGATTTTCGTGCGTGTTTACGTCGTTTCGTTTATGTTAGAGAGAGAGAGAGAGAGAGATTTGCGCGAAAGAGAGGAACATTTTCCTCTTTTAATATAAAGCGAGAGCGTTTTTGTATGTATGTATGTTTGTTCGTTTGTTTGTTTGTTTGTTGTGCGACCTGACGCGAAAAATTCTCTCATATTGAAATATATACACAGTACGGCAACACATTGAATCGTTCGATTACTTGATAGACGAAGAGATTAAGAAGATTGTGTCGGCGAAATCGAACAACAGGGTGACGTGCGATTCGGATCCGAATTTTTATTTGAGATATAAGAACGTTTCGGTCGGGTCGCCGCAGACTTTTACGGAGAACATGACGAGGGAGGATATAACACCACAGCAGTGTAGGTTGAGAGATATGACGTATGCAGCGCCTTTAATGGTTGATGTGGAGTATACGAAAGGGAGAGAGATTATTACGAAGAAAGGCGTATGTATTGGGAAGATTCCATTAATGTTAAGGAGCTCGAGGTGTTATTTAAGGAACAAGAGCGAAGATGAGTTGGCCGATTTAGGGGAGTGTCCGTTAGATCCTGGTGGATACTTCGTAGTTAAAGGCGTGGAGAAAGTGATTTTGATACAAGAACAGCTTTCGAAGAATCGCGTCATCATCGAAAGAGATTCAAAAGGTTTGATTTGCGCTTCGGTGACTTCGTCTACGCATGAAAGAAAATCAAAGACGAATTTAGTGCAAAAAAATGGAAAAATATACTTGAGACATAACACGTTTCAAGAAGATATCCCGATCGTTATCGCTCTGAAAGCGATGGGCTTAGAGTCCGATCAAGAGTTGATGCAAAAAGCAGCCGGAGGGAGCGATCCAGTCTGCATGAGTTTATTAGCGCCAAGTTTACAAGAATGCGCGACGAATGATGTTTATACGCAAGCGCAAGCTTTAGATTTTTGTGGACAACGAATTCGTGCTTCTCAATGGCGTTTGACCGCGATTGCTGGGAAAGAAGGGAAAGCGGCTGCGCAAGCCGCTGCTGTTGAAATGGCCGGTCCAGGAAACGAGAACAATAATAACGCAGCGGCAGCGGCGGCTGGAAATTATAACAACAACATCACAAACGATACCAACGGCGTTGGAAAAGATAATAGAGATGCAAATCATATCAACATACATAGACGAACGAGAGCGGACGAGGCGCGCGATATCTTCGCCGGCGTCGTTTTAGCGCACGTCCCAGTTGAGGATTACGATTTTCGAGGTAAATCTGCATACGTTTGCGTCATGATTCGTAGAATCTTACTCGCGAATTCAAATCCTGACGAGATAGACGATAAAGATTATTACGGGAATAAACGACTCGAATTAGCTGGTCAATTATTAGCGTTACTTTTTGAAGATTGCTTCAAGCGTTTAAATGCGGATTTGAAAAGGCAAGCCGATGCGGTTTTATCAAAGGCGAATCGCGCACAACAATTTGACGTTTTGAAATGCATTAGGCAAGACACGATTAGTAACGGATTAGAACACGCAATATCTACCGGAAACTGGACAGTAAAAAGATTTCGAATGGAGAGAAAAGGCGTCACTCAAGTTCTTTCGAGACTCTCGTTCATTTCGGCTCTGGGTATGATGACTCGTATCACGTCTCAGTTCGAAAAGACTAGAAAAGTAAGTGGACCGAGAGCGTTGCAACCGTCGCAATGGGGAATGCTTTGTCCATCGGATACACCGGAAGGGGAAAGTTGCGGTTTAGTTAAAAATTTAGCGTTGATGACGCACGTTACGACGGATTCAGATGAAGGACCGTTGAGAAAGCTTGCAAAGGCGCTCGGGTGCGAGCCGCTCGAATTTCTCGCCGGCGAAGAATTGCACGAAAAAGATTGCGCTTTAGTTTTACTAAACGGTTCTATTTTAGGGTCGGTTTCGCAGCCGCTGCAATTTGCGGATAAGTTCCGTAAATTACGTCGTTCTGGTAGAGTAAGCGAGTTCGTTTCTGTCCACGTAACGAAAGGGTTTGTTCATATCGCGAGTGACGGCGGTAGGGTTTGTCGTCCATTAATAATCGTCGATGAAAGAACTGGCCAACTGAAAATGAAGCAAAAGCATTTAGACGCTTTGAAACGAAACGAATGGAAATTTGACGACTTTTTAAGACGCGGATATGTTGAATATCTCGACGTAAACGAGGAAAACGATACGTACATTGCGTTGCACGAGAAAGATTTGACTCCGCAGCATACGCACTGTGAAATTGAACCATTTACAATGTTGGGCGTATGTGCTGGTATTATCCCATATCCGCATCATAATCAAAGTCCTAGAAACACGTATCAATGTGCGATGGGTAAGCAAGCGATGGGGAACCTGGCGTTCAATCAACTGAACCGCATGGATACGTTGATGTATACGTTATGCTCTGCGCAAAAACCGCTCGTGACGACAAAGACGATCAATTTGATAGAGTATGATAGACTCGGTGCAGGTCAAAATGCAGTCATTGCTGTTTTATCAAACACTGGATACGATATCGAAGATGCCGTCGTGATTAACAAAGCATCTTTAGATCGTGGATTCGGTCGATGTCAGGTATCGCGCAAATATTCTGCGACGTTGAAGAAATACGCGAATCGCTCAAGCGATAAAGTCATGGCACCGACTCAAGATCAACTTAAGAAAATGAAAAATTATCAAGTGTTGGACACTGATGGGTTCGCGCAACCAGGTGTAAGAATTCGAAACAAAGATATTTACGTAAACAAACATTCGCCGAAGAATACGAGAGAACCGATTGCGAATCCAGAGCAACTCCACGATAGAGAGTATAGGTCATCGCCGCAAATGTACCGCGGGCCAGAAGTTGATGATTGCATCGTCGATAAGGTTATGTTAACAACGACTGATGAAAATCAGTTTGTCGTGAAGACGTTAGTGCGCCACACGCGCAGACCTGAGGTTGGGGATAAGTTTTCCAGTCGACACGGCCAAAAAGGCGTCGTAGGCGCGATTTTATCGCAAGAAGATTTCCCAATCACCGAGCGTGGTATTTGTCCAGATTTAGTCATGAACCCGCACGGATTTCCGTCTAGAATGACCGTCGGTAAATTAATTGAGTTATTAGCGGGTAAAGCTGCTAGCGAAGAAGGAAAATTTGGCGACGCCTCTGCGTTTGGCTCGAACGATATTTCCGCTTCAAGTTCATCCACGTCTGGTACGAACAAGAACGAATCAGTCGATGAAATCGGCGAATTGCTATTAAAAGCTGGATACGCTTCAGATGGCAAAGAGACTTTAATCTGTGGCTTAACTGGCGAATACTTACAAGCTAGAATTTTCACTGGCCCGGTGTATTACCAAAAGCTTAAGCACATGGTGCTCGATAAAATGCACGCGAGAGCTCGCGGCCCGCGCGTCGTGCTCACGAGACAACCAACCGAAGGTCGCGCTCGACAAGGTGGTTTACGTCTCGGTGAAATGGAACGTGACTGCTTAATCGGTTACGGCGCATCGGCGTTAGTCCTCGAACGCTTAATGATTTCGGCGGATTCCTTCGACGCCGCCGTATGTCAAAACTGCGGCCTCCTCGCCTATCGCGATAAACAAACAGGGAGAGACTGTTGCATCTCGTGCGGCACGGACGCCGAAGTCGCGACTTTAAAGGTCCCATACGCCTGTAAGTTGCTCTTCCAAGAGCTCCAATCCATGAACATTTGCCCTAGAATCAGTTTAGACGAAGCGTAGTTTTACCTACTCTAATCGACGATACTCTCGTTCACGTTCGTACGACTCGTTCTCAAATAGCCGCGCCGTGGTTACACTGATTTCACACGCGAGAACACGCTTTTCGACTATGCGTACGTTCTCTCAACAAACCAGTCAAGCGACGACGACGACCTCGAATACCTTTTTAAAATCACATCTATTTCCGTACTACCAAGTGACTCCTTAAAATTCGTTTCTCTCTCTAGTAGAGAAAACATGCAAGCGAGCGCGAAGATTGCCACAGAAAACGGACTACGGCAAGATCGTCCAATTAAATAAACAATGTCCTCTGAATCCGCTACCGCACTCGCGCCTTCGCCAGCACCACCATCGCCTACTGCGCCACCGCCGCAACCATGGCAAGCGCTTTCGGCACATTTCAACACGACCGATGCGGATATTTCGAACTCCTTACTCTGTACGTTTCTTACTCGTTTCTTTGTTTATTACGTGGAAAATTGCAGAAAGCATGAAAGCGTGAAACGGAAACTTTTAAAGCATTTCTTCTTCGCGCGAGAAATTTCTTGACGCGTGCGAATTCGTTCTCGATTTCTATCGCGCGAGTTCGCGAGATCGCGCGATTATCGAAGGAATGCGCGAATAGGATTAATTAAGCGCTTATTCGCGTTTTTTTGAATTCTGATGGCCTTTGCTGGTCCGTTTTTTTTGGCATTTTTTCTTTGCTGCACTGGCAAAGGTGCCCACTTTTTCGCTCGCTCACATTTTTGACGCTTCGTACGCGTTGTTTCGGAAACGAACAGATTACTTCATCGCATCCTGGGTCGTCCTGACGTTGTTCGGGGCGTATAGACACGCGAACCCGATATATTTCGGAAGGTTACGATTGAGGAATTTAACGCATCCACCGCCGGCGTATGATAAGAGCTCGTTTGATTGGCGGAAAGATATGCCGCCGTCGTGGCGAGCGCGCGGCCAAGCGCACGCGCCGAGGAAGGTTTCGAGGGTTGTCATGGAGTGGTTTATGTGGGTCGTGAATACGTTTGCTGCGTATTTCACGTTTTTGTATGGATGGATCGTGCACGTGTTGAGAGTGAGTGATAAGGAGTTCATACAAACCGCCGGTTTAGATGGGTTTGCGTTTTTGAGAGTGGCGCAGTTAGGGGTGCAGATTTTCTTCCCGATCGCCGCAGTCGTGTGTACGATTTTGATTCCTATACATATGGCCATTGGCGAGGCTTTGAACGCACAATATGAAGAAGATGTAGCGAATGGGAAAGATACGACCGTCTCGGGTTCGCTCAGATCGGTTTTGATGCAAACGACTGCCGCGAACGTTGGCGACGAGGCGAACATTTTGTGGTTGCACGTTTTCTTTTTCGAAATGATTACGGTATACGTCGTTTGGCTCGTCGGGAAGCACACGAAATCGTTCACGATTTTGAGACAATTGTATTTAACCACTAAAGGTGATACTAACTTATGGCGCGCCGTACATCAACCAGAGTCAATTTTAGTACAACTCATTAAGCAAGGACAAGACGTGAACGACGAAATCGATACGGATCAAATTTATGGGAATTTAGAAGAAGTCGGAGCGAGAACGTTGAACCCGTCCGCGATTCGTTTTTTGAAGAGATCGAACGATTTTAAGGCAACAGATGTTGAAAAATCACAGGCAGTCATAAAAGAATCCGGGCACAGAGGAAGCGCGACGTATTTTGAATCGAACGAACATGATGGTAACGACAGTAATAACGAAGAACCCGAATTCGGAGGCGTTTCACCTATTCGTGGCCTGGGCGATAATAACAATCAAAGTAGCAGTAGCGGTCGCAGTAGTAGTTATTTACGACATAGTGGTGGTGGAAGTAGTGGTGAAGGACCATCGTTGATGAAATCAATGTCGCTAATGCGAACGACTTCTCTTGGATCGAAAGCCGTCGGGGGATCGGTAGCTATGGCAAACAGGATTTCAACCGTTTTTAAATCGCAGGCATTAGGTAAATCAAAAGTTCTTTCGTTTCATAAATCTTCGAGAGAAAAAGAATTAGAGAATAATAGCATTAACAACAATGACAACAACAGAGAAAATGATGAAGAAGATGCAAATATTGAATTCAAATCGTCGGGGGTTTCAGTGAAGGCTTCAAAAAGTGGGAAAGGTGGTGGCGGCGGTTTGTTTCGATACGGCGATAAAAAAACCGTTGATGGCGGTGCTGGTAGTGGTGGTGCTAAGAAACTCCAAACCACACCAAAGGCAACAACAACATCACGTCATATGCAAAAAGTATCCGAGGAAAACTTAACCACCATCGCCTCTCCTTCCTCTCCTTCCGAGATTTCCCTCGCGGGAACTCTCACGCCACCGGCTTCAGGAAAATCGGATTCTGAAATATCAGTCGCCAAAACGGCTTCTCCGCGCAGTCAAGAGATGAAAAGGTCTGTAAAGTTTGAGGACGAAGAAGCAGAGTCTTCCTCCCCACAAGCGCTCGATTATGACGAAGCCGAAAAAATGATATCACCGACACCAGAAAAAAGCAACCGAGCCGACGAAGATGCGATGGATGATGATGACGAGGAGTTGTTAGAGTATTCTCCGAGTCCGTTGAAAAAGGGAGAAAGTGATGATTCAAATAATAGTGAAAAGAAGAAGAACGTAACAAGGCGGCCTCCAGGAGGGCCAATTGCAGAATCTGCTAATATTAAAGACGATATCAGTGATGATGATAATAATAATAATAATAATAATAATAATAATGCTGAAGCTGCTGCGCCACCGCGCGCTCAGCTCGATCGTCACGCTGGAAGCTCTCGATATGCGCCGACCGAGCGCCCGGCAAATTCGCGAGGCGCCGCAAGGAGAATTTTCGGAATCTTTGGGGATATGGGCAACCTTGGCAGATCGGTCATTGGAGCCTCGATCGTGCGACGCGGGAGTAACAATAACCTTAATAACAATAGTAATAATAACCAAGACGAAGATGATGAGACGAACGAGCTTGATATTACTGACGATGAAGTGAATTTGTTAACTTCGTCTCTCACAGATACCAGAGAAATTGTAGCCGCGAGAAACGCTGCATTGAATAGAAGAAACTCTTCGAATGAAGCGAGCGCAAGATCCGATCATCAAGATCATACAGAAACAAACGCTCCCCCAATTCACAATCGCATATCGAGTCGGGAAGAATTGAATCAAGGGGCAGATAACGAAATGTTCTCGCCTCGGAAGCTCGCAGAAATGCAGTTTCGTAAGAATCAACAAAGTACGACGAATAATCGCGGACACAGACGCACGGGTTCTGGAAATTCGTTCGGTCGCATAGATTTCAACCCATCTGAAATAGATCTAGAAGAAGCAAAGAAGGTCATTATGGGTAGAGAATCTTTAGAATATGCGATTAAACAAGCTCAGCAAGTACACGAGAAGAATCGAGAAGATGGCAATCGCGACGTTGCAATCGATCACGAATGGTGGACCGGTTTAGACGTGAGTGAAGATCCAAACGTTGTGTATAGTTACAGTGATATGGTTGGCGCGTTACCAGATGTGCAGCAGTCGAGATCAGTGAACACGTACGATCCAGAAACTAAGTCGTTGATCTCTGTTTGGGCCGAAAATTACGTCGTCTTGTTAACAAACATACCTAAATTGAAAAAGTTCCGCAAGACTTTAAGAGGACGTCTTTCAGGGTCTTTGAACATGAGCAATAGCGGTGGTACCGAATCCGAAAACGAAAAGAAGCGAATTATTGAAGAAACTGAACAGCATCGCGCGTTTGCAGACGAACAGTATGCCGCGATGGAAAGTATGTTTGACGAAGTCTTTGGCGAAGAGTTCCGTGGTATGATTCCAGTATACGACCATAGGAATGCAGATAGATTATTAGATCAACGTGATGAGATTAACAATAAATTGGTTCAAGCGCGCGGAAAATGTGCAAGACTTGGGGAAGATCCAGTTAAAATGGCTGACATGGGACGAGAAATGTCCTTCGTGAGAGAGCGAAATAAATCCACCGAATCGGCCGGGTCAATAACCATGCGAGACGTGGAGTCACAAAAATCGTTTATTGTTAATAAAGCAGCGTCGTTCAAGAAAAAGAAAGAAACAAGCGAGGACCGATCGGTGGAGCTCTCAAAATTAGAACAAGAATTGGAAGTTATCGATACTATGATTCTCGAAGAGAGAGAAAAAGCGTGGAACGGAGTTCCCGGCCCATCAGCGTTTGCCGTATTCGCGACGCAAACTGCTGCGGCCATGGCATGTCAATGTCTTTTGCACAGAGGTGGTGCGAACGAGTTTGTTGTACATCCCGCGCCTGGGCCATCAGATATTAACTGGCAAACGCTTTTGCAGCCAAAGCGTACAAGTATCGTGCGTTTTTTGTTTGTATATCCAGCGATTTTCATTTTGATATTAACCCCATCGACGCTTATTGCGACGATGATTACCTCCGCGTGTACTTTAAAAGCACCGAGTGATAGCATGGAAAAGTTTTTGGAATGGTATTGCGATGAGAAAGAAGTTGAAGGTTTACGATTGCTAGTTTCCGGTATTCTCCCGCCAATCTTACTGACGTTATGGGAAGTTTTCGCTGTTTCGTTCTTTCTGTTATATCTCGTGCACGCGCAAAACGTGCACGTTTCGCTATCGGCTACTGATCAAAGGTTTATGAAGTTTTATTATCTTTGGGGACTTTTGAACGTGCTCATTGGTGGTATCACTGGTGGTGCCATCTCTGGTATTATGCAGAAAGCTTTACAAGAGGGTACGACGGTGACTACTTTGCAACAACAGTTTGGATCCGTCTTACCGTTGTCTTCGAATTTCTTTTTATCGTTTGTTTTCTACCGAGCGGTGTTTATTCCCTCTTATAGGTTGATTTTCCCGCATCCTGGGGTGATTTGCTACACAGTGAACACGTATTTACGCTGTTGCTTTGGGTGTACGCCTACAAAACGCGATAGAACGATGAAATATTCCCCGAGAGCGATGAGAGCGGGACGCGAAGCCGGGTTATTTTCGGTGATTATTTTACTAGGATTGACGTTCTCGGTGATATCGCCTTTGATTGCGTTAGTATGCGCTCTGTTCTTCCTATGCAACTTCATCATTTGGAGATACCATTTACTGTACGTATACGAGCGTGGGTACGAATCAAACGGCACGGTGTTCTACTCCTCGGCCGAGTTAATAATATGGTCGTTACTAATCGCGCAAACGTTCGTATCTTCCGTAATGTTTGCAAAATCCGCTTATTCGCAAGCGATGATGTTATACATCACGGTCCCATATTACCTATACTCGCGATGGCAAACCATCGTCGGTAAATTCGGCGACGCTCGAACCTGGTCCGTGCCGCTCGGCGAAACCGTGAAATCTCCTACGACGGATTTCGGCGGCGAGATTTATACGCACCCAGCCTTAAGAGTAGGCGCGAGGGGGTGGCATCCAGACGTAGGGAAGGTCTGGAGAGGCTACCCTGGCGTTGTCAGTAAACGAACTTTGTAGACACTGCGTTGCTACTAGCGTTACTCCAAACCGGTCACCGCGACCGTTTTTGAATTCGACTACCGCTTTTGGTCCATGAAATCTTTGAGTTTCTGACGTGTCATTTACCCTCTTTTTTAGATATAAAAAAAATGTTCCTCACATTATCCTCTCAAGAATAACACGCGGCTAAGCTCATCAATCGATCAAATCTGTTCAGAACGACGACTGCGACGA
>Ga0114998_10002993_pt1 | contig 12625 bp, 9 predicted proteins | sample ArcticOcean_MG_C_5_FD_87044 | JGI IMG/M metagenome (GOLD analysis project Ga0114998, IMG submission 87044) | Marine microbial communities from western Arctic Ocean - ArcticOcean_MG_CB4_138 | ecosystem: Environmental > Aquatic > Marine > Oceanic | place: Arctic Ocean: Canada Basin | collected...
CCGAGCTTGTGGTTTACCTAACATTGTCAGCAAAAGACAAGCAATTAACGCGCAGTACTAGGCCGGCTTGTCGTGGCAGACCGGTTTAACGATTTTAGCGTGCAAAAGACTCTTGCAAGGTACGAAGCAGATCTTCGCGACGAAACGGCTTGGATAAGAAACCATCAAAACCGGAATCCAGTAGACGTCGAGCATCGGCAGAATTTGCATTCGCCGTTATAGCGATAATGGGTATTACGCTTTTAGGACCAGGTAAGCTCCTAATCTGCGCGGCGGATTGTTCTCCATTCATAACCGGCATTTGAATATCCATTAATATCGCATCAACTGAATGTGCTTTTATGTAATCCAGAGCCTGCTGCCCATCTTCCACCGAGATTACTGTATGTTTGTCATTCTCCAGCAACCTGCTCAAAACCATTCGATTAACAGCGTTATCATCGGCTATTAACAACGTCAGTGGCTCGATTTCAGGAATCGTTAAATCGTTATTATGGAGCTTTTCAATATTTTCAAGTTTAGGCATAATAAACGGGAAGTAGACTGAAACCTTGGTACCGACCCCAATCTCAGATTTCAGCAGTATCACTCCATTCATGGCAGTAACAATTTTTTTGACAATAGTAAGGCCTAATCCTGAACCTCCATATTCATCTCGAGTCGACTGACTGCCCTGAACAAATGGTTCGAAAAGTTTTTCTTTAGATTCCTCAGAAATACCAACCCCTGTGTCATCAATGACAAGCAATAATTTATTGTCTTCATATAACAAGCTCACGTTTACAGCACCTTCGACAGTAAATTTTATCGCGTTGCCGACTAAGTTCATTATAACTTGCTTGGCTCGGGTTCTATCTCCCAAAAAATAATAAGGAACATTTGACTCAATTGTTACGTTTAAAGAAATGCCTTTTTCTTCAGCTTGGAAGCTAAAAGGTCTCAGCGTGCCAATAACAAGTTCGCGAGTGCAGATAGTCTGATTGGCTATTTTAAAGTTATCAATGTCCATTGCATTAAGGTCAATCACATCACTGACCAGTTCTAACAATATATCTGAACTGCCCATCACTATTCCTGCATATTCAGCTCGCTCGGCGTCTGTCTTCGCAGACACCATAAGTCTTGCAGCCATAATGACACCGTTAAGAGGCGTTCTAATCTCATGGCTCATTGCAGAAAGAAATGCTGACTTGCCTTGCTCGGAGCGTTTCGCGTCTTTTTCGGCATGACGCCGATTGGCTATTTCACTTTTGAGTCGACTGACTAAACTCTTCAACCTGCCTTCGCTATCTCGCTGTGCCTTCCTAAATATCGCAGCAGAACCTGAAAGTATTGCAATAAGTAAAATACCCTCAATTGCGTTGGTTATCCCGACCTTTGGCACGAACTCGTGATAAACCGGGTTATAGTCAATCAAACTGTTCGCGTGAAGGTAACCGGTGACGGCTAAAGTCACGCAGCATATCAACCCCCAAACCATCCCGTTTTTTCGGCCTGTCAGCAAAATCGCCATTGCAGGCACCGGCAACAACCACATCATGACGGTACCTTGTAAGCCATACGACTGCATCAGAACAGTTGGCATTGTCCAATAAGAGAATATTGCTAGGTTAGCGGCAAGCTTCTGATATTGGAAAAAGGCTTGCAGGAAGAGCCCGCCCCAAATAAGCAGCAGCCCGCCCAAAAGTACACCGTTGTCTGACCCTACTCCGGACAGCCAATTGGAGAGCATCAAGATTAGACAAACAGGGGTCACAAAGAAGATGAAGCTGGAAAGTAATCGCCTCTCTTTTAGCCTCGCAAGTCTCCCATAGGTAGGATCAAGCCCACCGTTCCACAGGAATAAGATCTGTTTAGTTATTATAGAGAACACGGCAGGCCAGTTTAATGAGTATTAAGTTGTTAGATTCATTTTCCATAGCAGGTTCTACAGTATCAACAAGGAAAAGTTTGTCTGTTGCTGCTATTGAATTTTTTAATTTATCGCCCCCTAATCGGCAATCTACATATTAAAGAATAGTACGGATTCAGGCTTTAGTGAGATAGAAATCATGCCAATCGCGACTTTTTTGAAGTCCCGTAAAATACAAGTAAATCTAAACAGCCACTTAAGTCGCAGGCCGTTGCTATTATTAATCTAGTTTCCTAATGCAAGCATTGCGTTTATGTTTAAGTTTGTCTATCTTTTGATTACTAAACCGAACATCACAATACGAAGGAAAATCATGGGATTTAACTCGCCGCTAAAAGTCTCAGTCGCTTTCGTAGCGGCTCTTACTAGCCTCGCTCTGTTTTCATTTAACAGCCATTCACAAAGCTCGGAGCCAAGCGTGGCACTAGCGGTGAATCTCAGCGAGCTAGAATGGGGCCCCGCTGGCGGTGGCAATGGATTTCCAGTGGGTGTGCGAACGGCGCGCCAAGGTATAGACAAGGCAACTGGAGGGATCACTTACTACGCCCTTTTCCCTGCCGGATCCCATTTTGAAAAGCATTGGCATAGCCATGACGAATATGTCGTTGTGGTGTCCGGTAAACTAGAAATATTGCTTGGAGATGATACTCACAAGTTAGCTGTCGGCAGCTACATCGTCATACCCGGCTCACTTGGGCATGCTTGGACAGTACCTGAGGGAGGTGACGATGCCGTAATCTTGGTCAGAAGAGCAGGACCGGCTGATTTTCATTTCGTAGAATGAAACCCTAAATTTTTTCTCTCTGAGGTGGGCTAGGGCAGCCCTTCTACTTCCCGCCTTATTTGGCACCTTACCCTCTCATTACACTCTCCTTACCCTCTCATTACACTCTCCTTACCCTCTCATTACACTCTCCTTACCCTCTCCTTACCCTCTCCCATCCTTTTCGTCGCTTTTTCGGGCTGGGTTTGTTCTTCTCCGCAGGTATACCCACCAGCATGACTTATCACGCCATCAGTTTATGAGACTTTGATAAACAAGCGCTTTAAATTTTGACGCAATCGAAAAGGCCCCTGCCGGCTGAACCTGCAACATAATAACAGCGACAGTGTCAGTTACTGGGTCAGCCCAAGAAAAAGTTCCAAGTGACCCACTCCAGCCAAACTCACCGTTATTCACACCTACTTCGCTTTTGGCAGCATCTGTCACCACCGCAAGACCATATCCCCAACCTCGATCCAACATAGGATTCGCCGAGTTGATACCGAATGGCATTAACTCTTGAGCTATTTGGTTGCGTGTCATCGCTGCAACAGTATCTACCTCTAGCACTCTATGCCCGTTTAGCTCACCTTCATTTAGCAAAGCCTGCAAAAACCTTAAATAGTCCGGCACTGTAGATACTATGCCAGCAGCGCCCTCTTTCAAGGGCGGGTTCACAGTAATAGGCACATCCATTGGGGGCAACCGAGTAAGACCACTGGACCCATCAGGTATTCGGTAAGCTAAGGCGAGGCGATCCTGTTTGTTTTGTGGAACAAAAAAAGCGGTGTCAGGCATATCCAATGGATCAAAAACTTCTTTTCGCAAATAATCATCAAACCCAAGCCCAGATACGATTTCTACGACTCTACCCAACACTGTGATTGAAATGCTATATACCCATTTCTCACCAGGGTCCCCGATCAAAGGAACAGAAGCCACTTTGTCCGCCAATTCAGCGAGATTATCTGCTCGAGAACGAACATTGCTATTTCGGTATAGGCCGCTGAAACGGTGGCTAAGTCCTGCGGTATTTAACAACAAATCCTCTATCGTTGGTTCACGACTAGGCTTACGCGTTGACGATGGATCGGGGTGCGCGGGGTCAACAAAAACGGTTAAATTCTTAAAACTCGGAATATAACGAGAAACAGGGTCAGACAAAGCAAGCTTGCCTTCATCAACTAATTGCAAAGCAGCTACAGCGGTTATGGGCTTGCTCATAGAGCGGATTTGAAAAATAGAAGTGCTGCTCATCGGCTGCTTAAGCTCAATATTTTGCCAACCCATAGCTTCCAAATAGACAAGCTTGCCGTGCCGAACAACACCGGCAACCAATCCCGCAACCTCGCCCCGCTCAACGTGTTCGCGAAGCACCCTATCCAACAAACCAAGCCTCTGAGAGGAGATGCCGACCATCTCGGGTTCCGTCATGCTTGGGGACTCAGAAGCCAATAGCAATTGATTTGGCAACAAAAGCAAGCAAAATGAAGCGAGTGCGATGAGGGTGTGCAAGGGCATGACTCTCTCCGGTGAATAAAAACTCAAAATCGAGGAGTGAGTGTTGCATCAAGTGCAATTCAGTGCAATTTTCTAGTAATAGTAAGCCGAAATTGATTTGAATGCTTGAGCGCAATTGCAATGGAGTTGATACTTCCCTGCTAGCGAAGCGATCATAGTACTGAGCCCTGCTTAGTTTTAGAATAGGGCAGTTAAACCGTCTATTTTCTGTATTTATGCTCGGGTCTTGATTGGCTAAAGGCAGGCACCACTGCTGCACTTTTAATCAGGGCTTTTGATTTTATGGCCTAGCTTAGGGAGCTAAAACTCAGCCCACTGCAGATTTCGCGCAGATCAGCGCAGATCAGCGCAGACTAGCGCGTTAGAGGCGTTTTTAACCAACAAGGGTTAGTACAGCGAACTGCGAATACTGTGCATATTGGCAATCCAGTACCCTTCATCAAATACATGTCTAGCGCTGGTAGAAAATATTCCTTCAATCTGAACAATAACGCCTTCTTCAGTGCTGCGGCTTGGATTTGAGGGTGAGGGCTGGGAATTTAGCGCGTACATCGAAATTAAAAAGAATGTGGCGAGGACAGCAGCGATTGATAGATGGAACTGCTTTGATGAATGATTCATTCCAGTATCCTTTTATTATTTTAACTACTTTATTTATTGTTTTTGGATTTTGGTAATCTTTCCAATTCGGCTGGCAAAAAACGCCGTAAATAACTCTTACATTTATAGTGTGCCATAAAGTATCAAATTGTAACAAGAGTTTTCTAAAAAAGAATTGCCCCTCCCTCTTATTCGAGTTAGCCGAGAAACTAAACCGTAATAATCAATCACGGACCTGCAGCACACCTTTATAAATATCCACAAAAAATCCCCAGCAACTACTACCCGCAACTATTAATAGGTAAAGCAAACACCCAGATTAACTTGATAGTCTAGATTGCTGAGTAGCCTCCAGCCAGAAAAATAGATGCAAAGGAGCTCTTGGCAAGGTAGGTCGGTAGGTAGGTCGGTAAGAAGGTAAGAAGCCAAACCCAACATTCCCTCCAGCTACACGCTCAAGGCAAGGTGACTAGACAGAATTTCATTGATCAAATAATTCCACCCAATCTGACAGCTTTCGCAACCAATTTCAGGAATATCATCTGGGAAATTTTCGACCACACCCATTGTGACGACTAGATGTATGAGATTGCTAGCAAACAACAAAAGTATCACAGCGTCGCTGGGATACTCAGCATAACTTCATTTGTAAGAAAGTTTTTCGCTCACACCCTCTCAATGACTTCACATCGGTGGGTAAAAAACCCTACATTGATTATTGATAACAAATTGGGTTTTAAAACCTAGCCAAGGCTCGAACTAAGGAATGTTATCGAAGTACCAACCACACATTTGTCTGCCATCTGATAACGCATGCCGGAGAGTGTCAGCTGACACACATAAATGTTTCTATAATCATCACTGGCAGTTGATTGTCTTTTATTTTTATCCACTCCCCATCTTTGGCTAGACTTGCATCAACACAGCCCCTTTTAAGCGCACTATCTTTGGCCAAATCAATAAGTTACTGAGCAAACCCAGTAAAAAACCTAAGACCAGCGGCTACGCCTCCTTCTGCAGCCTTAACGGCGGCACAATCAAGCGACTACTTTTTGCGCCCTGAGCTCATCGATCGCTGACTGCGCTAAACCTAGCTCACCCGCCAACACCTCATCAGTGTGTTGCCCCAGAGCTGCAACCCAGGGAGTTGCTGAATTTTCTGTGTTGCGAAATTTTATCGGCATATTTTGAATTAAGAAGTCACCCAGCTTGTCATCTGACACGGTGGTAAATGACTGACGTTCCAGCACCTGAGGATGAGCGAACAAGTCTTCAACCTGCCGATATTTACTGCAAGGTACCCCGGCGCTATTAAGCGCTTCTTCACATTCATCCGCGGTCAGCGATGAAGACCAACGCTCAACTTCTGTCACAAGCAAGCCAAAATTAGCGGTTCTTGGGCCTCGAATGAAACGAGGGTCGCTAAGCAGTTCAGGACGATTTAAAGCAGATGCAAGACTTTCCAAATTTTTGTCCGACACAGCACACATCATAACGAATCCATCTTTAACTTTTACCGGATGAAAACGCCCGATCACTGGAGGCTCTTCCATTTGCGCACTCTGGATATGAGCCGGAATTAACGTCATCATCGATTCCATCATGCTAATGTCGATATGCTCGCCCACCCCGTGACGCTCTTTGCCTAGCAATGCTGTTTGAATAGCACCAAACGCGGTCGTGCCGGTGAGTATATCCGCAACCATAATCTCCCAATTTGCGGGCCGAGAGTCAGCATTCCCTTGAGAAGCAGCATGAACGCTATCAAATCCACTGGCTGCATGGACGATTGGCGCATAAGCCGCACGATGTACATAGGGCCCTGATTGACCAAAGCCCGAAATTGAGCAGTAAATCAGCTTGGGACTGCTGTCTTTGAGACTGTTATAGTCCAACCCGAATTTTGCCATTATGCCAGGCCGAAAATTCTCTATAACAATGTCAGCATCGCTTATAAGACGCTTAACCAACGCTTGTCCAGAAGGGCTTTTAAGGTCTACAGCGACACTTCGCTTGCCAGCATTGAAGTGGGCAAAGGTACGCGTAATACCATCAACTCCCCGCGTTATATCGCCGGCGCCAATGGTTTCTACTTTAATTACTTGAGCGCCACAATCTAATAGAAATCGTGAACAAATAGGCCCGGCAAATACAGCTGAAAAATCTACTACTTTATAGCCTTCGAGAGGCTTTTTTGTACTCATGAATATCGCCACCAACTACTAAAAACCTAGGTTACCCAGATTGAGTGCAACTAACCAGCACTTAGCCGTTCTAAATTTCATCTTCACCCGTCACTCAGCTCAATTAGGCCATGTAACAGGCGCTGCGTCCTGTTTTATGATCATAATATCTGAGTAGGTTTTCAAACCATCTGGCGGGAAGTGCCCAACTCTAACTTCTAACGGACCCTTGATGTCATAAAATAAAAACTCCCCCTGATGGGGAAATCTAACCACACCAATATAGTCTGAAAAAATATAGTAATTATTGTCAATATAGGGCTCAAAATTCCATTTGAATATATTGTTCTGGAATGATATCTCAACGCGCATATCCCCCACCGGGTCGATCGCCTCTCGCTGAGCTTCTATTCTGCTCGTCAATGTCTCAGACACATCCAGCATGCAGTTACAGTCAAAATCATACTCATACAACGGCTGCGTCGTTGGTGATAAAAATATTCCATCGAGAATTATACTAGGGATAGTGGAGCCCACGTGATCAAATTCTTTCATTTCCCGCAGGCCTCGTACAAACCAGAACGCACTCAGTAGGCGAGAGCTGGGGACAAAGTACTTGTCATCCCCCCCCTTCCACATAAAATCAGCCTGGACATCAAATTCTGCGTTTGGCGCCGCTATTGCGTTCGCGAAATCTTGTCTCGACGTCAGTAAATAGATCGCCACAATCGATATCAAAGCCAAGAGCATCAGCTTACGCTTTATGAGCGATACTTTATTGCGAAGGGCGTCTTCGGTGGCCTTGAAACAAAAACCCAAAGAAAAGCAGAACGTAAACCAAATCAATAAATAGTACCTACCCGGATACGAAATACCGGGGATACTCGCAATAGGCACTAAGGGCAGCAACTCTAAAGCAAGGACGCCGAATACGACGATCATCACCCTTTTATTTTTCAGAACAACAAGCGCTAAGGCCAATAAATAGAAAACCGTCAATACCAGCCAGTACTCTCCAAGCAACAACGCCGGAATACCGAAGATAAATCTCAATATCACCATCGAGTAGTCGGCATTCAAAAATTGTGAGGGGGCCGTGTAACCTCCAACCAATCCTTCAAGCATCAAGCTTCGCCAAAATGTATAGGCCACAGCAACTATCACGAACGCTATAAATGCTTTGGCACGATAGCGGTTTGGCCCCTCGCTAAGTAATGGTAGTAAAAATAGCAGCGGTACGAATATCTCCTTCGCAGTGATAGAAACAATATAGGCAGCCGTCGCGACAACTAAATATACCAGCCGGCCATCACGCAGATACCTAACGCAAAAGTACACCGCTAAGCACGCAAACAGCAGGCCTTCTACGTAGTGCCTAGTCATAAGGTTGTTCGCCGCCGCAGTAGTTGGCAGACCGAGCATAAAAATCAGCGCAGCGGCAATTGCGAAACGCGGCTCCAACCATAGCCGGAGCAACATAAAACAAGCAATGGCCACTAGGAATATAGCGATCAGCTGATGTGTATAGAATCCAAGCGGGGATAGCCCAAACAGGAATAAATCGATTTCAAATGAAGCGACGACCCAGGGCGTAAGATTAGCCGGTGACAGTTGGTGCCAAACTTCGGGGTTGAAAAAATTATCAAGAACATCGTGCCTAAGCGCATGGGCTAGTATTTGAGTATCGTCAGCACGCCAATTAGCAGATAGCACATCGCCGAAAATTATGAAGATTAGCAGCGCTAGCAATGCGCCCAGCCCAAGAGGAATCTTGATACCGCTTAGTGTTGGGTGCTCTTTGAAATAAATCACTTTTTTATTACTCTTTATCGCGCTAAGTGTCGCGCTAATTTGTTTTCGCAAACTATGGTCGCAGGTTAAAACCGCAAATTAGCGACCAAGCCCCAAACACCACTAAACAGTACGGTTGAAAGTCTGCCTAAGGGTTGGCGTTGCCAGCTAGGTTTAGCCGTGATTTACGCGAGCAGTATCTCGCGTAAGATAGTTAAGCGGATCAATAATTTTCAATCCAATTTCCCGACACTAAAATTAATAGACTCTTTGATAAAGCCTGCTCCGAACGAATTACTTGTGGACAATGCTAGGTTTTTCCGCGTAATACTGACAGAGATATCCAAAGACTCAAGGTGGTGCCACCAGCCTTTGGGGATAAAGAGTATTTCGCCAGCGTTGACCACAAAATCGCACACCGTCGCTTTTTCAAACAAAGGATGTTGATCGAAATCAGGTTGCGCAGCCAAGTTAGATCCGTCTCGCGAAGTTCAGTCTCAAGATTATTCTCCACCCAAAGTACATTGGATCGAGTACTTGCAGCCTCACCGCAGACTTGTCGCTGCGCGTACCAGAAAAGCGCTGCTTGAGGCCTGAAGCTTTGCTTGGTCAGCACGCCGGCCAGGCAGGATATAAGCCCCTGTTGTGGAAGTTCCAGTAGAGACTCCATAGACGATCGACTCACCTTTGTTTTGAGGGAAGCCTAGCGTGGGCTCGGCTAAGATTCCAGCCAATTGTTGATTTTTTACTATAATAGTGTAAATTTCGAATCCTTCCTATGCACTAACTTGTGGTCTACCGAGTATTGTCTATTTGCTCACTGCAGCCTATTAAAACTCTTGTATACTAACCACTCGATTGTACTCTATGGTTTAAACATGTCCCTCAATACCCAGCCCGTCTTCAATCTCAGCTTTTTGCTGAATTCATACAATCGATATTTCTACGTAGCTATCGGCATAGCGTGGCTTATTCTAGTTAATAGCTTGATGATTGCCGATGTGTGGGATGAAACCAATGCTCTGGTGATCTTGTCCGCCGAACCCGTCGCCAGCGCCAGCCTCTTTGAAGCTGCAAGAATGTTTTGGCTACAAGAGCTTCCACTAGACATCTATAGACCTCTTGGCAGTACTTTTTTCATCGTCTTCGCCAAGCTAACAAATGGCAGTTTCATCTTTCTGCGTTACGTGAATGCGGCATTTATTCTTGCCTCGGCAGTGCTGTTTTCCTCGGTTCTGAATCAGCAAGGACAGAGCAATGGGCAAAGTAACCATGAGAGCAAAGCAAAAGCCCTGACTTTTTATACGATATTCCTGTTTTCATCCTCCGCCGTAATTACAGCAGGGTGGTTCGCAAATGTTTTTGATGCTAGCTGTCTTTTCTTTATTGCCCTAGCAACCAAATTCTATAGCGCCAAAAACTACTTGGCCTGCGGAATTTCGATGGTGCTAGCTATTTATTGTAAAGAAACTTATGTTTTGTCTATACCTTTTTTCTTCCTCGCAATTTTTCAGACTAGGGACACCAACGTAAAAGCAATTGCGTTGGTTTCATTGTCTGTTATTACATTCTCAGCAATCTATTGGTTAGCCAGACAGTCAGTTTCCCCTTTGGGCTCTGAAGCAGATATTCATGGCTTTTCGGCTGCCAATTTTTTCGCACCAAACCTGAGCTTCCTATCTGGGTTCTGGTTCCAATTCAGCAAATTTACATCTAGCAGTCCAATAATTATAGTTGGCGTAATTGCTGTGATAATGAGTGTTGTGGGACTCAAGTCTACCGCAGGAAAAATAGCCTTGGTCTCTATCTACCTCATGTCGGCAGTGATTTATTGGGGAATGTTCAGTTTTCAAGGAAATGATATTGTAACCGCGCACAACTTCGTGGCCAGACTGTACCTTATCCCCTTTGTTTTAGGTTTGTACTTAATATGTAAAGAAGGCAATAAACCGGCCATAGTGATAATCGCTTTGCTGAGCACATGGGGAATGGGTGCAACCTATTCAGACCATAAGGCTTTTCAGAGCAGCTATTTAGAGCTCTACGAACTTAGCCGTGAAACCGATGAGCAAGTCGTTGTCCATTACCCAGAGAAGCCTCTGGTAGACAGCAACCGCAATCTACTTATTGGCGACTATCCGGACGCACCGATTAGCATCAATCCTCGAACTGGGGAAATTGAGCGAAAATAAAGCACAATAGTTACCCCATTATTAGATGTTCTTCCAAGCTGACAGCAAAGAATTGAAATGTTAGTGTTAGTGCTAATGAGACAATTTTTAGGGCAAATGAATGTTTCTTAATCTATTCAAACCTCAGCCTTTTTCCGCTTTTTTACTCTCAACTAGTCTGATCTTCAGCACTATAGCTGCGGAGGAGGAACTCCCCCTCCAAGACTCTGCCGAACAGCTTTCTTTCACTGTGTCCGCAGGCTCATGGGTTTCAGTATCTCTCACCCCCGACGATTCCTATTTAGTATTTGACCTACTTGGCGACCTTTATCGATTGCCTATCGCAGGAGGTCATGCTGAGCGCATTACCAGCGGCATGGGATTCGATAGTCAGCCTGTGGTGTCTCCAGACGGCTCCATGCTTGCCTTTATTAGTGATCGCAACGGTAAGGATAATTTGTGGATAGCAAATATCGACGGTAGCAGTCCACACCAACTCAGCGACGAAACCTACGCACGCTTTATCAGCCCAACGTGGAACACAAATAGCAGTGCTGTTTTGGTTACCCAGCGCAGCCAAGACATTGAATTAGTGCAATATCATATTGATGGTGGCAGCGGGGTAGCAATCGCGCAGTCCGATGATGATTCCTCTAACCCGCCTGGAGTAGGAGCGGCCTTTTCACCGGATGGAATGTCGCTTTATTTTGCGGAAGAACTCGGTTCCCCTTCAGCCCCGACCGATAACTTCCCTGTTACGCAGATAGTTAGGCTGAATTTAAGCAACGGTGCCAGATTACAAATCACTCAAGGCGAGGGTGGCGGAGTTCGCCCTCAGGTATCCCCAGATGGCCGACACTTGGTATATGGAACTCGATATCAAACACAAACAGGCCTTCGAATCAGAAATTTGGAGACCGGGGACGACCGATGGCTTGCCTATCCTGTGCAACGAGACGCTCAAGAGAACTTTCGCCCCTCCAGCAGAGGCATGCTGCCGGGTTATTCGTTTAGCTCAGACGGTAGCGAAGTTTTTCTTTCCGCCGACGGTCAGTTCCTGCGCATTAATGTTGAAAGCGGCGATAGAGTTACAATCCCATTCTCTGCCGACATAGCGTTAGATGTCGGGCCTGATCTGACCAAACCTTGGCGCGTGCCCCAAGGCGATCTCACCGCAACATTAGCACAAAGTCCAAATTTCTCTCCTAACAACGAAAACATAGTAGCCAGCGTACTGACTCGTCTCTACACCCTAAACAGGGACTCTTCAGATCTAAAAAGTCTTACAGCAGATGACATGTGGGCCTTTCAGCCGGTCTATTCTCCCGATGGTCGCTGGATTGCGTTTGTTAGCTGGACCGCAAATGAGGGCGGGCACATCTGGAAAATCAGGTCCAATGGCCGCGGCCAACCTCAGCAACTTACGCAAAGCGCCGCGTTTTATACCGACATTGTTTGGCAGCCCGACGGAGAACGTCTTTGGGCCTTAAAGGGCAACGAATGGATGCGGCACCAGACCTTTAGTGAGTTTACAGGTTTAGGTATTCCACTAGAGCTAATCTCAATTGCTGAAGACGGCGATGATGAAGCGCTAATAATGCCTGCTGGAGATGCAAGAAAACCTCATTTTGGACCTGAAGCTGACCGGCTTTACCTTGCCGAGGACGGCACCTTGTTTTCCGTC
>Ga0114998_10002996_pt1 | contig 12612 bp, 10 predicted proteins | sample ArcticOcean_MG_C_5_FD_87044 | JGI IMG/M metagenome (GOLD analysis project Ga0114998, IMG submission 87044) | Marine microbial communities from western Arctic Ocean - ArcticOcean_MG_CB4_138 | ecosystem: Environmental > Aquatic > Marine > Oceanic | place: Arctic Ocean: Canada Basin | collected...
CGCACTAAGGCAAATTAGCGAAACGCGAAGCGAGTTATCGCGAGACAAAATTGCACGCAGAGAAGTAAACGATAGAATTGATGCTCGCCGTCAAGAAATTGAAAATCTGTTTTTGAATCTGGTCAACAAAATATCTTGGATTTCAACATTCCCCGAGTTGAATGGCAAAAAAATTCCTGCCCATAAATTAGTATCAATGTTGGCAGAAAAAATCTTTCCTCAAACCATTAAAGTTCATAATGAACTTGTAAATCGCGCCAAAACATCAGGCAGTGCCTCTCGTGCTCTAAAACAACTACTATATGATCTCGTGAAATCCGTGCATTTAGAAAATCTTGGTTATACAAAATATCCTGCAGAACGCGGTATTTTCTCATCTGTCATTGCCTCAAACAATCTTCATCAGAAAAAGGGTGGCAAGGAATACAAATTAGTTAATCCTTCCAAAAATAAAGATGAATTCTCACGAAACCTGACCCTGCTGTTTGAAAAATCATTGAGCTTTTTGAAAGATCAAAGAGACCGGAACGTGAGCCTTCAAGAGCTATACGAGCAGATATGGACACAAGCCCCATTCGGTATGAAAATGGGTCCAATTCCATTGTTTGCATACCTATTTATATTAACTAATCAGACGAAGCTTGCTTACTATAGGCAAGATATTTTTATCACTAAAATTGAAGAAATCGATATTGATTATATCATCAGAAACCCTGAGCTTTGTGCGCTGCGCTACCTTGAGATGGATGATAATACTAAACACATATTAAGTTCTTTAGCTGCAATTCCTGCTAGATTAACAGGCGAGGAAATTGACAGTATTGATCCACTCCACGTGGCTCGCAAGCTTATTGAGATCTTTGATAGAACCCCAGGTTGGGCATTAAAAACGGCAAAAGTATCTGAAAACGCAAAACTCGTAAGGACTCTTTTCAAGCGGGCGAGTGACCCTGCTCAATTTGCGCTCGTTGATATTCCCCATTTATACGGCGCTGTCGACTTAGATGACAAGGCATCGCTACAAGCAGTTTTTTCTAAAATAGAAGATGGCCTCAGCGAACTATCGTCCGTCATGTCCGAAACATTGAACGCGTTTCAAACACACGTTCTAAAAGAATTCGGAATTTTTAGTGTCAACGAAAGTAACCTCGAAGAACTTAGAAATCGGGCGCGCGCTATTAAACGCCTGTCCGGCGATAATAGAATGGAAATGTTCATAACAAATATTGAACAGCTTTCGTTGGATATGTCCTCGTTTCAACGACTGGCTTCGATGCTAGTGAATAAGCCCGCAAAGCTTTGGATCGATAACGATATTGATAAGATATTTGTTGAGGCAACTAATGCGAGCCGAAACTTCATTAACCTTGAAACTATGGCCCACATTAAAGGTCAAAAAGGAAGTAGTTTTGCTTTTGCGTTAGTCTCTCACAAGCAAGATACTGAAGCTGCAAAAATTCAAAGCCAAACTCTGTCTAAAAGTGATCTCGAGACTGCACGTAGCTTAATGAAACAGTTGCGTGATACCGGCTTCAACGACAATCGAACTCTCGCTGCAGCTCTTGCATTAATGCTCGAAGAAGGGGAACTATCATGACCGCTGAAACAGAAAGTGTGAAACACGTTCTTGGGTTATCTGGGGGCAAAGATAGCTCCGCTCTGGCAATATACATGCGCGATAATTATCCCGATTTAGACATCGAGTATTTCTTCACCGATACCGGTGAAGAATTAGATGAGGTTTATGAATATTTAAATATGCTTGAGGGTTATTTGGGTAAGCCAATAAATTACTTAGACCCACAACGGGATTTCAAATTTTGGATGACCCAATACAATAACTTCTTGCCCTCAGCTCAGGCTCGCTGGTGCACTGTTAGGCTCAAGCTTACACCCTTTGAAAAGTGGGTTGATGAAGAGTTTTTACAAAAGGGTATTAAGGTAAAATCTTACGTGGCCATCAGGTCTGATGAAAGCTTCCGAGAAGGACTTCAATCCAAGAAAGAAATAGAAACCGTCCTTCCATTCAAAGAAAACCATATTGATAAACAGGCTGTATTTGAGATTTTAGAAAACTCTGGATTAGGATTGCCTAAGTATTATGAATGGCGCTCTCGGAGCGGATGTACTTTTTGCTTTTTCCAAAGAAAAATTGAATGGGTTGGCCTGATGGAACGCCACCCTGAGGCGTTTGAAAACGCGAAACGGATGGAAAAAACAGCTCTAGACAACGGCTCTCCGTTTACATGGTGCCAGGCCGAAAGCTTGGTGGAGCTTTCAGCTCCAGAACGGGTGGCCCAAATTAAAGCTGATCACCAAAAGAAAATTGAAGCTGCCGCAAAGAAGAGAAAACTGAACCCATTGCGACCTAATGATGGAGTGGTTGACTTTGATGAGATCTATGGAAACCAAAAAGTGTGTCTCGCGTGCCATAAATGATACAAATTTATTATGCAGAGTAAAAAGCTTAAACTCAGCTTTAGTAAAGGCTGCACTCCAGAATTCTACAATTCTGAAGAAGCCACCAACTTGGGTTTTGAATTAGAAGCAGACGTTCAAAAACTCTTAGCTGTCCAAGAACAAATTTCATTTACCGATGTAAGCTTCAGGCAGGCCTTAAAAATAGGGGAAAAAGTAAATTGGAACTTTTCAATTGAAGCGAACCAAATAAAGTCTGCGCGCTTTAAAAAGTTTATACCACAAATTTTTAAAGAGAAGAATTATACTGCCAGCCTATACGAATACCAACTCAAAGGTGTGGATTGGCTTCGCAAGAACAAAAAATGTATTTTAGCAGATGACATGGGGTTGGGAAAAACACTTCAAGTAATAAAAGCATGCCAGGCCGAAATTTTCGACAATAAAATAGAAAATGTATTCATATTCTGTCCAAATTCTCTAATAAAAAACTGGCAAAACGAGCTGAAAAAATGGTTTCCACTCGCTAATTTTTGTGTATTTTCCAAAGGTGAATTATCTCGCCAAAAAACAAACTTTACCTTCATTCTCACGCCATATTCACAGCTAGAAAATTTTTCTTTGGAAGCAAATCAAGAAACTGTTAACAATGCTATCTCGATTTTTGACGAAGCACATAAGCTCCGCAACGAAGGAGCCAGGGTAAGTAAGTCATCAAAAGCACTAAATATTAGCCATAAATGGCTACTTACGGGCACACCTCTTGAGCGTGACGAAAAAGATCTTCAAACAATTTTAGAAGTTTTAGATCCTGGACGTTTTGTTGGGAATTTCAAAAGTGATAAATTTTTTATTAAATCTAAATTAAAAAATATTACTCTACGACGGACTAAAAAAGACGCGCTAAAGGCACTCCCAAAGCTAAGCAGGCATATTCATTATCTAGATTTGAGTGAACAAGAAACCATTAACTATACCACAATATTAAATTCGTACAGGAAAGTTCCCTCAACTGACAAGATAGGTATCTTAACCAGCTTAATGATCGCAGCAAGTACTAGCCCGAACGTCCCAAGTAGTAAAATTGCACACGCAGTAACGCTTATTCAAAAAAGTATAAGAAAAGACGAAAAAACTATCATTTTTTCACGATTTAATGCTGTTCTAGAAAAAACATCATTACAACTTACTTCACAAAACATTGGCAACGTTTTAGTTAATGGAAAAATTCCTCAAGTAGAGAGGGATAAGCTGATTGAAAAATTTCAAAACGATAAAAGCAGTTCCGTATTAGTAATAAATTTATCGATTGGAAGTGAGGGCTTAACCTTAACAGAAGCTAATAACGTTATATTTATAAATGAGGCCTGGAACCCCTCCATGAACCGACAAGCAGAAGATAGAGTAAACCGAATTGGTCAACATCGCCCCGTCAACATTCATATTTTGCGCTGCAAGGCCACAATTGATATTAATTTGGAGCTAATACTACAACATAAAACGGGCTTAGAGACAGAGTATGTGGATAATTTACTTAATGAGGTATTCTTATGCTAATTAAGCCATACGTACATGCCTCTGACGGGTCAAAAAAATATCTTGCTCAAAGAGAATTACGCAAAACATCTGATGGTTACGGCATCGTACGCTACAAGAAAAAACTTTATTTTTTAAGTAATGACTATGAAATCCTTTTGACAAAGGAGGCCGAAAATCAAAATGATTATCACTTTTTAAAAGATGATTTTGAAGAAGTGAAATTTGTTGAAAATCGTGAAACTGATATGCAGTTAACAATAATTCCCCCCAACGCGAAAGATTTATTTGATCTTGCCTCAATGGGCATCGATGCTGCTGTTATATTTTTAAGAATACAAGCTAGGGATAATCAAGAAATTAAGTCTATATACTTGAAATCATTAAAGTTAAGATCAAGATACAATAATTTAGAAAACCTAACATTTAGTGAAGCCAACGAAATTTATTTTAATGCGTTAAAAGTTCATCCGATGATTCAATATATGAAAAATAAGTTTTTTACCCAGCCTTTTGGCAGTCCACATTTCATCTCAACAATAAATAAATCCAAAGACTTTACAGTCGAGGATTGTTTGACCCATAACCCAAAAGCCAGCAGCCTTAATGCAGCATTGATTACGCCAACTGCACAAAATTATTTAAGAAAAAATATACTCTTTCATAATTCTATTTTATTTGAGCCAAATGATAAACCAATTGAATACGACCGACTGCACTACAATAATGACAAACCCTCAGAAAAAAGTTCTGGTCAGCCATTTGCAGTTCAGTCAGATGAATTAAAAAAGCACACCTCTAAATGGAGAGACAATACCAAAAAAGAATTGAGGCGACTTGGAGAGGAGGTTGTAATTAGAGCACAGTCTGACGGACAGCTGAAGCTCATTTATGATGCCAATGCCATTTGCAAACACGCGCTAAACTACTCTGCATTCACGGTAGTCCCTTTTTCTGCCGATATTAAACTTAAGTCCCGAATTAATCTTCTGCACTCATTGGGCGTACGTAAAGTTTATCACCTAGTTAACCTGTGAATAGCTCAATAGCACTCTTCGATAATTTTTCTCCTTAATACAGCCAGTTCATTAAAAGTTTCTTCTTCTCGAGTATCTCTGTCACCATACGGTCCCTCCAAAAGAAACGACCAATCTTTTTTAAGTTCTTCGATTTGATCCTCACTTAAGTCCTCAAGCCCACAAACCCAAAACAGTACACCGCGCCCCTTCTCTACAGCTGCAGCTCGATTGTTACCGGCCCTCATGGCCCAATTTTCATCACCATCTTGTATGGTCAATAAGTCTCTCCAAAGATTAGATTGAAGGTTCCAGTCAACCATTGAGAGCGGTTTCAATGCAGCAACAAACTTATCTGATGCACTGTCCGCTGAAACTTCGAATTGGTTTAAAAGTCTTCGAGCAACAGGTGCTAAAATTCCGGTTTGCCCAATAGGCCTAAATAACAAATTATCCTCATACCCATCACTGCCATCAGACCCAGATCGTCTTTTCTTGGAAGCGTCGTCTTGCAGAAATTTGAGATTTATTAATATGGCATCCCATATTTTATCAAGATGACCATACAGACTGTCTACTTCTTCGTCTGTTGGAGTAGCCTGAATTAGGTCGTGATTTGTACGATATCTACCGTGTTCTGCTTGTATGTCTTGGTCCCAAAGCAGTGTTATATTCATTCTATACAAACCAACTAATGTGGCCCATGCAGTTGAATTTCTGTTTAAGTTTTCTGCAGAAGCATCTGTATCAATCCTGGGATCTTCATGATGTCCATTCCACTTAAAGAAATCACATTCAGAAAATAGTCGGCGAGTTACAATAGCAAACCTATCGTCCTCATCCATAATAATATTTGTATTTGCAGCAGTAGACTTTGCATGCCTGTTTAGAGAAGAAAATAAACGCCTGTAAGATTTCAAAAAATCATCTCGAGTGACATCATTTGAGGGAACAACAAATATTACATTTATAGTCTCATCATTGAAACCACGAGGCGAAGCAAGGTTAGCAGTACCGTCAACTAAACTTTTTATTGCATACAGACGATGTTGGCCGTCGAGCGCATAAGTTTTAATTGTGTCGTCAAAAGTCAAAACACCAAATGTGTCGTTAAACATATCAGCAACCATTTCAAATCGTGGCTCATTTGCCAAAGAAACAGGGTTGAAAGTTGGATTTCCATCTAAAGCCGCCACAACCAAAGAATTAAAAAATCGTTCTTTGTTCTGCACCAAATAATTCACAATTTGGGTGCCAGCCCTACTTTTTCCTATCTCACGTTGAATTGCCGTATCGAGGGTTTTATCGTCGTTTACTTCCGAAGCAAACTTAATCTCATTAGCTACTTCACTCATCTTCATGCGCACAGAATAGTAATCCCAGCTACCCATTTTCATTTTTAGTGCTGCATACATCTGCGCCATTTATATTCTCCTTGTTAGTCTGCTGAACCCATGATTGGTGTACCCAGTCGTACTGAATTTATACGATTTAAAGGGCTCCCGTAGATATCGATCAAATGCTGCTCTATTAATTTCAAATCACTCTTAGGTTTTTCAAAAACAGCATACCAAAAACTACAAAACTTTCTAGCCCGCCCCAGCCTTCGCCATAACGACTCCGGTTCACTCCCAGCTGTATGACTATCAAACCTATGCCTTAAATCAATGGAGTGTCCAATGTATGCTGGTGTTTGAAACAAACTGAAGGGTTTAGACCCTTTAAACAAATCTGAATTAACAGAAACAATATAAACACCGCGATTTTTAGGTACAAATATCTTGCTAGAATTGTCAAAATGAACAGTCTGCCAAGCCACTTCGTTTAAAGTGCTTGATGAGCCTAAATCGATAGCTTTATCAAGATTCCAACCGACTTGTAGGCTCATTTAAAAATGCTCACTATTTCAGCACCAATTTTCGAAAGCTGTAATTCAACAAATTCTGGATTTTTGGAAATCAAAAACTGCACCGAGAGCACGTTCCGAATTTCATCTAAACATTTTGGTTGGTAACGAAGAATATCAGTCAGATTAGAACCATAAAGAAGAAGATCTTTTCTTTTAAAATCGAGGCCATCATGCTTCAACTGTTCTATCAAGGTAGCTTTGATAACTTCTAATTTTTGCCGCTTTAATTCGGTAGATTTGATGCCACCATCTAAAGGTATTTCATCAACGCTATAGGAGATTAAATCTTCATCTTCATCTTCATCTTCATTTTCGCCTTGGCTTTCTTTTTCCAATTTTGCCAATTCAGTGACGTGTCGTCCTGCATAAGACTCCTCAAGCTTATGTTTGTTATTCTCAGGAACGAGACCAGTGAACTTCTGTTCCGGCCCATCAGGAACTGAGGTTACTATAGCAAAAGCAGACCGAACAGTATTCTCAGCGAGAGATTGTATCTCACTAATTTGTGGCATTTTAACCCGTTCAAAATCGAATATCTCGAAAAGCCTTAACACACTCGCACAAACCTGGAGTGTCAAACCCACATCTAAAATTTTATTTTGGACATGAGCATTTAAATTTCTACCAAGTTTCAAAATGTTTGATATGTTATCAAGTTCTCGCGCCTGCTGAAGATGCGCTCTAAGTTCTTGACGATTGCTCAAGCTACTATTTGGACTGCCCACCCTTAGAGAATGGTTCAACATTTGTGTGATTGTTATTTTTTTATTTAATCCGTTATGGCCTAAAAATACGGATTCAAAACGCAGATAAATTAAACTAGTTGTTTCAGATAAATCTTTTGAGTTTATGTGAGATACTTGAGAGACTTCGTCTTTTGGCCGCAAAATTAGTTTTTGATCCACGCAAACTTTAAAAAGTTGCGCGTATGCCTCAGTTAAAGCGAGAGAAATTTGCTGATGGGCAAGGCCCATAAAAAAGCGACGCCAATCTTCTTCCATTATTATTGGTTTTTTAAGTTGATCAGTCATTCCAACCTCTAAAGAAAAGGCCATAGACTTGCCTCAGTTTGAATGTAGCAATACAAAAAGGATTAACAATAACTTTGTTGAGGACTACATGAATAACGACAACACCAAAGATGACGATATAGTTTCAAGAACAGCAATTGAAATTGTTACCCAAGTTCGTCGCCTTCATTTTCAAGAAGGAAACTCACAGGTAGCTAGAACTAAAAGATTAAAAGAGATTGTAGAAAAAAACTCAAAAGAGATCTTTTTGAATGCTTCTTGAAAAAATTACACTTACTGATTGGCGATGTTTTTATGGCGAGCAACAAATAGAATTTGCTTCCCAAAGCACTAAGAACGTTACTCTTATCCATGCAGAGAACGGGGTAGGTAAGACTTCTTTACTGAACGCTTTACTGTGGTGCTTCTACAAGAAAAATACACCACGCTTCGAGAAACCAAATGATATCATAAATCATCAAGCAGTTCGTGAAGGTCGATCCATGGCATCGATCGCAGTGGAATTTAGCCACGATGACAACTTATATGAAGCTCGCAGGGAATTTAGATCTAACAATTCGATCTCGCAAGATAATGTTAAAGTCTCCCGTATAGGACTTGACGGATCCTACGACCATGTACGAACCGATCAAAATTTATTTCTCAATTCGGTACTTCCATCAGATATGGCCGGACATTTTTTATTCGATGGAGAGCATGCTGAAGCTTTAACAGGAAAAGCGAACACTTCAGCGATTTCAAATGCAATTAAAGACATATTAGGTTGTTCGTTCGTAAATCAATCGATTATCGCTTTGGAAAATATTGAGACTAATTATAGAAAAAAAATAACCTCCAAGAACACTCTTCAAAAAGCATCTGAACTAGAATTAACTATTTTAAAATATGAAAAAGCACGCAAAAGACTAAACCTAGAAATACAAAATTTGGGCGCCAATATTGAAACCATGGAAGCTCGGAGGGCAAGTATAGAACGTACTCTTTCAAACTTCTCAAGTATAAAGCAAGCACAGACAACGAAAGCCACAACAATTTCCACCTTACAACGAGAACAAAAATACGAAAGATCAGCAGTTGCGAGGCAACAAACCTGGACAGCAAATAACGGATCATACTGTTTAACCGTTGGTTTGTGTCAATTAGTTGCAAAACTAATCAAAAATCATGATGATGAGACTGCTTCAAAAACTCGGTTCAGTAAAGAAATTATACTTAAAATTCTACAAATCGGAGAATGCGTTTGTGGTACATGTGTAAATGATAACATTAACTTACAAAACAACCTCAGAGCACAGTTGGAAAATGCTGAAACTCAGGAATTACAAAAGCGGTTATCACGAGTAGCGTCACTTACACGAAAACTGCAGGCGTTTGATACGGCGGTAGCCTTTGAAAAATTTACTTCAGCAAAAAAAAAGCAGAGCGAGCATTTTGATACTATAAAAAATGCTGAAATCACATTGCATGAGGTGACCACAGCGATTGAGAATGCGGATGTTGATAAAATCTCCTCTTTACAGCAAGAAAGTAGTAAACTTTATCGAGGTATCCTTGAAGCACAACAATCCAAAGGTGAGGCAGTTGTAAAATTTAGGTCAGCTGCTAAAAATTTAGAGAAACTAAAAGGACAGCTTGACTTCATAAACTTCTCTGCAGGAGATGATAAAGTTGCCATAGAAAACCAAACCGCTTCAAATCTACTCAAACAGTATCTACAAAATAAATTGGAGGAAGAAATAAATCTCGCACGACGAGTGATTAATAGCTTTGTTAAAGAGATAATCGACAAAACTGCACGCAAGAACTTTAAAGTAGTCGTTGATAAAAATTTCTCCATTAATCTTTTAGATGATTGGGGAAACGACATGGCGAAAAGTGAGGGTGAGAACCAACTTTTAGGTCTTGCCTTTACAGGAGCCTTGGCCAAATTTGCGAAGGTTAGAAAAAATTCAAAGAGTAAATTGCTTTTGCCAGGCACTGAAGCTCCCTTAGTACTTGACGCCCCATTTGGTAAGTTAGATCCAATATATAAGCACGCTACTGCCGAATTTTTACCCAACATGGCTTCGCAAGTAATAGTGATGGTAAATAAAGAACAAGGATCAAAAAGGGTATTAGAACTCTTAGAAGACAAAATTGGTTTTCAATATGCATTAGTACGGCACAACACGGGACCTCAAAACTTGAAAAGTAGCGAGACATTAGAAGTCAAAGGGAAAAAAATTGAGATAACATCATATGATAGCATTTTCGACGGTACAGGAATTGAGGTAATATAAATGGCTAAGGCAGTGGCGATAAATCGTTCTCGGGCTTTTGAAAATATCGTGCAAAGACTTGCTGGTGAAAAAGCGTTTTATTACAATGAGAGCGAAAAAAAGGTATTCCCGACTATAAGAGAATTCTTAACATTCTGTGCATTATTAGGATTTCAAAATGGTAATCGACTTCCAATAGATGCTTCTCTCGGAATGGAGGATATTCAAGGGGTCACCTATGAAGATACCGAAGCTTTAGAATTTATTTGGTTAATCGCATTAGCAGAGACAAAGACCGTAAACATACTTCAGAGTGGAAACGAACGAAAATGCGCCGATATTTTCGAGGAGTTTGCTAACGGAGGGCTACAAATTGTAAGCAACGAATTATCTAGCTTGGACGAGGAACATTGGCCGCAAAAATTGCATGAATTAACCAAAGGCGTTCAATCGGTGACGCAATACGACTAGCTAGACAGCATGAATTTTATCACTATAGTTTTGAGAAAAGCCGCCTGTGTACTTGATTTAAAATATGCCTCACTCAGGCTTGAGGAGCCCAACTTACAGGACGACGGGCATTCATGTTTCGATTAATTAACCAGCCTAAAATATCGTTCAAGTCTTTAAGCCGAAGATGTCCGATGTCAGCAACTGTAGGATCAGTATCTTAATCATGGCCATTGATCCGACCAGCAGAAAGTGAGCCATGGTTCCAATCACGGAACTTCCGAGAATAGAAAACTGGTTCCCTTTTTCCCCATTTAGGGAATTCCCTAAATCAGCCATTCATAAGCCCCAAAGTGATACCGGTCACGGGTAATTACCCCAATGCTCCACAGCATCCGCTTTAATCAGTTCTTCCAGTAAGTATCGCAACGGCTCCCCACTACCATAATTATCTTCAGCACTACGTTTTCCATGACCAAGAATATCTTGTTGTATGCCAATAGCTGCTCTTATCGACCGCATCTTATCTTTCATCGTATGTCTACTAGAATAGGCAACCAAAGTCGGGTCGTCTATCTTCATGCGATTTCTGATCACACCATTTAATAGCTGAGATACTGCATCCATCCCACCGTCTCTGCCATAACGAGGAAATACAGAAGACTTTGGATCAGTTGAAGTATTCTGGGTCAAGTGCGCTCGCAATTCATCTAACGCCTTATCAATCAATGGGACGTCTCGAATGGACTGCGGGTTCTTCAACGTCCTCAAATGGTTTGGTCGCAACTGAATGTGAGGTGTATTGTTCTGCAACTTCAGATCGCCATAGGTCAGCCCTGCGCATTCCATTGTCCGACAGCCCGTGTACACCATCAACAATCCAATCAGCCGTGCTTCTGCGTTCAATCTATTTAGACATTCAACATAGAGATTTAATTCAACAGGGGAAAAACTTCTTCTCTTCTCTGACGCATCTTCAGTCCTCATTTTATCCTTCAAGCCTGACCAAGGGTTCTGTATCGTAAGTTCGTATTCTCGGATCACAGTCGAAAAGACGGCAGTAAGCATACCAATTGTTTTATTTAAAGTATCAGTCGCCCAAGTTGGATTGTTAGCCTGCAGAGCCTCTTTGTGCCGTCTTGCTCTTAGTCGGTTGAACTCTGTCACTGGCGTATCCGGGCTTCCCAGTGCCCCAATGGCCCTCCATATCCTTTGCTCATGTTTCTTCTGATTGGCAGATGTGCGCTGCTTATCCGCAGCATTAATCTGCAAGTATGCTTCAGTAGCCTCTTGAAGGGTGGGAACCATCGACAGCCCCTCTTCACCAGAGATTACGTTATGTGCTTGATACCACGGATTGCTCTCGTCAGCTTCATATTCAGTCTGTATGTTTCCTGCGGCATCATATGAATTATGCTCTGTTACACCCGGTAGAATATCCATCCAAAGGCCTTTCCACTCGTCCTGCTTTCTGAAGAACCTATCCGCCTTTTCCTTGGTAGTAGGTATCTGTTGTGGATGTATGCCTTCTTTAACCAGTATCTCTTTAGCAACTTCCATTACATTTCGATTAGGTAACTTCTCCCCTGATATTTGATGGCTTAATTGAGCCGCCTTCCTATCGAATTCTGTGTTAACGATAGCAGCACGCCTCAGGGCTTCAGGATGACTTTTGGTCTTCAAGGATGTCTTCTCTTCAGTCCTTCCCCAGACAACCTGTAAGTCCTTTGGTATTCTTCTTCTGTAGCTATAATTACCACGACTGGTTGAGCGTTTCAGATAACCTGCAATAGACATTTGTGTACCGCTTTAATTTAATTTGTGTACCGTTTTTAATAGATAAATTACTATAATACAATAAAATAATAGGTTTAACGCTTAACATAGGATGCCTCTTCTGGGCACCAAAAATCTCTCCAAAATGATAATAAAACAAGCAAATACAGTGGCATAGGTTTCAACAGGACCACTTTTGGGACCGCTTTTGGGACCGC
>Ga0114998_10003002_pt1 | contig 12601 bp, 11 predicted proteins | sample ArcticOcean_MG_C_5_FD_87044 | JGI IMG/M metagenome (GOLD analysis project Ga0114998, IMG submission 87044) | Marine microbial communities from western Arctic Ocean - ArcticOcean_MG_CB4_138 | ecosystem: Environmental > Aquatic > Marine > Oceanic | place: Arctic Ocean: Canada Basin | collected...
ATAATCGCTCTACGACTCGCTCTACAACATTCATAGAACATCTTAATATCACTTTCGTTGAGATATCCAGAAAGTAAAACATGGGTTTCGAATATATCCGGATATTCTGTGATTAACTTCCATAGATCAGTCGGACCGAGCTTCAATCGCTCGATATCGGCAACGAGTTCTTTTTGCTCTCGTTCTTCTCTCTCTTTTAATTCTCTCTTCTGCTTCCTCTTTTGCGCACCAGTCAACGGTTTCGATTTCTTCATGTTAATGATTTTGATATGAGGTTTGGGAAGAGAGAGAGAGAAAGAGATGGTTTCATTTTTAAAACGAGAGAGTTCTATTGTTTAGGTATAAATTGCTCAAACGCTTCGAAACCTGGACATTTGTTCTTCACTGCGTATGTGAGTACGTCGATGTGGTTTTCTTCGCGAGCTTTTTTACATGTTCGCTCGTCCCAAGGACAGTTCTTCGAGCGTAAGTATTCGAGACAAGCGAGGTGACCGTTTTGGGCGGCTTGTGCGCACGTGCCTTTGTGTACCACACATCCGCTCTCGACGCAGTACTTTAGCATGTCGAGATTACCTTGATATGCTGCATTACCACTCGTCTTCCAATCCCACGCACATTCTTTCTCTTCTCGAACCCATCGAAGTAATTTGAGATCGTTCGTTGCAGCCACTAGCCAGCAGAAAGCTTCCTGGTTCAACGTAACTTCCTCCCCTCTTGGTGAACGCATCCTCGCACCCCATGGATATCCTTCCCAAGCCAATTCCAACGTTGATATCGAAGATAACTCCGAAACATCAAACGCCTTTTCCAATTTAATTTTCGCTCTGATAACCGCTCTGCGACTCGCTCTACAACACTCATAGAACATCTTAATATCGTTTCCGTTTAATTTCCCAGATCTCAAAACTTCAGCTTCAAAAATATCCGGATGATCGACGATGAACTTCCATAGAGGCGTAGAGCCAAGATTCAATCGTTCAACATCTGCAACGAGTTCTTGTTCTTTTTGTTCTTCCTTCTCTTTCTGATCTCTCTTCTGCTTCCTCTTTTGCGCACCAGTCAACGGTTTCGATTTCTTCATGTTGATACTTTTAATATGAGGTTTGTTTGAGAGAGGGGAAGAGCTGCAAGAGAAGGTTTCATTTTTTTAAACGCGAGCAAGTTCTATTGTTTAGGTATGTATTGTTCGTACTTTTCGAAACCTGGACATTTGTTCTTCACTGCGTATGTGAGTACGTCGATGTGGTAGTTTTCGTGAGCTTGTTCACAAACTTCCTCAGTCCAAGGACAGTTCTTCGAGCGTAAGTAAATGAGACATTGAAGGTGACCGTATTTGGCGGCACATGCGCAAGGACGTTCGTCAACTTCGCATCCGTTCTCGCAGCAGTACTTTAACATGTCGAGATTACCTTGTATTGCTGCCCTACCACTCGTCTCATAATCCCAATCACATTCCTTTTCTTCTCGAACCCATCGGAGTAATTTAAGATCGTTTGTTACAGCGACTCGATGGCAGAACCATTCCTGGTTCAACGTAACTTCATGCCCGTCTGGTGAACGTACCCTCATACCCCATGGATATCCTTCCCATGCCAACTCCATGGTAGATATCGAAGAGAACTCTTGAACACAAAACCTCTTCCGTAACTCAATCTTCGCTCTTATAACCGCTCTTCGACTCGCTCTGCAACATTCATAAAACATTTTAATATCTGATCCGTTTAAGTTCCCAGAAAGTAAAACATGCGCTTCAAAAATATCGGGATGATCGACGACGAACTTCCATAGAAGCGTAGGGCCAAGATTCAATCGTTCGATATCGGCAACGCTTTCTCTCTGCTCGTTCTCTTCCTTTTCTTTCCGATCTCTCTTCTGCTTCCTCTTCTGCGCGCCAGTGAGTGGTTTGTTTTTCTTCACGCGTTCACGATTTTAACGAAGTTCGCGAGTTTGGAGTTGCAAGAACAGGTTTCGTTTTTCTTTGTAAGTAACGCGCTTTCAGCAAAGACTCGTAATCACGCGCGCAATAACAAGCATCTGCTTCTACTCCGTTCTCTGCGTAGCACTACGACTCGACGATCGAAAAAACGGAATCGTTATTGGTCAAAGTTTTCGTCAAGTTGTTTTAAAAGTCTATGCATTTTTTAAGCACCGCGCTTGCTAAGGCAGTTTCAACCCTAACCCTAAACCCTAAACCCAAATAAAGACTTGCATTAGGGCCTTTGTTTCCTCATAATATTCACGACAAACTTGAGAACTCACGCACACATTGGCACGCGCGTGCTTTAAGACTCAAGACAAGAGAACGCTTTAATAATACTACATTAACACTCTCCCGCTCCCAATCTCTCGCTCTTAATTAATCAAGCTTTTTAAGTGCACGTTTCAAAAGAGAAAACGAAAGAAGAAGAAAATGTCATCCTCGAAAACGAAAACCGCGCAGTCGAAGAAACAAAACAACGACATCGATGAAGATGCGCGTAAGCAGCTACCGAAAAAAGAACACGATCTATTCACGAAGGCGTTGATCGATTACGAGAACAGGAAGTTCAAGGATGCCATCGAGTCGTTGCAGAAGATCTTGAGGAAGTATCCGAACCATGGCGAGACGTTGGCCATGAAAGGGTTGATATGGAGACATTACGAACAACCTTTGAAGGAAACGGTGGAGGAGAGGAAGAGGCGCGCGCTAGAGTTATGCGCGCTCGGGGTGAAGAATAACGTGTTCTCGCACGTGTGCTGGCACGTGTTTGGATTGTTGCATAAGGCGAATAGGGACTATAAAGAAGCGGCGAAGTGTTTCCATCAAGCGTTGAGGATCGATCCGTATAATCATTTAGTGTGGAGAGATGTTTCGCAATGCGCTTTGGTGAGGAGGGAGTGGGACGAGTTCGTTGATGCGCGAGTGAAGTTGTATGAGTTGAAAGCTGGAGATCAAGGCGCGGCGGATAGATGTAATCAGATCTCGATCGGCTTGTTCATGCAAGGGAAGTTCGTAGAGTGTTTGGAGATGATTAAGGAGAGCGAAAGAGTTGAGGAGCTCGAGATGAGGAGGAGGAACGGCGAACAACTCGCTAAAACTGGGAAAGTGAAAGAGAAGTTCTTTGAAGAGAAGTTCTTAGAGTCAGAGATGATTTTGTTTAAAGCGTTAGTTTTAGAGAAGTGCGAGTTGAACGAAGACGCGATTGAGTCATTAGAGCAGAAAAAAGATCTCATCGTCGATGATTCAGCGCGTTTAACGAAATTATGTGTCGGTAAAATACTCGTCGGCGATCTCGCAGGAGCGAGGCATATAGCGGAGAATTCTTTAGTGAACAGGATGCCAGATAACGAAAAGTTTCACGAACTTTTACATAAATCGATTGGTTTCAAAGAATCGATTTCGTTGATGGATAAACCGCGTGAAAGAGAAGAGAAAGATGTGAAAACGCTTTTATCTTTATACGAAACCCTGCAAGCGAAATATCCGACATCATCGGTCTGTAAACGATACCCGTTGCAAATCGTAAACGATAGTGCACATTTCGAAAAACTCCTCGCCGAGTATATTCAAAAACCTTTACGTAAAGGCGTTCCGAGTTTATTCGCGGATATTTCATCTTTGTATGGCGGCATTCACGATGACGAGAAATCAATCGGAAAGGTTTTGAACGAATGCGTGGAGAGTTTGAAACAAACGCAAAAATTTCCCCCAATCATGAATAGTAGCAGTAGTCGTAGTAGTACTAGTACTAGCAAAGAAGAAGAACGAGAAAAGAAACCAAAGGAGACTTTGAGATATGCGCTAAATCTTTACGCGATGCATTTTTCGAAAATTGGCAAATACGACGTCGCGTTGAAGTACATTGACGAAGCGATTAATTTGAAAGATGATGGAATCAACGACGACAAAAAAGAAGGCGACGAAGCTATTTTAGAATTTCATTTGAACAAATCGCGAATTTTAAGACGCTGCGGTGATCTAGAGGGCGCTTTCAGAGAGTCCGAAATCGCTCGAGAGCTGGATTTAGCGGATAGGTATATTAACTCAATCTCAGTGAAAAGAGCATTTCAGTGCGGAAAATATAGAGAAGCCGAACGATTGGCTACGTTGTTCACGAGAGATTCAGAGAGGCACGAAACGAATTTGTTCGATATGCAATGCAATTGGTACGCATTCGAAGCTGGCTTTGCGCACGAGAAGTTTGAGAAAAATTTTGGTCGAGCGTTGAAGTATTTCAGTGAAATCAAAACGCATTGCGATCAAGTCGTTGAAGATCAAATAGATTTCCATCGATATTGCGTGAACATTAAACGCACTATTAGGGCGTTCATTGATACCATGCGAATGTGTGATGATATATATGCTACGGCATGGTATAAGAAAGCTTCGAGACGCGCTATTTTAATCTTATGCGATTTGCACGACGATCCTGTCGAGAAAAAGAAGGAACGCGCGGAACAAGCGTTATCGAGCTTGGCCGACGCAGAGGAGAGAAAAAAGGAAAGACAAAAAATGCGCAAAGATGAGGAACGAAAGGAGAAGGAAATGATGGACTTTGAGAAAACGTTAGCGAGTGAAATAAAATTGGCGAAGGAGAACAAAGTGAAGAGAACTGGAAAATCTTCTTCAGCCGCATCTCTGAATAATAATAACGATAAGACGGATAAAGATGCCGAGAAACGAGAAATCGAAATTAAGCATGGATTACATCATATGAATTCAATTCAAAATCCTTTAGACGAAGCTCTTACGTTTCTAAATCCTTTATTGAGCAGTAATAAGAACGATGACGATTTGAACGTGCAGAGTTTGGCGTTTCTTGTACACTTCAAACGCGAGAAGTGGATTTTATGTTCAAAGGCTTTGAGAAAAATGGCGAGAATTAACGCTCATTCGCCTTTGACTAAACGTTGCTTAAATAGTTTAGAGAATGTCGTCGTCAATAAGATTGATGAAAAAAGAAGTACTGATGATGATTCTGCTGCAATCGCAATTGAGAAAGAAGTCGTCATGGAGACCATTGAATCGTTAAAGAAGGAATGTTCAAATGATAACAATGGCGATGACGAAAAATGCGTGAAATCGATCGTTGATTTTGCGCATCGAGCGATTTCAAAGAACGCGTACGATACCAATGCTCTTACTACGTTGAAAGATTGCAAAAAGTGGAAAAAGTGCCGCGAAGCTCTAGAAGTATTCGAACGATCTGGCAAAGACGACTTATTCGACGCTTTCCAAAAAGATTGCTTAAAACTGTTTCCAAAAAGTTCCGCGGGCGTATTCCCTGAAGGCGTCGCGTCGTTCGTCGTCGTTAGATCTGAACCGTTTTTATAATACAAATACATCAAAAATAGTAATAACAACAAAAAAAAACAACAGTAACGACGACGCGTTCATTTCAAAGCCTCTAATCTTCTCTCGATCTCATCAACCTCTTTATCTTTGCTCCCGACCGTCGCCTTACCGGTACTCGCGCTCGCGCGTCCCCCCAAACTCACCGAAGGCATTTCAATCGAAAGCTCTAACCCGTTCTCATCCGCGATCTCCTTCATTAACATCTGCACGTCCACTTCGGTCCCTACCCTGATCCCACCCTTATCCTCGGCGATCACGTCCTGCACTAAACTCGTCCTCACGTCCAAGCTCTCGAACTGCCTCTCGAACCGCTCCATCGTCATCGAAGCCTTCTCCAAGTCATCCATCTTCAAATTAATCTCCAACGCTTTCACGACCTCGCCAATGCCATCCTGCACTTCGTTCATTCTACTCTGCGTCTCCAATCTAGAGCAAACCATGTCTATCCTCGAACACAGTCTCAGTAAGTTCAATTGCTCGTTTTGCTTCCTTATGGATTCCTCTGCGTAGATCTTCGCGCCTTCGAAGTTCTGTTGCCTCATCGCATCTTTACATTTCTGTTTCGATCTTGCGCGTTGCTTCGAGCACTTCTCGCTTTGTCTCTGCATTTGCTTTAAAGTGAATTTCAGGTTGTATATTTGCTCTTCCAGGCGCTTTTGCGCTCGTTTCTTTGGGTTCAGTAGTGCGAATATGCCCATCTTTTATTCGTGTTTTATTTCGTGTTTACGTTTCGTTGTACTACTAAGTGAGACAGATTGTTTTGGAGCTTGTGCTGGTTAATAGATCTTTGACTTCCTGAACGAGATCTCAAAAATGAAATACTAATAAGTGATCCTGTTTTAACGAATGGGCCGATAGTTTATTCGTTTCGTGTGAGTGAACTCGCGCATGTGCAGTGAACAGATCGTGGAGAGAGCTTTTTGTGCTGCTGATGATGATGATGGAGAGCTTAATTGGTTGATTTCGTGATTCGTGATTCGATCTTTGACTTTCTGAACGAGATCTCAAAAATGAAGATATGTACGCGCTCGTTTCTTTTTTTAGGTTCGAGGATACGAATTAGCCGATCTGATATATAGTTTCGTGCGAGTGAACAGAAGTGAAGAGCAGAGCTTTTTGTGATGATGATGATGATGATGATGATGATGATGATGATAAGAACTTCTATTATTTCGTGTACAGATCTTTGACTTTCTGAACGAGATCTCAAAAATGAAGTAATAAGTGATTCTGTTTGTACGGCCGGTTAATGAAACCGCGCGCGCTCGTTTCTTTTTTTGGGTTCGAGGATACGAATTAGCCGATCTTAATTTTCGTTTCGTAAATCGTATAGTGAACAGATCGTGGAGAGAGAGCTTTTATGTTGAGCTTGAATTGTGTGCCTCTTTTGACTTTCTTTGCACATGTCGTGATTTAACAAGAACGAGATCTCAAAAATGAAACGCGTGATTCTGTCGTCGCGTGCGATGTGGGTTTCGGCTCAGAACAGAGAGCATAGGAAACGTTCGCGTTAGGGTTTGGTCTTTGAACGCGTTCGGAGAAGAAAAGAGAGACAGAGAGAGATCGAGTTGTAACGCAAGATACTATTCTGCTTAGCATCTTTAGTGGGTGTTTAAATTCTCTCTTCACAAAGTCAAAACGAACTTAAATTACAAAAAAAAAGATTAAATTCTCCACACAGATACGTCCCACGCTTGCGCGCGCTTTAAAGCCATCTGATAATGTCCGCACGCATCTCGATCGAAATTCATCACGATCACTTCGTCGATTTCATATCGTTCAGTGTTCTCAGAAACACTGCGTTTAAGAAGATCTTCAGCGCATACGAAACGCGTAAGAATTTAAAAGAAAACCTAACAGAGTTCTATTTCTCTCGAACACAGGTTTTGATCGACGAAGCGTTAACTGCGGATGATTATGAAATGGTTGACGGCGATGTCATCGAGGCGAAGTTCAAAGCATTGAATAGTAAGAACAGTACTAATAATGATCTCGATAGTGATAACGAAGCGGAGTTAATCGTTCCAAAGGAATCAACGAAGAAGCATAAGAAAGCGCTTCGGCAACTTCGAGATCATAACAAGTCACCTACTGATGAAGATAAACGCGAAACCTTGCCAGCGTCTACGAAAAAGAGGAAAGACGCGGTTATTACTACGAACAAGGCGGGGTGGATGTGTAAGGTTGACTCGTGCAAGAACGTTCGAGGACGCGATGAATCTTTTTGCGACGTGCACGTTGTCGAGAACAACGTTACGTACTAGGGGTTGTTGGTTATGTTGTGCTAGCTCTAAATATAATTACATCGTCGTCGTCGTCGTCTCCTCTATTTTTTCAAGAGCACGTCGTCATAGCTGATACCAATAATTCGTTCTGATTCTTTCCATAATCGAGCCCAGTTTTCGGAATCTAACGAGAAATCGTTAGATTTCCTGAATTCGTGCTTTCCCGGTTTGTTCTCGTCCGATAGTTCGCTCATATACTTACCGCCTTCGTCGTTTTCGAGTTCTTTCGAAATCGCGAGATAGATTTGTCCGCGCGCACCTTCCGGTGGCGTAATCAGCTTTCCTGCTTCACGTAAATTCACGTACCAATCGATCGGTAAATTTCGTTGTAATTCGGTATCTACAACGCCTGGATGAACGGCGTACACTTTCACTTTCGAGCCAGCTTTACGTAATCTTTGCTGTAATTCATAGGTATACAGAACGTTCGCCATCTTAGTTCTTCCATAGGTCACCCATCCCCACGCAGGGTAACCGAACAAAAAACCAGTACTATTAATATTCTGCATATCTACACAAAAATTATGCGCAACACTCGAAACGTTCACTACTCTAGGCATCGCCGACCCTTCTTCTTCGCAGACCTTCTCCGTATCGAACACGCGCTCTAACAATAGCTTCGTCAACAAAAAATGCCCTAAATGATTCGTTTGCATCTGTAACTCGTTCTTATCCTCCGTTTCCTTTCTCTCCGGCAAGGCCATGATCCCGGCGTTATTCATGAGAACATCCAGTCTCTCGTATTTCCGTAAAAACTCTCGCGCGAATTCCCTCACGCTCCTGAAACTGGCAAGGTCTAATTCCATCACATCGACGTCGGCGGCGGCTAAATCTCCAATTTTCCTCACCGCCTGTCTCCCACGCTCTACCGAACGACAGGCGATGATCACTTTATAGTCATCGCCGTTGTTATGCCTCGCGATTCCCTTCATGGATTCAAAGCCTAATCCCGTGTTCCCACCAGTGATCAACACTATTTTCTTCGCTTGCTGATCTAATGACGTCGCAGAAATCGATTGACTTTTAAGAGGCTGCTTTTTTTGCCTTTTCCCTCGTTGATGATTATTTCGAGAACGAGAAGAAGAAGGAGAAGGAGAACGTAGTTCGCCTGCGAGGAGGACGTTCTGGGTTTTGAGCATCGATGCGTTCATTTGGAGCTTTGATTTTATGCCGTTTTAGGTGTTTCTTTTGAAGTTTTAAGAAGTTTTCCAAAACCTTGTTGATGCGCATTTTGATTATCACGCGGCATAAAGTGAATAACCTTCAACGCATTAAAGGAGAGATATTAAATGAACGAAAAGAGGAACGCGACGAGCGAGGGAATGAGCGCGCGGAAGAGGAAATTTGAGGGAGACGAGGAAGGTACGGCCAAGCCTTTATGGAAGGTAGTCACTGATTGGCCGGACGTGTTTGAGAAACATGTTTTACTTTCTGGATATCTCAACGGAACAGATATGAAGATGTTCTATGAATGTTGTAGAGCGAGTCGCAGAGCGGTTAAAAGAGCGAAGATTAAATTACTAGAGAGGTTTGATGTTGCAGAGTTATCTTCGATATCTACGTTGGAATTGGCATGGGAAGGATATCCATGGGGTGCGACGGGAAGTTTATCAAGCGGGGAGGAAGTTACGTTGAACCAGGAATTTTTCTGCGCTAAAGTAGCTAGAACGAACGATCTCAAATTACTCCGATGGGTTCGAGAAGCGAAAGAGTGTGATTGGGATTATCTGACGAGTGGTACGGTTGCAGGCCAAGGTAATCTCGACATGTTGAAGTACTGCTGCGAGAACGGATGCGAAGTAGATGCTCGTCATTGCGCAGAAGCCGCAAAATACGGCAACCTCTCCTGTCTCGAATACTTACGCTCGAAGAACTGTCCTTGGACTAAGGAAGTTTGTCAAGAAGCTCACGAGAACAACCACATCGGCTGTCTCACGTACGCAGTGAAGAACAAATGTCCAGGTTTCGAAGCGTACGAACAATTCATACCTAAACAATAGAACTCTCTCCGTTTTAAAAATTAAACCTCTTATTCGTTATTGCATCTCTTTCCCTCTTTCTCATCCCAAACCTCATATATTGAAAGTATCATGAACGTGAAGAAATCGAAACCGTTGACCGGTGCGCAAAAGAGGAAGCAGAAGAGAGAATTACAAGAGAGAGAAGAACGAGAACAGAAAGAATTACTTGCCGATATCGAACGATTGAAGCTTGGTCCGACTGATCTATGGAAGTTAATCACAGAATATCCAGATATATTCGAAACCCACGTTTTGAAATCTGGATATCTCAACGGAAGTGATATTAAGATGTTCTATGAATGTTGTAGAGCGAGTCGCAGAGCGGTTATCAGAGCGAAGATTGAGTTGAAAGAGAAGTTTTACGTTCATCAGTTGTCTTCGATATCTACTATGGAGTTGGCATGGGAAGGATATCCATGGGGTGCGAGGATGCGTAACCCAAGCGGGAACGAATTTACGGTGGACCAGGAATGTTTCTGTTCTGAAGTCGCTGCAACGAACGATCTCAAATTACTTCGATGGGTTCGAGAAGAAAAGGAATGTGATTGGGATTTCATGACGAGTAATGCGGCAGCATACCAAGGTAATCTCGACATTTTGAAGTATTGCTGCGAGAACGAGTGTGAGGTACACGATGGCACGTGCGCAGCTACCGCCAAAAAAGGCCACCTCGCTTCACTCGAATACTTACGCTCGAAGAACATACCATGGGACGAGCGAGTTTGTATAAAAGCTCACAAATATAACCACATGGACATACTCACATACGCAGTGAAGAACAAATGTCCAGGCTTCGAAGCGTACGAACAATTCGTTCAAAAGTAGCCTCTCTCGTTTTAAAACATCTCTCCGCGGCTCTTTACAAACGCGCGTCGATCGCTCTTTAAAAAATATCATTCGCGAGAATTGTCACGAAAGAATCACATCAGCCTCGAACGCGATCCATGTGCGTTCCTGGTTTCTTAACTGCTATTTCGCCTTTATAATTATTGCGCGGTAACCAGACAGAACTTAGAAAAATAGACCCCTGTTTTTTTGTACTAACGAGAAAATTCGCATATTTACGAGCATGCAAAGAAAAAAAGATATCTCAACTGACGGATGAAACTAAACGAATCATCCATGATCACGAACGATCTTCAACGAACGAGACAAACAAAAAGAACGATCGAGGAAGACGAGATCGCTAAAGCGTTCCCTTCATCGATCGCTCGCGCAATGCGTTGCTCTTCCTCTTCCTCTTTATCTTCTTCGGGAAAAATAACAGAATTGGAAACGAACAAGAAAACGAACGAAGAACGATGTTTACGAGCGAAATTCGATCGAACGAAGACGTTTTGCTTGATCTGCCAAGCTCGCAAAATCGAGCTCGTAAACCCAAGAACAGGTCTGAGCGTGAAGACGTACGAAGGCGCGCATGCAAGAGAGGTCAGGGATTGCGCCCCTGCAAAAGATAACTCAAAGTTCGTAAGCGTCGGTGGCGATAAAGGCGTCTTCGTATGGGACGTGAGGACCGGGCAGACTCTGCGCAGGTATCGAGGGCACGAGAGTTTCGGGGTCAACGCGGCGAAGTTTTTAGAACCTGGGGAAGTAAGCGAAGACGGTAGGTGGCAGAGTAGTCAGAGCGGGTATGGGAGTAACGTCTGCGTGACGGTTGGATACGATCGAGCGGTGAAGTTTTGGGACGTGAGGAGTAATTCTTCGGAAGCGATGGAGAGCGTGTCGGCGTTTCGGGACGCGGCGACGGACGTCGCAGTGAAGGGTCATAAAGCCGAGGAAATCGTTGTCAGTTCAATAGATGGGACCATTAAGACGTTCGATGTGAGAAAAGGGGAGATTAGGACGGATATTTTAGGCCATCCAATCACTGCGATTGATTTATCCTCGGACGAACGTTTGTTAGTAGCGACTTTAGAGCAGAGCGTCGTTCTTTTAGATACTTCGAGCGGCGAGGTCTTACAAACCTATCGCGGATTCGCGAACGATGAAGCAGTATTCTTACGTGCCACGTTCACGCCGGACGATAAATTCGTATGCCTAGGCGACACTCAAGGCTCGATTCACGTATGGGATTTAGTGCACTGCGGACTGAACGAAGAAGAAGAAGAAGTACTCGGCCGCTCGTCGAACGCGAATAACTTACCGCGGTTCGAGATACCGAAAGCGCACGCGAACACTATATCGAACATCGAGTTCACGAAATACTCGTTCGACAGTAACACAAAGAACTCGAAGAAATATTCCATGTTAACGTGCTCTCTGGACGGTTTCGTTAAATTCTGGACTTGAATCCGTGAGTTCTTCGATTGCCTTTGTTTAAGTCGTCGCATATCAGCGGCAATTCGAACGATTGAGCTTAGGCAGACGTGAAATCAATTCAGGACGTTGTTCCAGTATCAGAGTCTTCGACGAATAAGCCATTTCTTCCTTTTTTCCGAACAGATACGCGAGGAATTTGCGACTACTCGCATTCCCGTCTCGAGTCAATAAACATCGCACGTCACACATACGTGTATATATATATACATATATGCAGTACTAGCACGGCCTTTTAGAGAAAGGCGGGAGAATAGAGATGATGTCGCGATTCACGAATCCTTGCTCGTTCAAAGCGATTCGTTCCGCAACCGCAAATTATATGCATATATACAGTACTAGCACGGCCTTCTATAGAAAGGCGGGGAGAATAGAGACGATGTCACGATTCACGAATCCTTGCTCGTTCAAATCGATTCGTTCCGCGACCGACGCGAAACACTCTTTTTTGAACCCCTTTTGCTTTGCTGGCATTTTTTTCCTTCTGCCCTTTAAACAGTCAGGCGGGAGAATAGAGACGATGTCACGATTCACGAATCCTTGCTCGTTCAAATCGATTCGTTCCGCGACCGACGCGAAACACTCGTTTTTGAACCCCTTTTGCTTTGCTGGCATTTTTTTCCTTCTGCCCTTCAAACAGTCAG
>Ga0114998_10003010_pt1 | contig 12590 bp, 8 predicted proteins | sample ArcticOcean_MG_C_5_FD_87044 | JGI IMG/M metagenome (GOLD analysis project Ga0114998, IMG submission 87044) | Marine microbial communities from western Arctic Ocean - ArcticOcean_MG_CB4_138 | ecosystem: Environmental > Aquatic > Marine > Oceanic | place: Arctic Ocean: Canada Basin | collected...
CCGGTGCATTTGCCAGTGACAGGTGGTGCTACACAACAATCCGCAACAGTGCTGCCACCCTCCGACGCACCCTTGTTTTGGGTGTTTGTTGATTCGCTAGAACAGTCGACGTCGCCGATGCCATCGGTGTTGCCGGTGCATTTGCCAGTGACAGGTGGTGCTTTGCTAGTGTTAGTATTCGAAGCCACAAGGTAGGCTTTCTCGGTGACGAATTTTGTAGAATTATCTGAAAGCACCATTACATTTTGCAAACTTAGGCACAATATGAGTAACAAGTATATGAATTTCATTGTGCACAAATTATGCAGTTTAAGTAGGGTATTTTTTCTAATGTGTGTATTAACCAGGTCGCGTTAAATCTCTGAAGCAGCTTCTTCGACCTCGGTTGGGTCTTCGACCTCGGCCGGGTCTTCGACACTCGAACAAGCCACCACCACCACAACACGATTGTCTTGTGCTAATTGACGTGCAGTAAATGCAGCACAACATCCTATACCTGCAATAGAAGTCATCAAAAAAGTGTTAAACCCGATTTCAGCAAAAGTGGGGAAATTCTCGCAGTCCGATTGACTAATGTTTAACCATTTTTTGTTATGGCCTCTCCCGTATTGGCACTTATCACTTCCCTTGTCGAAAATAGCAGCACAGGTGGCACAGCCATCGTTCAAAGCCGTGAGAAATGTTGCTAACGTCAGAATGTTAAACAGAGTGACCACACTCAAACAGTATTCGATGCCAGAAAACAACAGCAATGTAGTTTGATTATTCTTGGAGGCCCCGGACAATCCACATAAAGGAACCCATACTCCACAGACGAAAAATGTTATGACCAGTTCCATCATCGATTGGTGACCAACGCGAGAAGCATGATGCACAAAAAAAACCAAGTGGAAAAGAAACAAAAGTTTGGTCCAGCGGGTCAATCGTTCTGACGATGGCCTTACTAATTTTCCCGTAACAACTTCCATGATATATTAAAAGTACATACATTTATACTGCAAATCGCAACCCACACACCAAATTGTTTTCGGCATTGATTATTAGACAATTTCCTCCTTCCAACTCGACACATCCGCTCTCAAATTGTGACGAACTTTTCAAAGTATCCACGACACGATTAGTACCATAAAAAGGATGACTTGCAACGTTGTCGTCTTGGATACCATGGGCCAATGTAATGCATTTTGTTCCTTCAATCTCCATATCTTGAAAACCTTCCTCCAATAAAAAACTGTAGACCGCATCACACGAAACATCGTTGGCTTTGCCGTGATGGATGGGAAAATCCCATTGGCCATTGATTTGAATGGGATGCCAAGGTGTCACCAACAACGAACCTTTTTGCACCAATTTAATAGTATTGTTTTTGCAATGCGTTTTCAACACACACAATACTTTGGCAGCGCCCATCGAAGTTGAGACAACATCGCCCTTGACAATTTCCTCGCAAGATTTATTGCTACGGTCTGCCATTGTGACAATGCATGGCCCAGCAAAACACGGTCCGGCCGATGTATTGTAGGTTGACATTCGCAAAGGTACGGCGGTAGGAGGACGCCCCATAGAACGACTAGCCTCTTCGATGCGTCGGCGATGTGTTGGTGCTGGTGCTGGCAATTTGTTAAACATGGTGTCGAGAGAAGTCCGTATTTCTTGAAAGGTGACACCGCCGTAGTCTTGAATCCCCTTGTCCATGAAATTATTGCACTGTTGAGTCAAATGTGCAAGAGCAAGCGAAGGCATATAGTGTTTGCCCCATTTATGATAAAACATTATTGCTTCTCGCACTTGACCGGTCAAATCTTCAACCACCCCCGGTGTGGCCATCGTTGAAATCAATTCATTCAAATATTTGGTACTGGTATCGGGGTTCACTTTTGCAAGTTGGTGACATTTGAGAATTCCAATCGCAGCGAGTTGATGGTCAGAATTACCACAATCACGATTGACTTCAACAATGTCCACATCTAATATGCTGAGCCGAACAGGCTGGTCGCAGTCGATAAAAATGTTGCGGGATTGGGTGATTTGACCAATTGGTAACGTATACCCCCAAGAGGTTGCGACAATGCCAGGCAGATTCACTGTGCCTTCCGTTTCCATACACAATTGGATGTTGGTGGACACACTTGTTCGCAAATTGGCAATGGCATGGATAAACACAGTCCCAACAAGACCAATGTCAGGGATAAACGCATAAGAACCCTGTGTTGTCCGAGCCAACTCAAACAACAGTTCCGAATCCAGATTGTAGCCAAAGCCATAAGTATTGAGAACTATGTCGTCCCGACCGTCCATTTTTGCTTTCAACATTGCTATTTCTCCACGCGGGGGTCTTATATTGGGCTGACCGTCGGTGAGCAAAAATACAACACCACCTTGTGGAATTTGGTCAATGGCAAGTTCGAGACCGCTCCAAATGTTGGTCGAATTTTCAGAATGAATACAAGCAAGTGCCACTTTTGCCAATCCCTTTCCACCTGCATCCATTCGACGGAGAGGGAATACAACCCGGGCAGTGGTCGAATAAGTCACGAGACAGGCCTTGTCACAATCGCGAAGTCCCATGAGGCAGGTAAGGATGCCGTGTTTGACAACATCCAGTACAGAGTATCCGTCAGATTCCCCGGTTGACGACACGACTTCGGTTTGCATCGAGCCAGAGATATCAATGACAAAAACCACATGTTTGGGACCTGCTTCCCTGTCCGGAGAGCTCAAGGTCAATTCAGTCATGGTGCCAGTAGTGCAGACGGTCGCATTGACCACCGCGGGAGGGGAGGGTTCGTCAGAGTTCTTGCTTGTCGCCAATTCCTCAATGGCAGATTTCAAAGTGTAATCTGGTATCAACTGCTCCACAGACATTGGCTGCCGTGTCAAAGGCGAGATTCCTTTGAGTCGGATGGCTTTCACAATAGCACTACGTTCGTATGTGTGACCATCCGGAGCCTTGACAGGGTCTTGCATAAGGGCAAGGGTAATTGGGCAACGAAACATTGATGGAAAAGAAGACATTTTGATAATATATTCAACTACAACAATAATCATTTCACATATGTCTTATATATATTTTAGGATATGTTAAAGAGTCAGCTGTATTTTTATTGTAGTTTAGCTTTTTCTACAACTGATTTCTCGAGTGACAGTGACAGATACCCCAGAGTGGTGTATGTGTCCATTGCAAAGATGGTGAGCTGTATGAGAGTCCGCAGCGCCAACACTGCCATTTTCAGAGCGATGTAAGTCCCAGTCACAACAACAATTCCCGCAACAATGTTGTCGAGCCACATGACATTGTAACATTCAATCCACACAACATCGACCGGTTCTTGTTGGTAAGCGCTCAGTGCCAATTTTCCCAAGACCGAATCGAGTGAAAACAATCCCCATTCCACGATGGTCGTCCCAATGCTGGGAAATTTCCAGCGCAACCAGAATATGGACGGCCAAAAAATAAAATATTCTTCCATAAGTACCGGCAGTGTCAGTTGAGTGCCAATAGTAGTATTTGACACGTATTGTGCGCAATCGATATAAGATTGAGAAATTCCAATCGAAATGTTTATCAAATCTTGTTGCCAAAAGGTCGATAAGTTGTTTTTGTTGGCTTTGAAAATTTTGTCGTTGATGTCAATGTTGACTTGGGTCCATGGGTCGGCGATGGAGCAGGTCAAACAAGTATCTTCGGATGGATTTATGGCCAAATTGGGAAAATTTTTATAAAAACAGCCCGGGTCCAGTCGCGACTGATACCAAGCATTGATGTCTTCAACAAGAGTGTACGGCGACAGGGGATAGCAGGAAATCATATAGCCGTAGACCATGTACAAGTATAAGAAATTGACAAGGGTTGCGATGACCAATGTGTTGGCCATCCATACCAACGGTATTGCCGACCATGTAGTGGATGTCACAATGACCAGAATTAGAATGATGCAGGCGATGATAGCGTTGTCCATGTACTCCAATCTTTGTTCTCGTGTGGTAGTTGTGACAAAAATACTTTTTTCCAAGCTGCAAGTACTGAAAAAAATATAATCGTAGACATGAAAGAAACTGTACCCATAGAATGGTATGTATGTGCTGTCGGTGACACTGACAAAATCTTTGGAAGCATTTAGTAATTTGTCAACTTGGTTCAACCATTGTTGTTTGTGTGAGGCATTTCCCATGTACAACCACAAGTCGTCCAAGAGAAGTTCCCAATCTCTTGCAACGTAAAAGGTCCACCGCGTAGCATCTGTTGGAATGATGGGTGTTTCTGTTTCTGACAGTTTTGTAAATGTTGAACCAAAAAACTCAGAATTGTATTGTGCCAATTCGTCAAAATACAAGGTCACGTTTTCCAATATCCATGGCAATCCGTATTGTGTATTGGTGTAAAAGTTGCTTAATCCTTTGGTCTGAATGATGATTGCTTCTACAGCATTGTCCATTATGTTGCAATTGGTGCACCATGTGGGTCCTGTGACACCATCTCCTCGTTCTTTGCAAGTTTTGATATGTGTGACCAAGGGTGTTTTTAATTTTTTGCGCCGATGGTCGTCATTGACCGCGTTCATGTGATGCCAACCTTTTAAAATTTTGCGTTTCAATTTTCCAAATGTACGAGTCGTGTGTGTCGAAGCGGTACCTTCTGTGCCAACGGTTGCCCACCATTTGTGCAAATGTTGATTCACTTCTATCATTGCATCTTTGGCCTGATACACTTGTTTGGACATGTCCCGTCTTGTCCATTCTGACGCGGTGGTATCTGCGGCAATCTTGAATTTGGAATAAGTTCTCCAGATTTTGGCCGATTCGCTTGGGTTGGCTTCGTTTTGATATTGTGGGTCAAAAAACCCCACGACTGTCTCGACCACATTGGTCAATTGAAAAGTATGAATTAATTTGCCCGAAACGGAATACAAGGATTGTACCATTTTGATGTACAAGTCCGCGTCGATGCCCTTTTCCAGCATGATGAGTCGTATTTGACCCCAGTCTCTGTCGTTGGTCATACTGTAGTGTTCTAATATTATTTTAATAGCAAACAGCGAGTCAAAGGCCACCATGTATTTTCGTTTCCAATTGTAAAAAAAGTCGTCTGGAAATTTGTTCGACCCCAAGAGTGACTGTAGTTGAATGCCCAAATATTTATATTCAATGCATTCCAACCATGTAGCTTTTTCTAGTGGCCGTAATTCGTCATATTTGTAGTGAGCAACATCGGTCATGAAATGGTCGCAGACCGATGTTCCGTTCCATTCCAATGTTTCTGCAATTTTTTGGGTAATGTCTATATCCTGTTCTTGAAGCCGGCGACCATCGGTATCCATTTTTAAACACTCTTGTTTTTTCCACCCCAATGCCCCCCCTAAAATGCCATTGATTGTGCCCATGACTGTGTTTAGTAGTTCGCAGACTGTGGAGGCCATTGTTTTCAATATCACACCAAATCCCTCTTTACCTTCTCCATTGACTGTGAAAAAATCGAAGGCGGCCCCCAAAATCGACCACATTTTCTGGACAAGGATGGCTTGAATTTTTGCCCACAGTTTGAAAGCATTTTCAAACATTGGTCCAATAATGTCTTTGTTGCCGGCCAAGGCTGCTACAAATTGCATACTTAATTCAACCACTTGCGCAATTAGATTGACCAATCCATCTTTGATTGCTTCTCGAATAACCCCAAATATTTGAACAATGCTCTCACATACTGCCCCTGCTCCAGGTTTGATTTCGTTGAGTAATTCACCAGTGGTTTCCCAAAAATAAATAAATGCCCAAAATACACTATCTATTTGAGTGTCCACCGCCGACTCGAAAGTTTGAATCAATGTATCTTTGGTCATATCTTTGAAATTCATGATGACACTTGTCACCATTTTACCAAAGACCAATATGAATCGAGTGTACTGTATGTACACGACTTGAATGACCATGTTGATGTACTTGGCAAATGCCCTTTTTAATCCAATGCGTATATTAGGAATGAGACCAGCTATCATGGCCGCGATTGCCCCCTGTTGCCGTTCATAGTCACACATTCTAGGCAATGTGTCCAAATTAATGTCGGCATAATTGCCCGCCATGATGCTGATACCATTGTGCAACACTTGTCGTCCAATGTTCATGGTCAATCGTTTAGAATTGCGTACGTAGAGACCAGCGGAACAGAAGAAATCAAATCTGCCCCAAATGCGACAACCCGGTGTAGTTTCTTGTACCTGTTTAATGTCTCTGTTCTGAGCAGATATATGTGACCAGTCTTTGAATGTGAAATCGTTCAATTCAGAAATTGATTTAAATCTTTCAGAGTCGTCACAAAACCATTCTGCACGGCGCCAAGTCCCGTTTACCGTTTCACCGGGTTTGACAGTGCATCCCGTTTCACTATCCGCATACAAATCTTTAATATGATTTAATTTTGTTTTTGCATCTACAAATTGGCCCAAGAAACTGAGGGTGGGGGTGTTTGCAATTAAATACACTGATTTGGTCCTGTTTTCTGGTTTGTCGGACGCCAATGACTCACCGTTCGACGCCCTGTCCGCCACATCGCAATTGGGATTGATTGGACCGAGAGACACCATATAATCCAATGCGTCTGCAAACGCTCCAGTGTTTTGAAAAGTCCATTCTATTATCAACGAATTGCACCAATGTTCCGAGACGGCGGCCGATGTAAATCGGTCATCTAATAAGTCGCCCACTTCTTGATTGGAAGCAGTCACGTCCAAATCTGGGTAGCGTGAAATGCACATGCATGGAGAGGTCGATTTCAACGGTCGCAAGTAGGAACACATACAATCTGAATTCTCGTTGTCTTCACATATTTTCAATTGCTTCGACGTTGACTTGTATTTTTTTTCCCCACAACCATTCCATCTTTGAGCGTTTTTTTGGACAGCGGTAAGTGATGTCCAGTACTGGGGCAAGTCTCCCTGTGCTCCTCGCAATGTCAATCTGTTTATGAATTTTTTTTCAATGTGCAAATTGTTCAGACCATGACCACAATTGACGGGGTAATTGAACCAGTGTCCCGTCACAATGTCATTCCATGACAATGCCACTCGAATCAATACCCGAGCTGATTCCACCGCCGTACGGGTGATTGGAACCAACGCACGTGGTATCTTGATAAATTTATCGACGAGTTCCCCGTCCGGTCCTTCGACTTTGATTCCAACACCGGCATCGGAAATATCTACAAACGGAAAGGCATCGCCAAAACCGGGACCCAAAATGCCGTGAGACAGGTGCATAATCATTGCGTCCATGGGGGCAAACACATCGAAATTTAAATTGGGCTGTCCGCACCAAGGATTGTAGACTGGTTCGTTTTCGTCAAGGGTCGACCCGTAGTGAAAATCGCATTGACATTTGCCACCGTCCTGGGTCCATATCCAACCACCGAGATAGGGGTTGTTATCGGGGGATTCGACCATCGAATAGTCATAAGCACTCAACGAGGCCCGTTCCTGACAATCGTAGACTTTGTTGCGGGCAATGGACGGTCCCTCCCATCGTTGCAAAGTACGAAACATATCTTGTTTGTTTGAAAAGACACTTTTAATCAGTAATTCAACGATGGCCCCCCAAGCAATGAACGGTATATTCCAGGTGTAAATGCCATAATAATAATAGGAACATCCGACGGTCTCGTGCAACGGTACTAAGCGATATTGGGCCACGTCGTCAGCCCAGTCACAATGTAAATCCAACGGAATTGTCTCCTCTTTTAATATTTGGAGCGCAGTGTCCGCGTCAGTAACAAATGTTTTGATGACGTAGGTTAACCATTGCATCAAAGATGCTTGGGCATAAACGGCCTTGTGCAATTGCGACAGCGATTTTGTCATCGACCACATCTCCACATCGAACGAGGTTTGATGCTTGTTGTCAAAAATCGCCATCAAATGGAGTGGTCCATTGAAGCCAATTGTCGTAGCCGCGTGCCACAAAGCCACCGTATTGTGGGCCGAAATGGTAAAGGGTCCCTCCAAAGGTCGATTCTTCAATACAAAAGCATGCTTTTGTTTTTCAACCGCAGTGCCCTGCGTCAATCCTATGGACAATTCGTACAACACCTTTTCAAAACCCTCAAACATAATCGAATCCATGGCCATTCCCAGTTCTAACAGATAACGCTCGTATTTAAAATTAATACGATAAATGTCCGGGAGTTTGCCTTCGATAATGCTAAAAAATGATTGACCAATGCGCACAAACATCTGGTAATAGTTGTCAATGGCGGCCACCAGATGGGGCTCGTGAGTTGGAATAAACAACAAATTAAGTGGCAATTCAAAACGAGCACATGCACAAATGGCCACATCTTCCATCATTGACAACGCTTTCATACCGTGACTCAAGGCATCACCAAATTTAAAATCATTGGTCATAAAATTTCCACCACTGTTTTCATTTGTAGAGGCGTATCCAAAAAATCCAGCAGTCGACGCCGAAAATGATTTAACAACCAGCGCACCCTCGCCAAACGCACTCAAAAAAACACGCTGGTTACACTTGACCGCAGTAATGTACCAAGCCTTCAACAACTGGCCGTGCAACACAATAAAAGCGTTGACAATCGGAATAAAAAGAGCGTAGAACAGTCGAGCCACTTGTAACAACGGTGTAAATATATTTTTCATCAGGGGCGCTACAGCACATGTCCAACCGTCGTCAACAATAGTCAATATAGAAGCATGGTAGTAATGCATCAACAGGGTCAATGCCAAAAACATGAGAAAAACTACCACCCACTTCAACCGAGTTATTAACATGGTCAATAAACCAATTGAAATGCTAGCCAATTCTTGCACAGGCTCAAACAAAATACTGACCATCAATGTCGACATCTGCATCAGCAGCTGGTTCAAATCGCGGCTGAGCGCATCGTCAGTGGTGCCGTCCGTATCAAAAAGGGTCACGACAATGTAAGAAAATATAATACTACTCAAAGCAGTTAACAGTAAAATGGTACTATCGTTCATGAATGCAACAAAAAAAATCAAATATATATACTACATATCCATAAACGAGAACAAGTAGAGAATAATTCACAACTATATAAACATACCAAACAAAAACAAAGATAATGTTTTTTGTGCGTCAACACAACAATCAATGCGGACTTCACGCTATTCAAAATATGTTTAAAAGTGCTGCAATGGTCACCAATGACATGCACACTGCCTGTGTCAAAATAGAAAAGGACACGGGAGACCCCATTATCAACCACGAATCAATGGGCGGCGATTGGTCAGTGGCTGCAATTATCACTGCTCTCGAGTTACGGGGGTACAAAATACATCGCGCCGTTGAGTCGCGGCAATGTCGACAATGGTCAGGGGATTCTTTGGAAACACTTTTAAAAAACGAACAATTTCGCGGCATGATTGTCCATCAACCCATGAACCAACATTTTACCTGTCTCCGCCCAGAACAAGTCGATGGTCAACAACAGCTCTTTTATGTTGATTCACAAGCCGATGGTCCCATTCGTATCAGTACCAGACTGGCGGAACGACGGTGTTTAGCACCCGCGTACTCGTGGGAACCTTACTGTGTCATGGGCGGTGAAATGGAGTACGTGGCACCAGTGGCAATACCCAAAGAACCCAGTATCAAAGAAAGACCTCGGTTAAGACCATCGGCAGAATTTATGAAAGATTGGCACGCTCTTCGAAACAATACACAAACACAAAAAGAAGAAAAACAATGAAAGAAACCGCCGTGTGTCGACGAGGTGGCCTCTGGTCAGCACGACACGTCGGACAGGTGGGAAATGGTTTCTTGTACACAATCAATTCCGTTGATTTCCACTTCAACCAGCAACGTTTGCACAACTGATGGCCACAATCCAAAGTGACAAAGTTATGGCACTTTAAATAACAAATACAGCATTCACGCATTAATGAACACCGACTTGTACTAATGTAAATACATGTTTTAAGAGCATGCGTAAAAAATACTGACAATGATATTATTTAAGAGTGATATTTAGAGTGATATTCCGCCGATGATCCGATTATCTGAGAAAACACCATTGATATGGTCCACTATTATTTTTGATGTTGCACTTCTTATTATTTTCCCAACATTTCTATGGTTATCTTGGCCTACTATAGCGCCCGTTTCAGTGTTCATATTTCTTATTCTTTGTCATACTGCCATCGCCGTCTGTCGTTATGGATACGGTCGTGAAATACTTTGGCCTGTCTGGGCAGACATCTTGGCAGTTTTGAGTGGTATCATTCTCATTATTTCTGCATTTATCGCATCAACAATCTATATGTCAATCATTTTGTCTGTGTCCGGCCTTGTCTTATGTTATGGTCACTGTCGTAAAATATTTTGGCCTAATCTTCCATACTATTTTCCAGAAGAAAAAACAGCGGCCCAGCTCGTTTTTTAAAAGGATTTCTCAATAAAAAAAAATAAAAAAATAGTCTAGAGGGAAAGGTTATCTGCCAAACGAATTAAGACCATAATTATTTGTACGAAACTATAATCAGTGTGTGTACCCCATCCTCGGCAAGTAATTTCAGAAAATTATCCTGTCGTTCCGAGGTCTGTTTTTCCCAAATTTCAGAGTCCATTGCAAACACCTCTCCATAGTCAATGACCATTTGTCGTATTTTATCGTACGCCAGGAACAGATCCTCCTGATGGACATGGTGATGAATATAATGGGGCCAATTGTAATTGTGAATGCCACTGTACGAAGAGAGGGTGATTCGGGCCGAATGATTTGAAACTTTTTTACAGAATTCATTGCGCGCCTTTTCGGCTGCTCTCTGGAGAGCATTGTTTTTTAGTATAACGGCATTGACAGCGGCCTGACCCTTCTCTTTCGCAGCTTTTTTTTCCTGTTCGTATCTTTGTCGGTAGGCCCGGACCCCAAACATACTGTTGTATTCAGCAATGGTAGAGAACACCAAGTCGAAAGCATCGCCCGGTGCCTCCGCAAACTCCATCATTTCCGTGTCGTAATTCCAGACCATCTGCTTTAATGCACCCCGCAGTACACGGACAGAAGGCTCCTCCTCTTTGGTTTCGCCCTCGTTGCCTCCAAACACGGCCTCTTTGTCGTTTTTGGCACGGAAATCGGCTTGCGCTTTCATGCGTTCCTTTTTCTCTTGTTCGTACCATTTGTTTCCCCAACGCGCGCGCGCCAACGCATGTTTGGTTGTGTCTTTGATTGGTTTAATCCCAGTCCCATCATTGACTTTGAACTGGTTGTTGGTTGGTTGGGTTTTTTTGGGTTCGCATGGTTGAAACTGTTTGAACGACATTGACCACAAGTTGTGTGGTGGTATTTATACAGCTAAATATCAAAAAAAGAAAAGAGGGTATGAATCGGATTTTGTTTTGTACTAATCACCTATGATGTAAATTAACATACTCTTAAATTATTTTTATTTTTTTGTCTCACAATATCTGTACACAATCAAACACTTGTCGACGATGGGCCCCGGGGCCGGCAGGACCACCAATACTTGTACTCTTTGCATTTTACTTGGCATGGAGGAACACTACATATTTAAAGATTTATTTTATATTTTCTCAAACCCTTTTTTAACATAAACAAGGTCACCTTAATATTTGGATGTCCGGACCATTTTTTACGCACTGCCGGTGTAATTTTTTTGGCCAACCCAAAATCAATAATCTTTAAACGGTTTTCAAAGTCCAACATCAAATTTAACGCATTGCCATCGTTGTGCAAAATTCCAACGTTGTCCAAAATGTCCATAATACTATGCAAATCATCCTTAAAATCTTGATGGCCACTCTTCAACACATCCACCACGCGAGACTGCATCGGCTCCATGAATATACGGCGATTCTTCAAGTCAACGTGCATGACCTCCGGCGCAATACCAGCATCGGCTGCTAGCTGCTGGAAATCAGCCTCTTTACGAATTCGTGCAGTGGATTTGGTGTGTTTAAATTGCTTCATCGCAGACCGCAACCCATTTGGGAACTCGACCAAAGACACCACACCCTGAGCACCATCTTCACCAAGCTGTTGAAGGACTTTGAAATCGTCCATTTTCTGGAATGTCAACCATTTATATACTCGTTGTCATATTCTTTGACTACTTGGTTTTTGAATTTTTAATACTATAAATATTTGATGACATCGTCAAAATGGAAAGATTCATTGCCTTCTGTACTGGAAGACCATCGTCGAAAAACGACGAATGCTGCACAGGCAGACCTGTACACAAACAAGAGATAAAAAAATTGCCAACATCAATGCCAGCATCGCCAGCCATGGTCAAAAAATTTTGGGACTGTTCGTTCATGGCATGCAACAACCACACGGAAGACTACAACAACTGGAAAAAGGCAATGTATGCGGGAAAATCATTCTACTTTTGCAGTGAAGCCTGTTACGACGATTGGACAGAAGACCCAAGCCAAATAGGAAGCTGGTCCCCAATATCGGAAATGTCCACGGAATCGGAAACAACACCATTAAAGATTTGAAAAGTAGACTATATAAGTTTCGTTGTGTGTGGTATTCATGAACAATTTTTTCATAGTCTCTATACTATCACTGGCCATTTTTAATACAGCAATCGCAGAAGATA
>Ga0114998_10003015_pt1 | contig 12583 bp, 15 predicted proteins | sample ArcticOcean_MG_C_5_FD_87044 | JGI IMG/M metagenome (GOLD analysis project Ga0114998, IMG submission 87044) | Marine microbial communities from western Arctic Ocean - ArcticOcean_MG_CB4_138 | ecosystem: Environmental > Aquatic > Marine > Oceanic | place: Arctic Ocean: Canada Basin | collected...
TCTCAACAAGGAGAGTTACAAGTTAAGAGTTCGTGGTCAGTATCTTGATGAGAAAACTAAGAAGACAGAGGGTTGGAGACGTTACGAGATGGGTCAACCTATGGATAAATCTAAATGTTTAAGAGTGTATGTAGATGTTAAGTAACATTACTGCCTACATCAAATGGAACAATAAAAAGTCTAAAGATGACATATGCCCTAACTGTAATGAGAAAAATATGAAACGGTTAGGTCGTAAGGCTAGGCTATGTCGGTCTTGTTTGACTAAGTTCCTTAAACCTAAATCAATAAAATTGGAGAAGTAATATGACTATAACTAAAAAAATGTCAATCATTGACAAATTAACTGAAGAGAAGAAAGAAAGATTACTTAGTGAAATGAATAACTTAAAGGATATAGTAAATGATGTACAAGATACTTGTCCTTTAGATTATCACAAGGTTACGCAGCTATGTGCATTAGAGTACTTTCTATCTGATGTGTTCGACTTAGAGCTACCTAAGTGTGAACATCACCATCAAAGTAGGTGGAGACCTTATAGGATTAAGAAATCTTCTGGTAATGGATAAAAGTGGCTACTGAGTATAGGGGTGTTGGTAAGCATCTCTGTACAACACAATATCAGTTGACAATAAATACTATAAGAACTATAACTTTAATATAAACAATAAAAATGGAGAATGAATATGCCTTTAGATGGTATCTTAGAAGACAATAACTTTGTAAATATTGACGATGAATTAAACTTTAATGTAGTGTATGAACCTACTAAGTTTAACAAAAAGAAATATGTTATCAATGAAAATACTGGAGAGTATCTAGGAGTAGTAGGTAACAGTTTTAGTTGTGCACCACATCCTGTGTTCTTCAAAGGTATAGGAGAGGTTATACAAGAGAACAGAACTCCTCACGAACTTAAAGATGCTACGGTCATAACACGCACTGCTCATAATAATGCATGGAGTATGTTGGATATCACATTACCAAATGTAACTTCTACTATAACTACGGATAAACATGAGACTACTATTGCTGAGAGAATAATCGCTTTACACGCAGTAGATGGGTCTAGTTCTAATCAGGTATACTTTGGTTCGATTGACTTCTTTTGTACCAATGGACAGATACGTGGTGAGCATGACAAGATACGTAGAAAGAATACATCTAACTTCTGTATGGATAGATTCATTGATGAGCTTAAAAATGCCAAGCAAGACTTCTATGCACAGTCAGAACGACTACAACATTGGGCGAGAAGTCCTATGCCTATCTTAGTTAATGTGTATGACATACTAAAAGATATCATTGGTTCAGATAAAAAGGCTATGAAGATGGCTAGTCTTTATTCACAAGAAGCTTACACTAGAGGTTCTAATGTGTTTAGCTTGTATAGTGCATTTACTAACTATGCTAGTTATGCTGATGAAAGAAATGGTTTTAATCTTAGAGAAACCGGGAATGATACCAAGTCTGAATCAATGTGGAAGAGAGAGCATGAAGTGGCTAAGTGGATATCTAACCCTAAGTTTAAAGCATTAGTTGCAGCATAGGGAGTTATTTATGAAAAAGAATAAATTCCCACGATATCTACAGGAGCAGAAATATGGAGATGGTACAGTTTTTTACAGGTATAATCCATCTGCTAGATATATTGATGAACGCATTGTATCTCGTACTAACTTAGGTTCTGATTTGTCAATAGCAAAAAAGCAAGCTAATGAATTTAACAAATTAGTTGATGCATTTTTGCAACAAGAATCTAAGATTGTGTCTGTACAAAACAATCCAACCATAAAAGGATTAGTAGATGCCTATTTATTATCTAGTGATTTCAATATGTTAGCCGATAAATCTAAACAAGACTATCAATACTTTATTAATGTACTGTTAGGTACTAAATTAGATGGCAAGACATTGTCAATAACATATTTAAAAAATATGAGTGGCTCAAAAGCTAAGAGGTCTTATGAAATGTGGCTAGAACGTGGCATTTCTATGGCAAATCATATATGCTCTGTGGCTCGTAAAGTCTACTCATATGGTATGGAAATGGACTATGTTCAAGCTAACCCATTCTCTACATTTAAAAGAAAGTCTTCACAATCTAGAAAGGTTGTGTGGACACAAGAACAAGTCAAGATAATTTTAGATTATAGTTACTCTGATTTCAAGACAAGGAACATAGGTTTAATTGTACAAATGGCTTATGAATGGTGTCAACGAATAGGAGATATGCGACTATTAAAGTTTGATTATATAGATTTTAATAGTGGTGTATTACATCTTGAACAATCAAAACGTAGGGCAACAGTACACCTTCCTATCAGTGAAGATTTGCTTGCAATGCTTGTACAACAGAAAGAAGACTACGGATTCCAAGAATATGTTGCACCCATGCCAAACGTGATTAGAGGGTTATACAAGCCATATAGTCTTCATGGGCTATCTAAGGTCTCTAGAAAGGTTATCTTAGGTGCAGGCTTACCTAATGAGCTACGATTGGCAGACTTACGTAGAACAGGTACAACTGAGATGGTTGAAGCAGGAGTTTCTATGGGTCAAATAATGTCTGTTACAGGACACGCAAATCCTAACAGTGTTATGCCCTATATGAAAAATACTTACCTTAGTGCAAAAAAGGCATTGACAATACGTAAATCCGTTGATATAAGCACAAGGCAAGTGCCGAACAGCTAATATTATATATACATATAAGTGGACATTTAAGTGAATATATACAATTATATAAATGACTTACAGTTAAGTGTAGGAGAATCTAAAAGATTAAATTGTCCTAACTGTAATAGCTATAAGACATTTACAGTAACTAATAATATGGGTTCAGTAATGTGGAACTGTTACAAGATATCGTGCAGTTTATCAGGAAGTTCTCGTGTTACATTAACTGTAGATGACATACGCACTGCTATGAATAAGCAGATAAATGAAAATGAAGTGTTTCAGTTCCCGGAACATATTGTACCACATGGTAATCGTAAGGCAATTACTAATTGGTGTGATAGGTGGGGTTTATCTGCTGACAAACTTAGTTTGTACTATGACGTAAAAGAAAATAGAGCAGTGTTTCCTATTGTACAGAACAACAAGATTGTTGACGGTGCAGGTCGTTCACTAGGTAAGAAATTACCTAAGTGGAAAAGATATGGAAAAAACAACTTGCCCTATTCTCAAGGACATGGTACTACTGCTATTGTTGTTGAGGATTGTGTTAGTGCAGCTGTGGTTGCTTCTGACACACGGAAGGGGATAGCTGTGCTAGGAACATCTTTATCAGAATCACATAAGCAATATCTATCACAGTTCTCAACAGCAATTATTGCCTTAGACCCTGACGCACTAGACAAGATAATGCAGTTTGCAAAAGAGTTACGCAACTACGTTAAAAATGTAAAAGTACTTAGACTAAAAGACGATTTGAAATATAGAAATGAGGAAGACTTAAATAATTTATATTTCCTAACCCCAAAGGAGTAACAATATGGAACTATCCCTAATAAGAAGTTTAATGGACAAGAAATTCTATGAGGAGCATCGAGGTGCTAAATGCCCTGATAGATTATTCAGTAAAGATGTAAGGAAGATAAAGCAAGCATTAGATAGTGCTATGACAACTTACGAACGAGCAGTTACACCAGATGAGATTGAAGCATTGTTTATGACTAGCAATCCATCTATGACAACTGCTCAAAAGCAAGCATACTCATCTCTATTTGCTGGCATCAAACGTGAACAACCAATGGGAGAAGATATTGCACAAGAGGTTTTATCTAAACTGTTTCAGCAAGTGGTGGGTGAGGACATTGCTAATCTTGGTTTTGACTATGTCAATGGTTCTCAATCAACACTTGAACCTCTTCGTAATATTCTGGAGCAGTATGGCGATGATTTTACACCTAACCTTAACATAGAATGGGAAGACATAAGCATTGAAGCCTTGCTATCTAAGAATGATTTAGAAGCTAGATGGAACTTTGGTATACCTAGTCTTACTCGTGTTGTACAAGGAGTAAATGCTGGTCATCTGATTGAGGTAGGTGCTAGACCAAATACTGGTAAGACATCTTTTCATGCTAGTTTGATTGCCAGCCCCGGAGGGTTTGCTCATCAAGGTGCTAAATGTATTATCTTATGTAATGAAGAATCTGCACATAGAGTTGGTGCAAGATACTTAACGGCAGCTACAGGTATGACAATGCATCAAGTGAAAGATAATCCACAGAAAGCACAAGAGTTGTATAGTCAAGTACGTAAACATATTGACATAAAGGATGCATCTAATCGTGACATGGCTTGGGTTGAGAGTGTATGCAAGACATTTAAGCCAGACGTAGTTGTATTAGATATGGGAGATAAGTTTGCTAGAACTAGTGGATTCTCTAGACCTGATGAAGCATTGAAGGCTAATGCAATCTATGCTAGACAAATAGCTAAGACACATAATTGTGCTATGTTTTATATGTCACAGTTAAATGCTGAAGCAGAGGGTAAGATTGTATTGAATCAAGCTATGATGGAAGGTAGTAGAACAGGTAAAGCTGCTGAAGCTGACTTGATGGTATTGATTGCTAAGAACCCACCATTAGAGGGTCAAGATGAGGAAGGTCCTCAGAGACATCTATGTGTTGTCAAAAATAAGTTGACAGGTTGGCACGGTACTGTTACTTGTAATCTTGATTATAAAACTGCTAGGTATACAGCATGAAGCTAACACTTGACGTAGAAAATACTGTTACTCATAGAGATGGCAAGTTACACCTTGACCCATTTGAGACAGATAACAAACTTGTTATGGTTGGTTGCTTAACTGATAGTGGTAAAGAGTATTTATTCAGAGACAACTTTGATGGTGTACAAGAACTACTAGACCAAGCTACTGTACTTATAGGACATAACATAGTACATGATTTACTATGGCTATGGGAATGTGGATTAACTTATGATGGTGCAGTCTTTGATACCATGTTAGGTGAATACATACTACAACGTGGTCTCAAAGAACCATTAAGTCTTGAAGCTTGTGGCAATAGATATGATTTAGTCACTAAGAAACAAGACACTATGAAAGATTACTTTAAGAATAAAGTACCTATTGATGAGATACCTAAAGAAGAGCTATCAGAATATTTATCTGCTGACTTAAAAGCAACACAAGAACTATCTGATGTTATATACAAGAAGTTAAATACAATTGAGTATTCACGTTTAATGAATACGGTCATACTAACCAATCGTGTAGCTATTACACTAGCAAAGATATATCAGACTGGCTTTACTGTAGACATGGAAAAGCTAGATGAGGTTAGAGATGAATTTGAGAAAGAGAAAGAAGACATTGAGAAGCGATTAAATAAACAAGTACATAATCTAATGGGGGATACACCTATTAATCTCAATAGCCCAGAACAGATGTCTTGGGTTATATACAGTAGAAAGCCTCATGACAAATCTATGTGGGGTAATAACTTCACACCTTACATGAATGATAAGGAGTACAAGTTAAATGTAAAAACTAACTCTTCTATTATATACAGAACAGAAGCAGAACAATGTGTTAAGTGTAATGGCACAGGTAATATAAGGAGACTTAAAAAAGATGGAAATCCTTTTGCCAAGCCTACCAAATGTATTAATTGTAATCATACTGGCTACCTTTTTATGCCTAGTAAGACGGTAGCAGGATTAAAGTTCAATGCACCTAATTCTAAATGGATTAGTGCTAATGGATTCAGTGTTAATAAAACTAATCTAGAGTTACTAAGAGGAGTAGCTAGAAAAAATCATATGGATGATGCTTTAAACTTCCTAACTGATTTACAAAGATTATCAGCACTTGATACATACTTGTCTTCCTTTATACAAGGCATTAAGACCTATGTTAAACCTGATGGCAAGTTGCATGTAAGATTACTACAACATAGGACATCTACAGGTAGGTTTAGTGGTGCTGACCCTAACATGCAGAACATGCCTAGAGGTGGTACATTTCCTGTTAAGAAAGTATTTATATCACGATGGGAAGGTGGCAAGATACTTGAAGCTGACTTTGCACAGTTAGAGTTCAGAGTTGCTGCCTACTTATCAGAAGATGGAGTTGCAATTGAAGAAGTCACTACTGGATTTGATGTTCACTCATATACGTCTCAGGTTATTACAGATGCGGGTCAACCTACTTCTAGGCAAGATGCGAAGGCACATACGTTTGCACCACTCTACGGAGCAACAGGCTTTGGTAGAACACAAGCTGAAGCTAGATACTACGAACACTTCACAGAAAAGTATCAAGGAATTAAATCATGGCACACCAGATTGGCTTCAGAAGCTATGAATACGGGAATGATTACTACACCTTCAGGTAGGCAGTTTTCCTTTCCCAATATAAGAAGACTACCTAATGGTAAGGTTACTAACTTTACACAAATTAAGAACTACCCTGTACAATCATTTGCTACTGCTGACATTGTTCCTCTTGTACTAATGCATATGGAAAAGAAGTTTGATAGATTAAAGTCTTGTATAGTTAATAGTGTGCATGATTCTGTGGTCTTAGATGTGCACCCAGAAGAAATAAAACAAGTAATATATTTGATAAAGGAAATAAATAATGAATTAAAACAATTAATAGAAAGTCATTTTGCTATAAAGTTTGATGTTCCCTTACTTTTAGAAGCAAAAATAGGTGACAATTGGCTTGACACTAAAGATGTCGCATGATATAACTACGAAACTTAAATAATAGAGAGGTTTCACACATGAGTGATTTAGTAACGATTGATACAAGTAACTATGCTGCTATGGCAAAAGCTATGGGCATGTCAGGAGAAAGCTCTTCTGAAGGAAAGAAGAGTAATACCTTACCTAGAATGAGAATAAATCATTCTCCAATTATGGGTGAGACAGAAATGAACGGTAAGAATGTTAAGGTTGAGGTTGTCAACGGTGGTACATATCGCTTAGACAAGCCTGACGTTGATAACTATTATGGTTCATCGGCAATTATCAGACCATTTATGCAGAGGTTTATGTATAAGAGATTTGTTAAGAATACCAGTGCAAAGGCAGGTGAGCCTATGGGTTCTTATCATAAAACTGTTATGGCTGATAATTTGAATATTGATTTAAAGGATAATCAAGGTGGTTTTAATTGTGGTAAACCAGCAGGTTATGTAAAAGATTTTAAATCATTACCAATAGCTTCACAAGATTTATTAAAACAGATAAAGCGAGTTCGTGTTATATTTGGATTAATAACATTAGAAAATACCACTAATGAAAAGGGTGAAGCTGTTGAGTTGCAGGAGTCTCCATTTATATGGGAAATTGATAATCGTGATGCTTTCAAAACTCTCGGTGAACCATTTACCAAATTAGCACAAATGAAAAGACTACCTGTTCAACACAACATTATGCTAACTACAGAAGAGAGGAAGTTGCCTAACGGTAATTCATTCTATCTTCCAAACGCTAGTCTCGATGTTACTAAGACAGTACAGTTAACTGATAATGACCAAGAGTTATTCGCTAACTTCATGGCATGGATTCAGAATTATAACGAGTACATCATTAATGAATGGAGTACAAAGTCTGGGCAAAATATTAGCCAATCAGATAAGGATACTGTTGATAGTTTTATAAACATTGATTCTGAAGAAGAGGTAGCTTAATGAACCATCCAGCAGAACTGGCGATTCATAGGTATCTAGAAAATGCCACCAAAGGTGAAACTCAAATGAGTGAATCTACTATTGATAGAATAGGGGAGGAAATTAAAGATGCTTTGAAACGTCAGTTTGCTGGTGGTAACAAACGTGGTGACTTTAGACTGCGTATGTCAAACATAGGTAGACCATCGTGTCAATTATGGTTTGAGAAGAACCGACCAGAAACAGCACTACCTAAACCTACTACTTTTGTAATGATGATGATGATTGGAGATATAGTTGAATCTGTATTCAAAGGATTACTTACAGAAGCTAAGATAGAGTACAAAGATAATGCAGAAGTAGAACTACAACTAGACGAGAATACAACTATAAAAGGAACATATGATATTGTAATAGATGATGCACTAGATGATATAAAGTCTGCATCTGATTGGTCATATAAATATAAGTTTGAGTCATTTGAAACACTAAAAGCAGGTGATAGTTTTGGTTACATTGGACAATTAGCAGGCTATGCTAAAGCATCAGGACACAAAGTAGGTGGTTGGTGGGTAGTTAATAAAGCTAATGGACAATTCAAATATGTGTCTGCATCTAACATGGATATGGAGCAAGAGTTAGATAATATAAGAGCTACTATAGCAGCAGCAAATGCAAAAGAGTTTAAGAGGTGTTTTGAACCAGAGCCTGAATACTTTAGGAAAATACCTACAGGTAATATGGTGCTTAATAAAAACTGTACTTTCTGTGATTATAGAAACTCATGTTGGGAAACTTTACGTGAGCTACCAGCACAAATGTCACAAGCTAAAGAGCCTAAGATGACACAATACATAAAACTAAGGGGGGAGACTTAATATAGATGTCTCCTCATAGCATCAGAAGAGAAGCTATAAAATATGGGTATAGGAGTGGTTTAGAACACAAACTTTCTATATATCTCACAGAAAGAAATTATAAGTATTCTTATGAGAGTATAAAAATAGAGTGGGAAGACTTAGCCTATCGCACCTATACCCCTGATTTTATTTTAGATAATGGCATAATAATAGAAACTAAAGGTAGATTTTTAGCAGTTGATAGACGGAAGCATTTAGCAATAAAAAAACAACATCCTAATTTAGATATAAGATTTGTATTTACAAGTAGTAATAGTAAGTTAAGCAAAGGTGCTAAATCAACTTATGCTCAATGGTGTAATAAATATAAATTTAGATACTATGATAGAATTATACCGGAAGATTGGTTAAAAGAAAAAGGTAAGAATACACATCCCGAATTTATTAAATTTACAGGAAACAAAGTTAGGAGAAAGTAATAATGAAGAAGTTTGGAAATAGTGACACTGTGTTACCAGAAGATTTTTTTATACGAATAAATCCACATTTAAATAGTGAAGGAAAATGGAATGGTGGTATAGAATTAAATATAGTACCTAACCCACAAAATCCATTAGATGATGATGATTACTATCAAGTTGAGCACATCTGTAAGATGCTTTGTGCAACTCTAAACTTCTTAGAGGTAGAGCCTTCTTTTCGTGATAAAATAAATAACTATGTTGTTAATACAATTGACAAAGAAGATAAAGAGTCCTATAAAGATACTAGTAAAAAGGTTGAATATAAAGATAATATTATTAATGTAGCCTTTGATAAAGTTAGTAAATGAGACATATGGAGTATATGAAGATGATGCAAGAAAAACACGATATGGTTAATAGTCCTAGTCATTATAATGAATCAGGAATTGAATGTATTGATGCCTTACAAGCTATGTTAGGTAAAGATTTTGATGCTTATCTTCAAGGAAACATTGCTAAGTATCTATGGAGATATAGATATAAAAATGGTATAGAAGACTTAAAGAAAGCACAATGGTATCTTAATAAACTAATAGAGGTTTACGATGGCAATAAGAGTTAGAATAGCATGTTCAATTGTAGTTGACCCTGAAGAATATCCCGTTCCTACTGATGGGGATGTTACGGAGGACTTTGAAGAATATGTAAAGGAATTTTTTTATGATATTGATGGAACAGAAATAACAAGTTTAAAAGTAAAAATGGAGAAATAAATGATTAATAACTATCTGCCCAATGATTATCAAAATTTCATTGCTTTATCTAGGTATGCAAGATGGAAAGAAGATGACCAACGTAGAGAGAATTGGGGAGAGACTGTAGACAGATATTTTGATTACATGACTACTCATCTTAAGAAGAATCATCAATATACTATGACTAAAGCTTTAACTACTATGCTAAAAGAACAAATCATATCATTAGGTATTATGCCTAGTATGAGAGCTTTGATGACATCTGGACCTGCATTAGATAGATGCCATGTAGGTGGTTATAATTGTAGCTATATACCTGTTGATAGTCCTCGTTCTTTTGATGAATGTATGTACATACTTATGTGTGGTACAGGAGTTGGATTCTCTGTTGAAAGAGAAAATATATGTAAACTTCCTATTGTCAATGAACATTTTGAGAACAGCACTACGGTCATACACGTTGGAGATAGCAGACCGGGTTGGTCTAAAGCATTACGTGAATTAATTGCTATGCTCTATGCAGGACAAATACCTACATGGGATGTGTCAGAAGTAAGACCAGCAGGTGCAAGACTTAAAACATTTGGTGGAAGGGCATCAGGACCTTCACCATTAATTGAGTTGTTTCAGTTCTGCATTGATAAGTTTAAAGTTGCAAAAGGTAGACAACTATTCCCTATAGAATGTCACGATATTATGTGTAAGATAGGTGAAGTAGTTGTAGTAGGGGGAGTAAGACGTTCTGCTCTTATCTCATTATCCAATTTAAATGATGACCAAATGAGACATGCCAAGTCTGGTCAATGGTGGGAGAATGAAGGACAGAGAGCATTAGCTAATAACTCTGTAGCATTTAAAGGTAAGCCTGAGATGGGCACATTCATGAGAGAATGGCTATCCTTATATGAATCTAAGTCTGGTGAGCGTGGTATCTTTAATAGGAAAGCTGCTAAATCAAAAGCAAAAGAAAATGGTAGAAGGGATGCAGAACATTACTTCGGTTGTAATCCTTGTAGTGAGATAATACTTAGACCATATCAGTTCTGTAACCTTACTGAGGTTGTAGCACGTTCAGTAGATACACTAGATATACTCAAAGAAAAGGTTAGACTAGCTACTATTCTTGGTACATTTCAATCAACTCTTACAAACTTTAAATACTTACGTAAGATATGGAAAGATAATACAGAGGAAGAGAGACTATTAGGAGTTTCCCTAACAGGTATATTAGATTGTCCTACACTTAACAATGTTTACTACGAATTAGATGATGTACTTGAACAATTAAAAGCAGTAGCAGTAGAAACTAATAAGAAGTTTGCTGAACAATTAGGCATACCACAATCAACTGCTATAACTTGTATCAAGCCTAGTGGTACAGTTAGTCAATTAGTTGACAGTGCTTCAGGTATACATGCTAGACATAGTCAATATTATGTCAGAACTGTACGTGGAGATAACAAAGACCCACTCACACAGTTTATGAAACAAGCAGGTATTCCATCTGAACCTGACGTTATGAAATCTGATAGCACAACAGTATTTAGCTTCCCTATGAAAGCTCCTGAAGGTGCAATAACAAGGACAGATATGTCAGCTATTGAGCAGTTAAAGTTTTGGTTAGTTTATCAAAAACATTGGTGTGAACACAAACCATCTGTCACTATCTCTGTCAAAGAAGATGAGTGGATGGAAGTAGGAGCATGGGTGTATGAGAACTTTGATGAAGTATCAGGCATATCTTTCCTACCATTTAGCGAGCATACATATCAACAAGCACCTTACCAAGATATAGATGCTGAACAGTATGCAAAGTTAATGGAGACTATGCCTAAGTCTATTGATTGGTCTAAGCTTGGTGACTTTGAAAAAGAAGATACTACTAGTGGTGGAAGGGAGTTAGCTTGTACAGCAGATGCATGTGAAATAGTTGACATCACTTCTACTTGATGGTAGAATCACCTGAAATGTTATGGTGGCAATGGTGGTTAATTTCTGCCATTACCATCAACACTTGCATTAATACTATAGTGTTCTTTAAAGGTAGAAAGCTACACATAAAAGAACTATTACACATTAAACCAAAGAAAGTAGTTAAAAAATGAAAAACCTAGAGCCTTGCGTTGAAGATAGGAAAAAGTTTGATATTGACCTAGAGTACGGAAAGGTTAGGGAACAGCAAGTTGCTGATATGTTACAAGATAAAAAGATAGAAGTAAAAAGTGAAAGGGGAATGTGGCAAAGAACTGGAAACATAGCCATTGAGTATCAAAGTTATGGTAAGCCTAGTGGCATAGATGCTACAGAATCAGATTATTGGTTTCACAATTTGTGTGTAGGAGATGATACATTTTGCACATTAGTATTTAATACAGACAGTTTAAAGAAAATAATAAATAATTTAGATTCTAAAAGGTCAGTATCAGGTGGGGATAACAACGCATCTAGAATGTATTTAGTTAATCTACAGAAGTTATTTTCTTCAGATGTCATAAAGGCATTTAAAGGTGATAATGATGTTGAAAATTGAAAAGGAAGCGATAGAGTACATGCAAAATAAAGTAAAAAATGAAGAACTATTAATTGTAGAAGTAATGACTGCTGAACTATACGAATATGCAGCATCACAAACAGCTATATACCCAAAGGAAAAAGCCTTAGAGTATTTAGCTTTAGGATTGACAAGTGAAGCTGGGGAAGTTGCAGGTAAGATAAAGAAAATTATCCGTGATGGAGAAGGTATAGAAGGCTTAGATATGAAGAAGATTGCTATAGCATCTGAAATAGGTGATGTTCTGTGGTACTGTGCATTAATGGCTAAAGAAATAGGTGTGCCACTTAA
>Ga0114998_10003016_pt1 | contig 12583 bp, 10 predicted proteins | sample ArcticOcean_MG_C_5_FD_87044 | JGI IMG/M metagenome (GOLD analysis project Ga0114998, IMG submission 87044) | Marine microbial communities from western Arctic Ocean - ArcticOcean_MG_CB4_138 | ecosystem: Environmental > Aquatic > Marine > Oceanic | place: Arctic Ocean: Canada Basin | collected...
AACAAAGTAAAAAATACGATGTCTATTTTAATAATAGGACTTATGTTCGGCAGCCTAACTGCAGCTTTAATTAGTATTTTGTCTTATTTTAGTGAAGCATCACAAATTCAGCAATTCTTATTTTGGAGTTTTGGGAGTTTGGGCAACCTCTCGTGGAATGAACTGTTTATTTTTATAGCGGTTTACAGTATTGCAATCCTAGCAAGCATAGGCGTTATAAAACCATTAAACAGTTTGCTTTTAGGAGAAAATTATGCAAAAAGCGCAGGAATTAACATCAAGAAGAGCCGAAATATCATTTTATTAATTACAAGTGTTTTAACCGGAGTTATTACCGCTTTTGCTGGGCCAATTGCATTTATTGGACTGGCAGTTCCGCACATTGCAAGAATAATTTTCAGTACCGCAAACCATAAAACATTAATTCCCGCAGTCCTCCTTTTAGGGGCTATTGTAATGTTAATTTGCGATACCATTTCCCAGCTACCTGCAAGTGAATTTACACTCCCTATAAATGCGATTACTTCTTTATTTGGTGCACCCGTTGTGATTTGGCTTTTAATTAGAAAAAAACAACTCTTTGTCTAGATGCTTGAAAATACTAAAAATATTATGCTACAAACCGAAGACCTTACCATCGGATACGCTCAAAAAAAAGGAGACAAAATTGTCTTATCTAAAATAAACATCGCTATAGAAAGCGGAAAATTGATTAGTGTACTCGGAAAAAATGGCATTGGAAAATCTACTCTTCTTAGAACACTTTCTAACGTACAAAAACCGATTTCTGGCGATGTATATTTCGAAGAAAAATCTTTACATAGCTATTCAGAAAACGCGCTATCAAAAAAACTTAGCCTAGTATTAACAGAGCGCTTGCCTGAGAGTCAATTAACGGTTTTTGAATTAATTGCATTGGGAAGACAGCCGTACACAAATTGGATAGACAGCTTATCTGCTGGTGACATAGAAAAAATTAATGCGGCAATGCGGCAAACGGAAATAACCCATTTAAAAAATGCACTTTTTTATGAATTAAGCGACGGTCAACTACAACGTGTTTTAATCGCAAGGGCACTAGCACAAGATACTGCTGTAATCATTCTCGATGAGCCAACAGCACATTTAGACATGCATCAAACGATTAATATTTTTGTTTTGTTGCAAAAGCTTGTAAAAGAAACCAATAAGACCATTATAATTTCCTCTCATGAAATTAATTTAGCATTAAAACTTTCAGATCAAATTATCCTAATGACAGAAAACAAGGTGCAGTTCGGCACTACAGCGGCCTTAATTTCACAAAGTGCATTTGACACTATCTTTCCTGATACCCTTCTTCAATTTGATAAAACCATAGAGCAGTTTGTAATTAAAAACTCCTAACCCCAAAACAAGGCTAACTTTTTGTTACTTTTGAGAACAAATGATATTAAACAAAACATGTATTAAAACGATGAAAAAAACACTTTATATTGCAAGTACCGTCGCATTTTTGGCTTGCGGCCCAATTAAAAACACTCCAAAAGAAGCAGAGAACATAGATCAAGCTGCAAAATATGCTTCCTCTATAACGGCTAAAGATTTAGGAAAGCACTTATTTATTTATGCATCAGACGAATTTGAAGGTAGAAATACAGGAGAGCCTGGACAAAAAAAAGCGGTTGAATATTTAAAAGATTTTTACATCTCTGAAGACATTAGCACTCCTTTAGGCGGCAATGACTATTTTCAGGAAGTATCTGGAGATTGGTTAACCAAAAACTCAAGAGAAACATTAAAAGACTCTGAAAATGTAGTTGCTTTTATCAAAGGAAGTGAAAAACCAGACGAAATCATAGTAATTTCAGCACATCTAGATCACGAAGGTATTAAAGATGGGGAAATTTATAATGGAGCCGACGATGATGGCTCGGGTACTGTAGCAATCTTAGAAATTGCCCAAGCTTTCCAAATGGCTGCAAAAGCAGGAAAAGGACCAAAGCGCTCTATTTTATTCTTACATGTCACAGGTGAAGAGAAAGGGCTGTTAGGCTCAAAATACTATACAGATGTAGCACCATTATTTCCTTTAAAAAACACCGTTTGTAATTTAAACATAGACATGATTGGTAGAATAGATGACCGACACAAAGCAGATCCTAATTTTGTGTACTTAATCGGTTCAGATAAGTTAAGTACGGAATTACACCAGATATCTGAAGCTGCAAATAAGAAGTACACGAAAATAAATTTGGATTATAAATATAATGACGAGAACGATCCGAATAGATTCTACTACAGATCCGATCACTATAATTTTGCTAAAAAAAATGTACCAGTTATCTTTTACTTCAACGGTACACATGAAGACTACCATCAACCTTCTGATACCCCAGACAAAATAAACTATAATTTATTGGAGAATAGAGCACGTTTAATTTTTCATACCGCATGGGAAGTTGCAAACATGGACAAAAGAATTATAGCCGACAAAGCAGTCGTAAAAGGAGCAGCAGCAGAATAAATTCTGTAATTTTCCTATGATTAAAACCAAGCTTTCGCTTGGTTTTTTTTTGTTACAAAAATATCTTAATGTTTCTCGCTTTTCAAAAGTGCCGGAAACTTCTTTTTAAACTTGTTTAATCTTGGCACGGAAACCGCTTTTACATAGCTTTGGTTTGGGTTTCTTCGCTCATAGTCTTGGTGGTACGCTTCCGCTTTATAAAACTTTGTAAATGCTGTCACTTCTGTTGCAATCTTGCGTTTATACACAGTAGCACTTAATTTTTCAATTGTCTCCTCGATAATTTTCTTTTCTTGTACGGTGTTATAAAAAGCAATGGAACGGTATTGTGTGCCATAATCTGGGTGCTGGCCGTTGACCGTAGTTGGATTGTGAGAGCCAAAGAAAACAGTCACTAAGGTTTCAAAACTTACTTTTTCAGGATTGTAGTACACTGCTACCGTTTCTGAATGCCCTGTTTTTCCAGTCCCTATTTTAGCGTAAGTTGGATTCAGTGTTTTTCCTCCAGCATAGCCTGAAACCGCCTCCTCTACTCCAATTAAACTCTCAAAAATAGCCTCTACACACCAAAAGCAACCACTGGCAAAATAGGCGACTTTGACACCCTCTTGCGGAACATATACTTGCTTCTCAATATCTTTTTCGCTTTCTTTTTTATCTGTAAAACCAAAACAAGAAACCAACATTACCAAACAAATGACTACTAAACCTCCTTTTATAATTTTCATCCTTTCATATATTAATATATTTTCATAGAAAACAAAAACGTGCTAACAACGTCTTTTGTAATCGCACTGGACTCTGATAGTAAAGGTTTTATAAATCCTAAGCACAGAGCACCCTGCAAAATTACGTATCTTTTTACAGTTGTTTACAACTTTAGCATTTTGTTAAGAAACCTTTTTGCTTAGAAGGGTTCAGATAGTTATTTTTGTTGGAGTAATTTAAGAACATTCTGTGTTCTATAAATTCCTTGGAAGTAAGGTTCATATGCCTCTCTTACCTGTACTCGAAGAAATAACCAAATTAGTACGTACCTTTTAATGGAGCATTTTATAGTATCAGCGCGTAAATACCGTCCAAAAAACTTTCAGGAGGTTGTTGGGCAACAAGCCATAACAAATACGTTAGAAAATGCAATAAAAAACAATCACTTAGCACAAGCTTTATTATTTACAGGTCCTCGTGGTGTTGGTAAAACCTCGTGCGCGAGAATTTTAGCAAAAAGAATAAATCAACAAGACGCAGAAAACGTCGAAGAAGAAGATTTTGCTTTTAATATTTTTGAATTGGATGCCGCCTCTAATAATTCTGTTGATGACATCAGAAGCTTAACAGATCAAGTTCGAATTCCGCCACAAACGGGTAAATATAAGGTGTACATCATAGATGAAGTACACATGTTGTCACAAGCAGCATTTAATGCCTTTTTAAAAACACTGGAAGAGCCACCGGCGCATGCAATCTTTATTTTAGCAACTACCGAAAAACATAAAATAATTCCTACAATTTTATCTCGCTGTCAAATTTTTGATTTCAAAAGAATTGGTGTCCTAGATGCTAAAAACTATCTCAAAAAAATTAGTGAGAAAGAGAATATTATCGCAGAAGACGATGCCTTGCACATTATTGCTCAAAAGGCAGATGGTGCAATGCGAGACGCCCTGTCTATTTTTGACAGAGTTGTTAGTTTTTCTGGAAAAAACCTAACAAGAGAAGCAGTTACGGAAAACCTAAATGTATTGGATTACGATACCTATTTTGGGATGACAGATTTGCTGTTGGACAATAAAATACCAGAGGTATTAAATGCTTTTAACGTGGTCTTGGGCAAGGGTTTTGAGGGCCATCATTTTATAAATGGACTGGCAAGTCACTTCAGAGACCTCTTAGTTGCTAAAGACAAAGCCACGTTAGATTTATTAGAAGTTGGTGACAGCGCTAAAAAGAAGTATTTAACACAAGCCACTAGAGCCAGTATTCCTTTCTTGCTGCAAGCCATACAAAAAGCAAATGATTGCGACTTAAATTATCGCGCTTCTAAAAATCAACGTTTACTGGTGGAGCTATCGATTATGCAGATTGCCTCTATCACTTTTGATGGAGAAAAAAAAAAACCAGCTAACTACATAATTCCAGCTACCTTTTTCCAAGCACTTTCGCCATTAAAGAAAAAAACTACTGCTGTAATTACTGCCAAACCAGAAGAGATAGCAACCCCTATAGTTACCGATCCAAAACCTGAAATTCAAAAAACGGTTGTTGAGAAATCTGCAGTTCAAAAACCCATTCTAAAAAATGTAGGCCGTCTAAATACAAAACCTGGCAAGTATTCCTTAAAAGGATTCAATCAGCAAAAGGAAGTTAAAAAAACGGTGGTGGAAGAGAATTTTGACCAACATCCAAAAACTACTTTTACCGAAGAAAAACTGCAAGAACTCTGGAAAGCATATGTTGCGCTATTAAATTCAAAAGGAGAACGAAGTATGGCCTCTATTGTAGGTACAGATATTCCTTCCTTAGGAACTGACTATAAAATTACATTTACTGTCCCCAATAAGTTAATGGAAGATCAATTCAAAAAAGGAAGGCCTGGATTAATGAAGTTCCTTCGAGCGCAATTAAACAATTATGGGATTTCAATAGTGGTGGAACTAAATGAAGCCATTGAGAAAAAATTTGCTTATACCCCGCAAGAAAAATATAATAAACTAAAAGAAAAAAATCCTCTTCTCGAGAAATTACGTCAGGCTTTTGAATTGGACCTATAAAAGATTACATTCCAAAGAACTGTTGCTATAAATTTATAGAGCTCCTTCCCACACCATTGTTTTCCGTAAATATATTCTTCTTTTAAAATTTTTTAGGACTTACTCAAGAATACCAGCTATTGTTTGCAAGAAGTACTTGCTAATAAAAAAAATGACGTTCCTAGAAAAAGGAAATTATCAACTGTATCCTTTTAGCGAAGTAATAGAAAATAACAACCTCTTTTTTAATCATACGATTAAAGAAGGAAAATTAACTACAAGAAACGCCATTCGAATTTTAGATTTATATCAATATCCTTCAGAAATTATTAAAGCTGCAAAAGCAATAGAAAAAACCTATTTCTCTTGAATTACTAGTTTTTTCCCTAAATAAGACAAAGTTAAGTTTTCTTTCGCTTCTGCTGTGTTTTCAAACTCTGGTATCAAATAAATTCCTTCTCCTTTCTCAATAAACAACGGAATCGATTTTTCCTCCTTAGAAAATAATTCCAAAATATTGTTATAGGCTGCCGCTGTTTTAATCTCAACTTCTAGAATCGCAGGGTTTTCTCGATACGCTTCGCTCAGATTGATATAATCATCATTCGGTGTAAAAAAGTTTTTTCTTTCTAATTCTGTAGCTTCTGAAATTTCTTTAGACGAAGCTAGTTTATAGGAACCATGTTCTCCAAAAGCCGTTGAAAGACTATTTAAAGCATCTTTATTAACCATATCACTACCCGTTAAAGCGATTAAATAACCAACGTCATTCAATTCAATATTATCAGTTAGCGTATCATCATAAATATCAATTTGCAACGCTTCTAAGCCATCCTTTTCCGCTAGTTCTATAAAATTCTTATTAGAATCAATTAAAATGACTCTCTTTCCTTTATCCTTTAAATAATTTGCAATTAACCGTGTTGCACCTGAAGCCCCTACAAATAAAATTGAATCTGAATTTTTTAAGAAGACGCCTACCATCTTAGCAAAAATTCTTGCAGTAGTCGCATTCAATAAAACCGTTCCAAGAACAATCATAAAGACCAAGGGTGTAATATATTCTGCACCTGCTACTCCATGTTTTAATAATTTGCCTCCAAATAAAGAAGCAATACCAGCTGCTACAATTCCTCTTGGCCCTACCCAACTTATAAATATTTTTTCATTTAATTTTAATTTGGAATTAAAGGTACTCGCAAATACGGCTAAAGGCCTAATAACAAAAACTACAATAGCAAATAGTGCTGCTGTTTTCCATGTATATAACAACATTAATTCAGCCATGTTAATATTTGCAGCCAATAAAATAAATAAAATAGAAATTAATAGGATACTTAAAGACTCTTTAAAATAGAGTAACTCTTTTAAGTTTTTTACTTTACTGTTTCCTAAAACCATTCCCATAACAACCACGGCTAAAAGGCCTGATTCATGCGCAAAAACCTCAGACTCCACAAATACTAATAAAACAGTTGATAGCGAAACTACATTTAATAAATAATGGGGAATCAGTTTTTTGTTAATGGCATAGGCCAATGCGTGTGCAAATGTGAAGCCAAAACTTATTCCAAATAAAAGAATTTTTCCAAACTCCATTAAAGCTGTTTTTGTAAATCCACCACCACCACCAACGCTAATAAACTCAAAAACTAAAACGGCCACCAAAGCCCCTATTGGATCTATTAAAATTCCTTCCCATTTTAAAACCGTAGATACATCTTTCTTAAGTGGAATATTTCTTAAAATTGGTGTTATTACAGTGGGTCCTGTTACAATAATTAATCCTGCAAATAGAAAAGAAATCTCCCAACCTAAATTAAAGATATAATGTGTTACAATTCCAGCACCTAAAAAAGTAATCGCAGCACCCAAAGTAATTAGTTTTGTAATTACTGGACCTACATTTTTAATTTCACTTCTTTTTAAAGTTAAGCCACCTTCAAAAAGTATGATACTTATTGCTAAAGAAACAAAATAATACAAACCATCTCCTGGAAATAAGCCTTTTGAACCATTCCAAACTGGCTCAATCCATTTAGAGCCGTTATCACTTAAGTAAGCTGCGGCTATTGGACCAACTAGCAAACCAATTAAAATTAAAGGTAAAATTGCTGGAATTTTAAATTTCCAAGCAACCCATTGTGCTAAAATTCCTAAAATGATAATCCCCGCTAATTCTAACATTTTTTTATTTTTTTGAGTAAATTTAACAATCTTTCATCAGCATCAAAATAAATTTTATTGTTTTTTTATTTCTTTTAAAGTTTGCTATATTGTCCCTATTAATTCAACTTTAAATACCAACCTTGCAAAAGATTCATAAAATATTAATTGGAATTGCATTTTCACCCAATTTAAAGCCTAATTTATTTGAGGCAATACGAATAGCCAACATGTTTAATGCAGAATTAATTGGGGTTCATGTAGGTGAAAAAACAGCTCAAAAAGAAGCCGATTTAAATCAAGTTATTTCCGAGGCAGACCGCTTACATGTTCCACTAAAAACTATTTGGCAGCAGGGAAAACCAGTTGCTGTAATTTTAAAAACTGTGGCGGTTGAAAATGTAGACTTGCTTATTTTAGGAGCCTTACAAAAAGAAAATTTACTAAAATACTACGTAGGTTCTATTGCTAGAAAAATCACTAGAAAAGTAGGTTGTTCTATTTTATTACTCATCAAACCCTCCATTGAAAGACAAGCCTGTAAGCACATCGTTGTAAACGGTTTAAAGGACAAAAATACCGCAGAAACCATTCGAACATCTGTTTTATTTTGTACACATTTATTATGTAAAAAAATGACCATTGTTGAAGAAATAAGTCAAAGTGAACTCCAAGTGCAAGTAGACGATGACAAAAGCTTAAGAAGAGCTACCATTGCAAAAGAGCGCCTAAAAAATAGAGAGGACCAGCGTATCAACACCATCTTGAAAGGAATACCTTGTGATCACATCACTATAAAAACACAAAGTATTTTTGGCCGAAGAGGCTACTCTATCGGACACTATGCAAAAGTAAAAAGAGCAGATTTACTCATAATGAATGCGCCCCGTAAGCTCGGCCTTTTAGATCGAATTTTCCCACACGATATCGAATATATTTTATCAGAATTACCAACGGATGTTTTAATTGTTAAATAGATGCAGAAGAAAAACCCTTTTAAAACATTTTTAGGAGAAATTCCGCAAAACCTCTTTTCTGGGTTTGTTGTTTCTTTAATTGCCCTTCCTTTAGGATTGGGACTCGCATTGGCATCCGGTGCACCGCCAATTTCTGGTATTATTGCCGCAATTGTTGGGGGTATCGTAGTTTCTTTACTCGGTGGTTCTAAAGTAACCATTACCGGACCTGGAAATGGTTTGGTTGTTGTAATTCTCTCTGCAATCACTATTTTAGGAGAAGGAAATGCCTATCAAGGTTATTTATTTACCCTTGCTGCCATTGTTATCTCCGGAATCCTTCTAATCATCTTGGGTTTTTTGAGAATGGGAGCTTTGGGCGACTTTTTCCCATCCTCGGCAATACAAGGAATGCTCGCAGCCATCGGTATTGGAATCTTTGCAAAGCAAATTCACGTGATGTTTGGAAATTTAAATGCGAAAGGAAGTATCATTGAATTGCTTATTCAAATTCCTGAAGGAATCATACACTTTGTAAGCACCTCCGAGAAAAGCGCCTTCTATGCAGGATTAATTGGTATTATTAGCTTGCTGATTATGGTCTTTTATAGTAAAATTAGAAATCGATACTTTCAACTAATTCCTGCACCCATGTGGATTGTAGTATTAAGTGTTGGGCTCTACTATTATTTTGAATTATTTACCACGGCGGCGTACCCGATTGATACAAGTTTACTCATTGACCTCCCAAACGACGTCTTTGGTAGTTTTGCCTTTCCTGACTTTGGAAAAATATACGAGCTAGAATTTATAGGTGCGGTCATCTCCATTACCCTTATTGCAAGTATAGAAAGTTTACTCAGCATTAAAGCAGTAGACAAATTAGACCCTTTAAAAAGGCGCTCAAATATAAATAAAGACATTAGAGCATTGGGGCTTGCGACTGTCATTAGTGGATTTTTAGGCGGGCTAAATGTAGTTACTGTAATTGCAAGAAGCTCTGTAAATGTAAATAATAAAGGAAGTAATCGCTCTGCAAACTTTTTTCACGCACTCTTTTTAGTTGCTTTTATTTTACTCTTCGCAACGGAATTGCGCAAAATTCCATTGGCTGCACTTGCCGCTATTTTAGTATTTACCGGTTATAAATTAGCTGCTCCAGAGAACATAAAGAAGGTGTTCAAAATTGGGTCTGAACAATTATTAATATTTATAGCAACACTTTTAGTAACCATCTCTACAAGTCTGATATTAGGCATATTAGTTGGAATCATTATCACATTCGTAATTCATGTTATCATTAATAAAAACGGGGTATTATTTTTTAAAAATATTCTAAAACCAAATGTTTTAATGTTTACCGAAGAAGGGAAATATTATGTAAGTGTCAAGAATTTTTCTAGCTTTTTAAACTATACAAAATTAAAATCCAAACTAGATCAAATTCCAGAAACCAAAGAAGCGATTGTAGATTTTTCATTGTGTGATTTTGTCGATCATTCGGTCATGGAAAACATGAACAATTACTCTGAAACTTTTGAAAGAAAAGGAGGACACTTTGAAGTAATTGGTTTGGATGATGCGAAACCGGGAAGTGCACATCCTTTTGCGCTCCGAAAAATACTACCGAAACAAATGTCTCCCAAAGAAGGCGTTTTAACAAAAAGACAAAAATACATTCAAAAAATTAGTGAAGAAATGCAGTATTCGTATGATGCTTTTTCTGATTTGAAAATAGAAGAATTGCCAAGCTTTGGGTATTTTAAAACACGAAAACTTGATAAAATATCTAATGTGCTCACAAAAAATGATTGTACCATTTTTGATGTACAATTTTCTGAAGGAGAGATGATTGCAAAGCAGGTTATTAAGGCCACAATGTTTCACATTCAAACACAAAACAAGCTGCCTAAATTCACGCTAGACAAGGAGGGTGTTTTTGAATATCTCTTGCATTTTGCTGGTTATAAAGACATTGAAATTAATGCACACCCAGATTTTAACAAACGCTTTTATTTATCTGGAAAAAATGAAGAAAAAATTAGAGCATTTTTCACAGATGAACTAATTTTGTTTTTAGAAAGCAACAAACAATATCATATAGAAGCTACAAATACGGGGCTTTTAATTCTGAGTAAGGAAAGGTTGGCCAGTGTTAATGAAATCAAAGCGCTTGCCTATTTTGGTGCAGGTTTGCAAAAAATTATAGAAAAATGTTAGGATTACAGTTTGAAACAGAAACTTCTTGGGCAGATATAGCCAAAGTAAATTTAGAGCAGATATTAACAGATCATGCTTTTTTAGAGCAAAAAGCGGCTTCCAATGCCGTTTCTATTATCATTAATTATTCTGAAGAAACGGAATTGGTAAAGGAAATGAGCAATATTGCTATTGAAGAAATGCAACATTTTAAAATGGTGCATCTTTTAATGGTAAAAAGAGGTATGGTTTTGGGGCGTGAGCAAAAAAATGATTATGCCATTCGCCTGCAAAAGTTCTTCACAAAAACCAACGACAGAACAAATGCACTTGTGCAACGCCTGCTTGTTGCTGCCCTTATTGAGGCGCGCAGTTGCGAACGTTTTAAAGTATTTTCAGAAAACATGGAAGAGGAAGAATTGGCTAAGTTTTATAAAAATTTAATGATTTCTGAAGCCAACCATTACACTACTTTTTTACAACTTGCAAGAACCTACCAAGACAGAGCCATTGTCGATGAAAAATGGAATGCATTGGTGGCATTTGAAGGAGAAATGATGCGCGAACGCGGAAATCTTGCTAAAATTCACGGATAAGCCTAAACCCATTTTTAAACCCATAAGATGCCACTAAAGACTACTAATAGTCACGAATCTTTGAAAACCAACTAATAAAATCAATGTTTAGCAAAGAAGAAGCTGCTTTCATGCGCAAAGAATTTTGGATCAGCTTTGGAAAGTCCTTTCCAAGAAAATGGCTATTGTACAATACAGCTATGAAAGGAGTCTCTTTTAAGTTTGTAGCGGATAGAAAAAGTGCAGCTGTTTGCTTAGATCTTGAAAACCCAGATGAATTGGTAAACCTCCTCTACTACGATCAATTGCTTTCTTTACAAGTACTCATCGCCTCCGAAATACCAGAAATTATCTTCAATGATGCCTATGTACTTGATAGTGGAAAAATAATTCATAGAATCTATGTCCCTTATGAGCAGAAGTTTAGCATCCATAATAAAAATAACTGGAGTGCTTGTTTCCAGTTCTTTTTAGAAACAATGCCAAAGTTTGAAGATTTTTTCTACGAATATGAAGACATCATTAAAAATATATAAGTCCTAAACCTCCTCTTTTTTCTAACAAAGCTAAAAAGAGTCGGAATTTTGTACAATATCCTTTGTGGCCTTTGCCTACTGCAGTATTTTAATTTATAGAAACTTTAAAATAAAAAGAGTTTTTCACCTTAATTAAGCGATGTATATTTGCAGTATGATTCAAAACGACACTATTATTGCTTTGGCAACTCCCTCAGGCGTGGGTGCAATTGCTGTTATTAGACTTTCGGGGGAACAAGCAATCCATTTTGTGGAAGCAAATTTTAAATCTATTCAAAAAAATAAGTCCCTATTAAATCAGAAAACACATACCATCCATTTAGGTCACATTATAGAAAACAATATTATTTTAGACGAAGTACTTGTTGCTGTATTTAAGAATCCGAACTCGTATACGGGAGAAAATGTAGTAGAAATTTCTTGTCATGGTTCTAGTTTTATACAGCAAGAAATTATTCAATTATTTCTTAAAAAAGGGTGCAGAATGGCAAATAATGGTGAATTTACCATGCGTGCCTTTTTAAACGCTAAGATGGATTTAAGCCAAGCGGAGGCTGTTGCGGATGTCATTGCTTCTAATTCTGCAGCAAGCCATCAAATGGCAATTCAGCAAATGCGTGGCGGTATCACCAATGAATTAAAAGAATTGCGAGCGCAACTATTAGATTTTGCGGCTTTAATTGAACTGGAATTAGATTTTTCTGGAGAAGATGTAGAATTTGCAGACCGCACAAAGTTCAAGGAACTGGTAACGCAAATAACGTTTGTATTGAAACGCTTAATCGATTCTTTTTCTTTTGGAAATGCCATGAAAAATGGAATTCCTGTAGCTATTATTGGCGAACCAAACGTTGGAAAATCGACCTTATTAAACACCTTACTAAACGAGGAAAAA